>OLNQ01002813.1_pt1 | contig 14756 bp, 16 predicted proteins | sample 1672821 | NCBI WGS metagenome assembly OLNQ01 (sample SAMEA3136727, study PRJEB25190) | human gut metagenome | biome: human gut; feature: human-associated habitat; material: faeces | place: Austria | collected 2013 | reverse complement strand
AGCGAAACGCGGCAGATTTACAGTCTGCTCCCTTTAACCACTCGGGAACCCATCCATAGGCAACATAGATATTATATTACAGCGAGATACTTTTGTCAAGCAAAAACTTCAAAATTTATTTGAGTCTTTGACGCAGGGCCTCAAACATAACTATACCGGCCGCCATCGCCACATTCAGCGATTCCGCACGTCCCTGCATCGGAATAAAGACGCGCTTGTCTGCTGCCGCCAGCAAAGCATCGCTCACGCCGCTGGCCTCATTGCCCATAATAAAAGCAATGCGTCCCTGCAAGTCAGCCTTGTACAAATTATCCGCACCGTCCAGGCAGGTAACCAGCAGCTCATAGCCGGCCTTGCGTGCCGCCTGCACCAACAGCTCCTCGCTCAAACCGCTCAGCACCGGCAGGTGGAACAGCGAGCCCATGGAAGCACGCACTGTTTTCGGCGCGTAAATATCAGCGCAGCCCTGCAAAAGCAGCAGGCCGCCTACACCGGCCGCATCCGCAGTACGCAGCATGGTGCCGATATTTCCCGGATCTGTTACACGGTCCAGAACAAGCAGCATTTTGCCGGATGCCAGAAAATCATCCAGACGCTTGCTGCGCATTTCACATACGGCAATAATTCCCTGCGGCGTTTCGGTATCGGCAATTTTTTTCAGCACCTTGTCGCTCACGCAGACGAGCTTAATCTGCTTGGCCGCAGCCTCTTCCAGCACGGCGCGGGTGCGGTCATCCTCAATCGCAGTATAAAAAATGCTCTGCACGGCGCCGTAACGCACTGCCTCCTCCACAGTACGCAGGCCTTCCGCCAAGAACAGGCCCTGCTGCTGACGATATTTCTTCTGCTTCAGCTCCGCTGCAGCCTTCACCATTGGGTTTTGCAATCCGGTAAGTTCCATCACGTTTCTCCTCTATACGCAACTAAATTACTTTTCTACTATTATACTAATATATTTAAGCCAACGTCAATCAGCCATTTATTATAATGAAAAAAGCTGTAAAAAGAACGACGCTGGTAATAATCGTCAATGAATTGAACAGGCTGGCCAGCTGTACATTTGCTCCCAGCTTCTCTACAAAAATCGGACCGATAATCGTGCAGGGTGCCATAAGCGCCAGCGCAATCACATAATTTATCTCCTGCTTGAAAGGCGCCAGATAAAGAAAGGCTGCAGCACACAGCAGCGATATTGCATAACGCACGCTGAAAAGCTCCTTAACGTAGCCCATCGCCTGCTTATCCAGCTTGATTTCAAACATCATGCCAATCATCAGCATACTCAAAAACGGGTTGCCTGTGCCCACAATCTCTGTAAACGTATACACGCTCTTAGGGAAGTGGAAGCCTGCCAGCGACAGCAGCAGCATGCTGATATAAACAACAAACGGCACCGAATGCAGCAGCTTTTGCGCAATATTCTTCATGCTGAATTTGTCCTTGCGTCCGTCCGCATAGCCGATGCAGGAGGCCGTCAACGCGTAGGTCATACCTGTACACATAATGGAATTGCCCACGTCGAACATACACAGACCGACTACGGCAAAGGGCGTTAAAAAGGCCTGCGCAAACGGCAGCGTAAAGCAACCTACATTGTAACCGGCAAGGCTGAAGATATAGAAAATCTTGGTAGCCGGCGTATCACCGCGTGTCAGCAGCAACGAAACAAGCAGCATAAACAGGTTGCCGCATAAGCCTAAAAATACGGCAACAATCAGGGAAAAATCCATCTCAAAATGCGCAAAGCTGTTGATTACGGCACAGGGCAACGTAATATTCAAAACAATTTTGCTTACGACCTGATAGTCGGTCGGTGAAAAAAAGCCGCGGCGTTTGCAGATATAGCCTATAAGTATGATGAGCACAAAGGCCAGGGCTTTACTTAAAACTACTAACATAAAACTAAACCCCTCACAAATTACAAAAAAACCTGCTCCCGTGCGCACACAGGAGCAGGCTCAGACCAGCGCCTACGCACCAGTCAGTATTTACTTTTCTCTTACAGAGCAGCTTTAGCAGCTTCTACCAGCTTAGCGAAAGCAGCAGAGTCATAGATAGCCATGTCAGCCATAACTTTGCGGTTCATTTCGATGCCAGCTTTGGTCAGGCCGCAGATGAAACGGCTGTAGCTCAGGCCGTTAGCACGGGTAGCAGCGTTGATACGAGCAATCCACAGACGACGGTACTCGCGTTTTTTAGCGCGACGGTCACGACGAGCATAGGACAGAGCTTTCATTACCAGCTCGTTAGCTTTTTTGAATTGTTTGCTGCGGGAACCATAGTAACCTTTAGCCAGTTTCAGAATGTGTTTATGACGACGATGAGCGGTTACGCCCACTTTAACTCTTGCCATTGTTAGTATCCTCCTTTAAATCTCTTAATTATGCGTACGGGAGCATTTTTGCTACATGCTCTTTGTCAGTCTTGTGCACCAGAGCAGCTTTGCGCAGGTTTCTCTTACGTGCAGGAGATTTATGTTCGAGAATGTGGCTCTTGAAGTTTTTAAAATGTTTGAATTCACCAGAAGCAGTTTTTTTGAAGCGCTTTGCAGCAGCTCTACGGGTTTTCATTTTCGGCATTGTGATTTCCTCCTCTATTATTTAGCAGGTTTTGGCGCAACAATCATAATCATGTTTTTGCCTTCTAATTTTGGAACTCTTTCTACGACGGCAATTTCTTTCAACTGCTGTGCCATACGATTCAGCAGCACCTCGCCAAGCTCAGGATGAGACAGTTCGCGACCGCGGAACATGATGGTAACTTTTACCTTATCGCCATCTTCCAGGAAACGTACTGCATTCTTATACTTAACATTGAAGTCATGGTCCTCGATACCGGGACGCAGCTTAACTTCTTTAATGTCGAAGGTCTTTTGTTTCTTACGAGCTTCTTTTTCGCGTTTTTGCTGCTCGTAACGATACTTGCCATAATCCATAATCCGGCACACAGGCGGTTTTGCTGTCGGAGCAATTTCGACTAAGTCCAGATGATTTTCTAATGCAAGCTTCAGAGCGTCACGGCTGGACATAATGCCGAGCTGTTCGCCCCCATTGGCAATAACACGCACTTCACGCGCACGAATTTCTTCGTTAATACGCAAGCTTTCCTTACTTATAACAATTCACCTCCATGAACATCAGATAAGCAATTACTGCTTATAAAATCTGTAACATATCAGATATAAGCAAAACAAAAAAGCGGGCAGAACAAATTCCACCCGCATGAATATCATATCCAACCCTGTCGAGCGCTTGCCGCAAGGTGAGAAGCGAGTGGCTTCTGCTTTGTTACTAGAATATGATAACACATAGCCTGATAAGTGTCAAGCTTTTTACAGTTTTTATTTAAAAAGATTTTTGATTTTATTGAAGAAGCTCTTTTCCTCGGGGCTGATATTATCCTTGCTGATTTCACCGAAGCTGCGCAGTGCTTCCTTCTGCTTTTCGTTAAGCTTAGTCGGCACAACGACCTTAATGCGAACCAGCTGATCGCCGCGCTGACCGCCGCGCAGGCTGGGAATACCCTTCCCCTTCAGGCGCAGTACCTTACCGGGCTGAGTGCCTTCGGGAACCTTAACGGTTACCTGACCATCCAGCGTAGGAACCTTAATCTCAGCGCCCAGGGTTGCCTGTACGATATTGACAGGTACCTCGCACAGAACAGTAGTGCCATCACGCTCAAAGAACTTGTGTGGCTTCACGTACAGATATACGTAAAGATCACCGCTCTGACCGCCCTTAGCACCGGCCTCGCCCTCGCCGCTTACGCGCAGACGGGAGCCGTTATCTACACCTGCAGGAATTTTTACCTTCAGGCGTTTATTCTTCTTCACAGTACCCTTGCCGCGGCATTCCTTGCAGGGGTTGGAAATAATCTTGCCTTCGCCGTGGCACTTGGAGCACGGACGCTCATTTACCATCTGACCGAACATGGTGTTCTGCGTGAAGCGTACATAGCCGGAGCCGTGACATTCAGGACAGGATTCAACCTTGGAGCCAGGTTCTGCACCATCACCGTGGCAATGATCGCAGGTTTCGTCGCGATACAGATTGATTTCCTTCTCTACGCCGAAAGCTGCTTCTTCAAAGGTAATTTCCATATCAAAGCGCAAATCCGCACCGCGCTGCGGGCCCGCTTCGCGGCCGCCGCGACTGCGTCCCTGGCCGCCGAAGAACATATCGAAAATATCATCCATGCCTCCGCCGCCAAAGCCACCGAAGCCGCCGCCGAACGGATTACCGCCGGCGCCGCCGGCAGTCTGCGCCTGTTCGAAGGCATCAGGGCCAAGCTGGTCATACTGCTGGCGCTTCTGCTCATCGGAAAGGACGCTGTAAGCCTCATTGGCTTCCTTGAATTTGTTCATGGCTTCTTCGTTGCCCTTATTACGGTCAGGATGATATTTCAGGGCCAGTTTACGGAATGCTTTTTTTATTTCGTCCTGGGAAGCGGTTTTGCTTACTCCCAGTACCTCATAATAATCTCTCTTAGCCAAAACAGGCGCCTCCTAAAACTTTTCTAACGAATATTATTTAAGCATATAATGCCCAGATGCATGATGGCGGTTGCCACAGCAGCTGGGCACTAATATTATATTACTTTTTTACGTCTGTATCAACAACACAGATGGTGCTTTTCACCCAACCCGAAGGCTGGTGAGAAGGTATCAGATGCTAGGCAGGACGACGACGGCGTACTTTTAGTACGTCGAGGAGTCCTAACAACGCAGACGGTGCTTTATAGACAAGATTATTTCTTGTCGTCGTCAACTACTTCCGCATCTACAACATCGTCGTCAGCTTTTTTAGCACCTTGAGCACCTGCTGCGCCTTGTGCGCCTGCAGCACCCTCTTGTGCCTGAGTTTCTTTGTAAAGCTCAGCGCTCAGCTCGTACAGCGGTTTGGTCAGAGCTTCGGTATCAGCTTTAATCTTGTCGAGATCGTCACCCTTCATGGTTTCTTTCAGGGTGTCAACTGCAGCTTTAACCTTAGCAATCAATTCGTCCTTGCCTTTGCCTTCCATATCCTTCATGGTCTTTTCAGCCTGATAGCACATGTTGTCGGCCTGGTTGCGAACTTCTACGCCTTCCTTACGTTTCTTATCAGCTTCAGCGTTAGCTTCTGCTTCTTTAACCATTCTGTCTACTTCGTCCTTATCCAGGGTGCCGGAGGAGGTAATGGTAATTTTTTGTTCTTTGCCAGTGCCAAGGTCTTTAGCGCTTACGTTAACGATACCGTTAGCATCGATGTCGAAGGAAACTTCAATTTTAGGAATTCCACGCGGTGCAGCCGGGATGCCGGACAGCTCGAAGCGACCCAGAGTTTTGTTGTCTGCAGCCATTTCACGTTCGCCTTGCAGAACATGGATATCAACGGAAGGCTGGTTATCTGCAGCGGTAGAGAATACCTGTTTCTTAGAGGTCGGGATGGTGGTGTTACGGTCGATAATCTTGGTGAATACACCGCCGAGGGTTTCAATACCCAGAGACAGCGGAGTTACATCCAGCAGCAGTACGTTGCCGGTACCTTCTTCACCGGAGAGAACGCCGGCCTGGATAGCAGCACCTACTGCAACGCATTCGTCCGGGTTAACTCCTTTGTAAGGCTCTTTGCCCATGAATGCTTTGATCGCAGCCTGTACAGCCGGGATACGGGAAGAACCGCCGACCAGGATTACTTTGCTGATATCGCTTGTGGAAAGACCTGCATCGCTCATAGCCTGACGAACAGGGCCCATGGTGCGTTCAACCAGATCGGCAGTCATAGCTTCGAATTTAGCACGGGTCAGGTCCATATCCAGATGTTTCGGGCCGTCAGCACCTGCGGTGATGAACGGCAGGTTGATGTTGGTGCTCATAACGCCGGACAATTCGATTTTAGCTTTTTCAGCAGCCTCACGCAGACGCTGCATAGCCATACGATCGGTAGAAAGGTCAATGCCTTCAGCTTTCTTGAATTCGTCAACCATCCAGTCCATGATTTTCTTATCGAAGTCATCGCCGCCCAGATGAGTATCACCGTTGGTTGCTTTTACTTCGAATACGCCGTCGCCAACATCCAGAATGGATACATCGAAGGTGCCGCCGCCGAGGTCGTATACCATGATGGTATGGTCATCGGTTTTATCAATGCCGTATGCCAGAGAAGCAGCGGTAGGCTCGTTGACAATACGCAGAACCTCAAGGCCTGCAATCTTGCCTGCGTCTTTAGTAGCCTGACGTTGGCTGTCATTGAAGTATGCCGGAACAGTGATAACTGCCTGGGATACGGTTTCGCCCAGATAAGCCTCTGCATCAGCTTTCAGTTTTTGCAGAATCATTGCGGAAATTTCTTCCGGGGAATATTTTTTGTCATCGACAGTTACTCTGTAAGAGCCTTCGCCCATGTGACGTTTGATGGAGCTGATGGTTCTGTCAGGGTTAGAAACTGCCTGACGTTTTGCCAGCTGGCCAACCAGACGCTCGCCGTTTTTAGCAAAGCCTACAACAGACGGGGTTAAGCGGCTGCCTTCCTGGTTAGTGATGACGGTAGGTTCGCCGCCTTCCATAACTGCAACAACACTATTAGTAGTACCTAAGTCAATACCAATTACTTTAGCCATGATTTTTATCCTCCTGATTACTATCCTTCGGTGATGCGGCAGCTGCCGCATTTTTACCGAATCGATGTGATATATTTTTTAAATTTATTGTGAAGAGCACGCCAGCTTTATTCGTTGGTGTTTACTCTTACCTTACTGTGACGGATAACCTTGTCACCCAGCTTATAGCCTTTTTCGAAAACCATATCTACGATTTCATCATCCAGCTCCGGATTATGACCGCGCATTACGGCTTCGTGGATGTTCGGGTCAAATTTAGCATTTTGAGCTTCGATTTCTTCTACCTTCAAATCCTTGAAGGCATCTTCAAACTGACGGCGGATTTTTTTCATACCGTCGACAACTGCATCCACATTATCGCCCTTTTCGACGCTTGCTTCGGCACGCTCAAAATTATCTAAAACCTTTAAGAACTTACCAACCACATTTGCTGTTACAAAGGTGGAAAGCTGTTCCTTTTCTATATTGGTGCGACGGCGGAAGTTTTCAAAATCGGCCTGCAATCTCAGCAAACGATTTTGCAGTTCTTCGATTTTGGCATCCTTCGGGTCAACCTCAGGCTCAGCGGCTTCCTCCGCATTTTTTGCATCTTCAGCTTTTTCAGCTTCTGCAGCTTCCGCAGTTTCCTGTTCGGCAGCCTTCGCTTCCGCAGCCTCCTGCTCAGCCTGTTTTTCTTTCATTTCATTATCCTGCAAGGCTCTTCCTCCTTAGTTTTATTTATTGTCGGGCTTTTGCTCGAACATCGTTTTCAAATACTTATGCAGGTAATCCATTACTGTAATTACCTTGCCGTATTCCATACGCGTCGGGCCAAGAACTGCCATCGTACCGACTATCTGACCGTTAAGACGATAGGTTGCCTGTACCATGCTGCAATCCTGAATGCCGGTGAATTTGTTTTCACTGCCAATCGTGATCTTCAGTCCGCTGTCCTCGCCTGCCTTCAGCAAATCGCGTACTACGCGCTCCTCTTCAAGGATACCAAGAAGATTCTTCACACGCTCCACGTCGCGGAATTCCGGCTGGTTCAGCAGCTGCTTGGTACCACCCAGGAAAACCTTTTGCTGCTGGTATTTTTGACGCATCTGGCGGATGGACTGTACCAGCGATGTGAACAGCAGCTTATCATCTGCTATATTGGTATGCACCGCCTGCAGCAGGTCCTCGGTAATGTTCGCCAACGCTCTGCCCTCCAGCAGTCTGCTGACGCGTCCTGCCATGTAGTCCAGCTCCTCCGGCCGCATTCCCAAAGGAATTTCTACCACGCAGTTGGCCACATTGCCGTCATCTGTTACTATGCACAGGATGGCATGCCGCTCATCCAGAGGTAAAAACTTCATATAACGGAAGCACGCACCGGCATCACGGTTAGCCAGCACCATTGAAACATTCTTCGTCATCCGGGAAAGGATTTTAGCCGTTGACTGGAAGATTTCATCAATGCTTCTGCGTCTTTCGCTGAACCAGCCGTTAATCAGTGCTCTGTCGTTATCTGTCAGAGTGCCAGGCTCAACAAGCGAGTCAACATAAAGACGATAAGCCTGAGCCGACGGTACACGTCCGGCCGAGGTGTGTGGCTGCTCCAGATAACCCAGGAGCTCCAGGTCACTCATCTCGTTACGGATTGTCGCAGGACTGAGGCCCAAATCATATTTGCGGGCAATCGTCCTTGAACCTACAGGCTCAGCAGTTGAAATATAATCCTCAATTATGAGCTGGAGAATTTTTTTCTTTCTTTCGTTCAACATATTCCCACCTCATTTTGATTGTTAGCACTCTATCATTAGGAGTGCTAACATCTTGATATTAGAATAGCACTAGCCTACTTTATTGTCAACACCTTTTTTATTTATTTTTAAGTTATCACAAAAACTTCAAATATTTGATTGCCGACCTCCATACCACGCTCTGTCAGGCGCAGTCTTTGCGTGCTTGCATCATACGCAATAAGCTTTTGTTCAAACAGCGGCGCCAACTCGGAGGCAAAGCGCTGCAGCACATCAACGCCAAAGCGCTCGCGTGCCTCCGCCAGGCTCGCACCTTCGCTGCGGCGCAGTCCCATGAACATGAACTCCTCCAACAGCTCTGCGCAAGATAACTCTTCTACATTATATAATGCACTTGTGTGCAAATCGTCACCGCCGAAGCTTTGCAGCTGCCCGATATATTCCTTTACCGTACTCAGCCCGGTACGCCGTCTTTGGCCGTCAAAGCCGCAGGCGGCAGCGCCGAAGGCCATGTAGGGATGATACTCCCAGTAAACAGTATTGTGCCGTGAATACTGACCGTTTTTCGCGTAGTTGGAAATTTCGTAGCGCTCAAAGCCACGCTCACGCAAAAAGCTCTGCACCAGCTCATACATATCTGCCGCAGTATCCTCGTCAGGCAAAGTTATTCTGCCCTTATCCACAAGGCTTGCCAACGGCGTGCCCTCCTCTACGATCAGACCGTAAACAGAAATATGCTCTATGCCCGTATCGGCCAAACGCTCCAGCGTATCCTGCAAGCTTGCAAGCGTCTGCGACGGCAGGCCGTAAATCAAATCCGCGCTGACGCGTGCGAAGCCTGCTTTGCGTGCCAATGCCAACGCCTCCAGTGCCTGCTGTGCGTTGTGAATGCGTCCTATTGCCCGCAGCTCGTCATCCTGCAGCGACTGTACGCCGAAGCTGATGCGGTCAAAGCCAAAGCTGCGCAATGTCTGCAGCTTAGCCAAATCCGCCGTGCCGGGGTTCACCTCAATCGTTGCCTCGCAGGGCTGCTGCCAAAAGCCGTACTGCTTCAATGCGTTCACCAGCTTGGCGATACATTCCGTCGGCAGCACGCTCGGCGTACCGCCGCCAAAATAAATGCTGGCGTTTGCCGCCATATTTGCCGCCTCATCCGCACGCAGGGCGATTTCTTTGCACACAGCATCGGTATAGTCACGCTTTGCCTGCTCGCCAAAGCCGGCATACGAAGCAAAATCGCAGTACAGGCACTTCTGTACGCAAAACGGTATATGCAGATAAAGTGCCTGATATTGCTGCCAGGGACGCACATTTTTATTTTCCATCATCATTTATCCTCTCCGTATCTTGAAAAAACGCCGCCACAGAAATTACTGCAGCGACGCCTAAGCAAATTTATTTTCCCTTTTTATAGAACCATTTTTTATACGCAAAAAAGACAGCGCCCACAACCAAAATCAAAATCGTTAATCTTTGGCTGTGCTCCTGAAAATTAACTACATCATGACCGATGACAACCTCCAAGGCCGTAGAAGGAAATTTGCCGATAAGGTTGGCAATAATGTAATCACGCGCACTCATGCTGCTCACAGCACCCACCGCCGTCAAAATGCCTGATGGGAAATACGGCAGCGCCCTGGCGAAGGCCATCCACTCCAGGCCGTGCTTGCTGCTTGCCTCATCAATGGATTTCAGCGAGTTGCTTTTTTCAATCAGCTTCTGCGCCGTATCGCGGAAGAAGAAGCGCATCAGGTAAAAGCTGATAACCACACCTGTTGTTTCCGCCAGCCAGGAAATAGTAATACCCAGCGGCAGACCGAAAATCAGACCGTTGGCTGTAGAAAGAAAAATCGACGGGAAAACGCTGGCGGCATTAATCAGCACATCCAGCACAAAACTGATTAAAATCGCCCATGGTCCAAAGGAGCGCAGATATTCCACCAGGCCGTTGACATTGCCGCTGATTGCCAGCGTAAAGGTTTTATTGAAGAAATCATCGGCAAAAAAGTGAATGCCTAAAAACAAGGCCACCAGCAAAACTGCCGCCGTCACCTTAGCACAAACATCAGGATTTTTTAACCAGTCTTTTTTCATGTATTTATACCCTCTTTAAGTATTGAAAATCATATTAAAGCGTTCGCCAAACTGCATTTCCACCAGACGACGGATTTCCGCCCAGTCCTCCGGCGTACGCAGCTGCGCCTGCGCCAGTTGGCGAACCTGCGCAATTACGTCAACATCTCGCATTATATCAGCAATTCGCAAATCTGGCAAGCCATGCTGCTTCAGGCCAAAGAGCTGGCCTGCACCGCGCTGCTCCATATCCTTTTCCGCAAGATAAAAGCCGTCCTCGCTCTCATGCAGTACGTTCAGACGCGCCAGTGCCTCCGGCGAATCGGCAGCCGTCAGCAGCACGCAGTAGGACTGCTCGCTGCCGCGACCTACACGTCCGCGCAGCTGGTGCAGCTGCGCCAAGCCGAAACGCTCCGCATTTTCAATCACCATCAGCGTAGCATTGGGCACGTTCACGCCAACCTCGATAACCGTAGTGCTCACCAGCACCTTCAGTTCGCCTGCGGCAAAGCTGCTCATAATGGCATCCTTCTCCGCGCCCTTCAGCCTGCCATGCAGCAGAGCGCAGGGAATATCCTGCAGAAAATCGCGCTGCAGCTCCTCATATACTCTTTCAGCGCTATGCACAGCCAAAACATCAGATTCCTCAATCAGCGGGCAGACAACATAAGCCTGCCTTCCTGCCTGCACCTGACGCACAAGGCCGGCGTACACCTCACGGCGGCGCTCGTCCGTATAGCACAGCGTCCGCACTGGCTTGCGCTGCGGCGGACGTCCCTTCATTACGGAAATATCCAAATCGCCGTAAACAGTAAGCGCCAAGGTACGCGGAATCGGCGTTGCCGTCATTACCAGTACATCGGGAGCATTCTCCGATTTATTGGACAGACGCGCACGCTGCTCTACGCCGAAGCGGTGCTGCTCGTCCGTCACCGTCAGCGACAGATTGGCAAAGCGCACATCCTCCTCCAGCAGAGCATGCGTACCCACAACCACGTCAACAAGACCAAGCTCCAGATTCAGCAGCAGCTCACGCCTTGCCTTGGCACGCATACCACCTGTCAGTAAAGCAATACGCACACCGTAAGGCTGCAAATACTGCTCCAGCGTTTCAAAATGCTGCGCCGCCAAAATTTCCGTCGGCACCATAATGCAGCCCTGATAACCGTTTTCCACCGCCTTAGCCAACGCCAGCGCACTGATAACTGTCTTGCCGCTGCCTACATCGCCCTGCAGAATGCGGTGCATAGGCTTTTTATCCTGCATATCCAGCGAAATCTCACGCCACGCCTGCTGCTGTGCCGCCGTCAACTCAAAGGGCAGTCCCTGCATTACGTCTTTAACAAGCGCACCGTCTGCAGCGTGCTTAATACCCTCTCTGTTGTCATGGCTCTGCTGACGATAATACAGCAGACCGCACTGCAGCAAAAACAGCTCCTCAAAAACAAAACGCTGCTTGGCACGTCGCAACGCTTCCCAGCTTTCCGGAAAGTGAATATTTTTCAGCGCCGTATAGCGGTCGGGCAAATTGCACTGACTCACAACCTTCGCCGGCAAACTTTCCGGCAAATCCTTTGCTGCCAACCGCAGCGCCTCGCTCACCCATGTACGCAGGTTCTTTTGCGTCAGGTTACCGCTCAAAGCATACACCGGGACAATACCCGGCGTTTTGCCCTCGTCCTGCTCCAAAGGCTGCACATCAACCTCGCTGACGGACTTCGTAGTGCGCCCCTGCCTTACGCGGCCTGTAATCTGCAGCATTGTATCCGGCTTCAGCTTCTGCGCCTTATAGCGCTGCCCGCCGAAAAAGTACAGCGTAGCATAGCCTGTTTCGTCACGCACCGTCACGGACGTATAGCTGCGACGGCTGGCACCGTAGCCGTTTTTCACCTGATAAACCGTCGCTTTGAAAATCTGCTTACTGTTGTCTACCTCCAGCTCCTTAATCGTTTTGAGCTTGGCATAATCGAGATAAGCACCCTGACGCGGGTAAAATTCCAGCAAATCACCCACGCTGAAAATATTAAGAGCAGCCAGCTCAGCTGCCTTTTTTACACCTACACCTTTTAGTGTTGTTACAGGTTCTTTCCACCACATTTATAAAAATACCCTCTTTATCTTAAAATTCCCTTGATTTTCTGCGCTCTTTATGGTATGATACTCATGTTAAATTTGAATGTGCCTTATGTCTTATCACGTTTAAGGAGGTGGGAAACAATGGCATCTATCTGCGAAATCTGCGGTAAAGGAAAACTCGCTGGCAACAACGTCAGCCACTCCAATAGACACACCAAACGTGCTTGGAACCCGAATATTCAACAAGTAAGAGCAGTTGTTGAAGGTTCTGTTAAACGCTTGAACGTTTGCACCCGTTGCCTGCGTTCCGGTAAAGTTAACCGCGCAATCTAATCCGTTCGGATTTAAAAAGAAGCCAAATACCAATCGGTATTTGGTTTCTTTTTTTGCGCTATTTACATCTAACAGCAACTTTCTTCAAGTACACTTGGTTTAAAGATGCGACATAGCGCAACAATAACAGAGAGAAGCAGTTCTTTTCGTGCGAACCCCTCTCAGTCAGCTTCGCTGACAGCTCCCCCAAGGGGAGCCTTTTTTCTATAACATATTATTTTACTTTGCAGCCGCACTCGGGGCAGAATTTAACCAAAGAGCTGATTTTTGCAGAGCAGTTCGGGCACAAAATAAAAGCACGGTATTCCGTGAGCTTCTTTTCGAACAGCTCATAGAACTGGTTAACCTCTTTGTCCTCGCGCTTCCAGTTATAAATCTGCAGACGCTCCTTAGTGGAGTCCATAATAACCTGTACGGTTTCTTCATCCAAAGACTGCATAGCCAGCTGCATAATTTTTTTCTTGTTATGGAAGTGCAGCTGATGTGCAGCATCATCCTGCTCATCAATAGTTACACCCATCTCATTGACGCACAGCAAGGCAATATTCCAGGCTACGTCAATATCAACTTCATAAAGACGGTTATCAAAGCAACCGCCGGCACCATCTATTCTCATAGCTACCTCCTGCCAGATGTTTTTTCTTAATTATAGCACAAGCGCATATTTGCTGTAAAACAAATCGCTCGTATCGCAGCATTATTTGTTCAGCTCCGCCGCCATTTCACGCACAGTTTTATGCAACAGCGGATGTACCAGCTCCGGTGCAATATCCAAAAGCGGCAGCAGCACAAAATCCCTGTTCTGCATATCGGGATGCGGCAGCGTAAGCTCCGGTGTCTGCATCACGACATTTTCGTAAAGCAGCAAATCCAGATCAATATTGCGCTCGCCCCAATGACGCAGGCGCACCCGCCCCATCGCCAGCTCCGTTGCCAAAAGTGTACGCAAAAGCGCCACCGGCTCCAGATTAGTGCGCACCCTGCACACAGCATTCAAAAACTGCGGCTGGTCCGTCACACCGTAAGGCTCCGTAGCAAAATAGCCCGAAACCTGCAGTACCTCCACGCCCTGCTGCATCAGCAGCATCAGCGCGCGCTGTAAATTTTTTTTCTTATCGCCCAGGTTACTGCCCAAGGCAACATATGCAATAGCCATCTCAGACTCCTGTTCTTTTGATGTGATGATGGTAGACGCAGCAATTATCTATCGCGTTACAGCGAAAAATTTCTTAACGGCAATTTCGTGCGGAACAAAGACGAAATTGCAATAAACTCGCGCTATGCGTAGTATTTTTCTACACAAGTCAGCTTAGCGCTCAAACAGTATTGCAATTTCTTTTGTTCCAAGCACTTATTGCCTAAAATTTTTATGCTTCCACCGCGATAAATAATTGCCTATGTCACTATTTCGTCGCAGCGTGACAGATAATTGCTAAAACAATTCTTTCTAAGCTAACCTACTCCGCACTGCCGCGCAAAATAGCCTCCAGTGTGCGAATCGCCCGCACATTCTCCTCAACGTCATGCACGCGCACCATCTGCGCCCCCGCGTAAATAGCCTGCAGGCTCGTCGCAATCGTTCCCTCTAAACGCTGCTCTGCCGGTACACCGCCCAGCACAGCACCAAGCGTACTCTTGCGCGACGCCGCCAGCAGCACCGGATAGCCAAAGCTCGTCAAAGCCTTCAAATCACGCATCAAGAGCAAATTCTGCTCCACATTCTTGGCAAAGCCGATACCCGGATCCAGAATAATCTTATCCGCACTCACACCGCGCTCACGCAAAAGCTGCGCTCTCTGCGCCAGATAAACGGCAACCTCCTGCACAACATCCTTGTACTCGCAGTTCTGCTGCATATTCTTCGGCGTACCGCGCATATGCATAAGGATAATCGGCGCCACTTCCATCTACGACGTCGTCCGCATCGACCATTTCCGGGGCTTCGAGAGC
>OLNQ01002808.1_pt1 | contig 14793 bp, 9 predicted proteins | sample 1672821 | NCBI WGS metagenome assembly OLNQ01 (sample SAMEA3136727, study PRJEB25190) | human gut metagenome | biome: human gut; feature: human-associated habitat; material: faeces | place: Austria | collected 2013 | reverse complement strand
GAAGAGCATTTACCGCACAGATCATCATCAACCATGTACAGGCAAGAGATGACGAAAAGATTGATAATGTGGATCAGGCATTAGAGAGAGCTGTTGACAACGGAGTAAAAAATCTTGTTGTTCAGCCGACACACTTAATGCATGGTGCAGAGTATGACGAGCTGGTAGAGACACTTGACAATTATAAAGACAAATTTGAGACAGTTACCGTTGCAGAGCCAATGCTTGGTGAAGTAGGATCTGACGCAACTGTGATCAATGAGGATAAGGCAAAAGTTGCAGAAGCAATTACAGCAGAGGCAGTAAAGACAGCAGGATATGATTCTTTAGATGCAGCAAAAGAAGATGGAACTGCATTCGTATTTATGGGACATGGAACTTCTCATTCTGCAAAAGTAAGCTACAGCCAGATGGCAGCACAGATGAAAGATCTTTCCTATGATAATGTGTTTATCGGAACTGTTGAGGGTGAGCCGGAAGAGACAGCATGCGAAAATGTGATTGAGGCAGTAAAAGAAGCCGGTTATACAAAAGTTGTTTTAAGACCTCTTATGGTTGTTGCAGGAGATCATGCAAACAACGATATGGCAGGTGACGACGAAGATTCCTGGAAGAGCCAGTTCACAGCAAGTGGATATTTTGACAGCGTTGATACACAGATTTCAGGACTTGGAAGAATCGAAGCAATCCAGCAGATCTATATTGATCATACAAAAGATGCAATTGATTCCCTTGGAAACCTTGAGTCAACATCCACCACAGAGAGTACCGTTGGTACTCTCGAGGATGGTGTTTACACCGCAAAGTTTGATACAGACAGCAGCATGTTTCATGTAAATGAGGCAGATGAGGGACGTGGTATCCTTACCGTAGAAAACGGAAAAATGACGATCCATATCAGCCTTGTTTCAAAAAAAATTGTAAATCTGTTTGTCGGAACAGCAGATGATGCGAAAAAAGACGGTGCTGATATTTTAGAGCCGACAACGGATACTGTAAAATACAGTGATGGAACCACCGACGAGGTATATGGTTTTGATGTGCCGGTAGAAGCATTAGATGAAGAATTTGATCTTGCAATCCTCGGCACAAAAGGCGAGTGGTACGATCACAAAGTAAGCGTTTCTGATCCGCAGGAGACAGATAACTAATAAATGGAGATTTGTATGAATAAAAAGAGAGTGACCGCAGTAATCTTATCCGCAATGATGTGCATGCAGATATTCACGGGATGCGGTGCAAAAAATAATGCCGCTGCAGTAGAAGGCGGGGCTGGTCAGACAGCCACGGAAAGTGCACAGGGAGCGGCAGGTACAGTCACAGAGGAAAATGCACAGACAGCAGAGGAAAATGTGCAGGGAACGGCAGATCAGGATGGAACAGAAGAAAGCATGACTGGAAATGATGCCGCAGAACAGGCAGACAGCACAGAAGTTTCAGTTCCTGAGGATGGCGAATATACGGTGGAAGTCACATTAGAAGGCGGCAGCGGAAAAGCAACTGTGGATTCACAGGCGAAAGTTACTGTGAAGGATGGAGTGGCATATGCGACGATCACATGGAGCAGTACGCATTACGATTACATGATCGTGAACGGGGAGAAATATCTCAATGAAAATGAAGGTGGAAACTCTACATTCACATTTCCAATTGATGGAATCCCATGTGAGATGGATGTGATCGGTGATACGACGGCAATGAGTACGCCGCATGAGATTGATTACACCCTGACTTTTCAATTTCCGGAAACGGCAGGTTTTAAAGACTTAGACTGCAATGGGCGTATGGAGTTATCCTACGCCGACCAGTTTGAAGTAGAACAATATGGTGCTTATAAGCTGATTACGATCGTGGATAACGGTCGTTTTTTGCTTGTGCCAAAAGGTGTCAAAGTGCCGGCGGATGTTCCGGCAGATGTGACAGTTTTACAACAGCCGCTTGAAAATGTATATCTGGTGTCGAGTGCGGTGATGGATTTAGTCTGCCAGATCGGTGCTGTCTCCGATCTGAAATATACAGGAGTAAAAGAAAAAGACTGGTATGTAAAAGAGGCGGCAGATGCGATGGCAGCGGGAAATCTGATCTATGCCGGGAAATACAGTGCGCCTGACTATGAACTTTTACTTTCCGGTGGATGCACGTTTGCGATTGAAAATACGATGATCACGCACAACCCGGAAGTGAAAGAAAAATTAGAAGAACTTGGAATCAAGGTCATGATCGAGCGCTCCAGCTATGAAAAGCACCCGCTTGGAAGACTCGAATGGATAAAGCTTTTTGGCGTTTTGTTCGGGAGAGAACAGCAGGCCAAAGCGTTTTTTGATGCGCAGGCAGCACATATTGAGCCGATTTTGGAAAAAGAAAAAACGGGGCTGTCGGTAGCATTTTTTGCAGTTGCATCGGATGGAACGATTACGGTACGGAAACCAAATGATTATGTATCATCAATGATCGAGCTTGCGGGGGGCACTTATTCCTTAAATGGTTATGTCCCGGAAGAGGAAAATGCACTCTCCACATTAAAAATGCAGATGGAAGATTTCTATGCGGCCGAAAAAGATGCTGACATTCTCATTTACAATGGTACAATAGAGGGAGAACTGACATCGATCGCTGAACTGGTACAGAAAAACAGTCTGTTTGCCGACTTTAAAGCAGTAAAATCAGGACAGGTCTACACAACCGGAAACAATTTTTACCAGCAGACCAGTGGAACCTGTGATTTCATTGAGGATCTCAATAAGGTACTGAATGGGGAAACGGATGCAGAGTACCGGTTTTTGAAGAAAATCAACTGACAGGAATTCATATAAACCAGAGGAAATCATGAAAAAACGTTATATCATCTCTTTTGTTGTTGCAATTATCATATTATCGGTATTGTTTTTATGGAATGTCGGGGCGGGAAGTGTGGACATATCCACATCGGATCTGTTTGCAATCCTTGCGGGAAGTGGAAAAGATGAGACATTTTCGCAGATCGTGTGGAAAATCAGACTGCCGCGCATCCTTGCTGCGATCTTGTTAGGAGGAGCACTGTCAGTGTCGGGATTTTTACTTCAGAGCTTTTTCCAGAATCCGATTGCAGGACCGTATGTGCTTGGAATTTCATCCGGCGCAAAACTGGTGGTGGCACTTACCATGATTTTCCTGCTGGAAAAAGGCATTATGATCAGTTCCTTTGGCATGGTTATGGCTGCGTTTGTGGGTTCCATGCTTGCCATGGGATTCGTGCTTTTAATTTCATTTCGCGTGTCAAAAATGTCGCTGCTGGTGGTCTGTGGGATCATGATCGGTTATATCTGTTCCGCCATCACGGACTTTGGCGTCACATTTGCCAGCGATTCGAATATCGTCAATCTTCACAACTGGTCGATGGGAAGTTTTTCCGGCATGACATGGGAAAATATAAAAATGATCGTCGTGATCGTCGGTGTAGCAGTGCTTGTGACTTTTTGTCTGGCAAAACCGATCGGGGCATATCAGATGGGGGAGGCATATGCCAGAAATATTGGTGTCAATGTAAAAGTATTGAGGGTCACGATGATCCTTTTATCAAGCCTTCTGTCTGCCTGCGTGACTGCATTTGCGGGACCGATCTCCTTTGTCGGAATTGCAGTGCCGCATCTGGTGAGGATGGCGACAAAAACAGCGCGCCCGATTATCCTGATTCCGGGGTGTTTTTTGTGTGGTGCAGTTGTGACACTTTTTTGTGACGGAATTGCAAGAACCGTGTTTGCGCCGACGGAAATCAGTATCAGCTCGGTTACGGCACTGTTTCTGGTGCCGGTCGTGATCGCAGCAATGTTGAGAAAACAGGAGGGGAGGTAGTCATATATGCAGGAGATCCGCACAGAGCATCTGACTGTCGGCTATGATAAAACACCTTTGATCGGGGATGTGAATCTTTCTGTCCGGCCGGGGGAGATACTGACACTGATCGGGCCGAATGGTTCCGGAAAATCCACGATCTTAAAGACGATTACAAAGCAGTTAAAGAAACTGGATGGAACCGTATTTTTGGGCGAAGCATCCATGGATGAATTAAAAGACAGCCAGATTTCCAGACGATTGTCCATGGTCATGACAGAACGCCTCCGCACGGAGCTGATGAGCGGCAGGGAAGTGGTTGCCTCCGGGCGTTATCCCTATACGGGAAGATTTGGCATCCTGTCAAAAGAGGACTGGGCAAAAGTGGATGAGGCGATCGCGCTTGTCCATGCAGGTGAAGTGCAGGATCAGGATTTCATGAAAATCAGCGACGGACAGCGCCAGCGTCTGATGCTTGCGCGGGCAATCTGTCAGGATACAAAAATCCTGATCTTAGACGAGCCAACCTCCTATCTGGATATGGGCTTTAAGATGGATATACTTACAAATATCCGCATGCTTGCGAGAGATAAAAAGATGGCGGTCATTATGTCACTGCATGAGCTTGACCTTGCGCAGAAAGTTTCCGATACGGTCGCCTGTGTCAGAGGCGACCGCATCGACCGCATCGGCACACCGGAGAAAATTTTTGCCGGAAATTATGTGCAGGAATTATACGGGGTGGCAGATCAGAGCTTTGATCCGGTGACGGGACAGATTTTTTTGTGCACGGGACATGAGAAGGCAGTTGTTTCGAGAGATTTTAGTGCAGAGAATTGCTCTGGCAAAAATTTTGGATGTGGTAAGAAGAATCCAGATCCGGTCAGTCCACAGTTTTTTGTGATCGGTGGTGCGGGCAGCGGCATCCCGGTATACAACATGCTGTGGCGCGAAAACATTCCATTTGCAGCAGGGATCCTGCAGGAAAATGATGTAGAGTACAAGGCAGCAGTGGCACTTGCTTCAGAAGTTGTGGCAGAAAAGGCATTTTACCCGGTTGGACAGGATAAGGTGCAGGCGGCAAAGCGGCTGATCGATAGCTGTAAAAAATGTATTTGTGCGGTAGAAGAGTTTGGACCGTTAAATGAAGCGAACCGGGAGCTGGAGGAGTATGCGAGGCGGATTGGGAAGACTGGCAAAAACATATGAACAGTATACACAGAGATATATTCAAAGCTATCCACGAAGGAAAATGGCTGAAAATTGAATATCTGAACAAAGAGGGCAGGCACACGAACTACTGGATCGGAATCCGGGACTTAGACCCACGGAACAAGACTTTAAAAGTGGACGGACTTCATCTGAACCGGTGCTCGATTGCGGGGTACGACAAGATCTATATTGATTCTATCCTCTCGACCGAGATCGTGGAAGGCTCGTATTGCCCGGAGAATGAGCGGCTGATCGAAGACATCGCGCTGCACCCGGAACGCTACCAGAACCTTTTTGCAAACACGGCAAATTTAAAAATACTGAATTATCTGGAAATGTGCAGCAAACTGGATGCCACGCCGTATACGACCGATTATGAACTGGTGCGCTATATCGACGGAGATCAGGTGCGTGACGGGGAGTACCAGTTGTCGGAGGAACAGTTTAAAGAGATCGTGACAAATTTTCAACGGCGCATGAACCGGGGCACGAAACAGGGGAAAACGCTTCATATTCAAAAGCTGGCACTAAATATTTTAAGCATCCATACAAAAAATGGATTGTATGTGCTGGCATACCGGAATCTGAATCTGGATGTAAAAAACAAGGCATTTAAACCGGATGAAGATATCACGATCTGCACGCAGTTTACCATAGGGGGAGAGCAGGAAAATATCCGAAGGTATTTAGATGCGGATGAATATGAGCTGTTATCCGATTTTGAAAAAAATCTTGAAAAAATAAAAGATGCGATTACAGAAAAAAACGGTGCACGGGCGGTTGTGGATGACATGCCCTATGTCATCGGACTTGGCATGGACTGTGCATTAAATCTGCATGAAGAGTATAAGGCGATTCTTGACATGTACGAAAAAGAGCAGGTGACTTTTCCAATCCGGGCATTTTTCGGCGATCTTTTGGAACGTCCGCGAAGAACGAAGGCATATCCGATCGCACTGTTAAACCAGAACATCAATCTCGACCAGCTTCTTGCAATTAACAATGCCATGAAATATCCGCTTGCCTATATTCAGGGACCACCGGGAACCGGCAAGACGAATACGATCTTAAACACGATCGTGACGGCATTTTTTAACAATATGACGGTACTGTTTGCGTCTTACAACAATGTACCCATAAACAATGTATTTGAAAAATTAAGTTCCCTGACTTATAAGGGAAAACGGGTCGCATTTCCGGTACTGCGCCTTGGAAATCAGGAAAAAGTAAAAGAATGTATCTGTTACATCAACCAGCTGCGGAGAGAGGTGCAGGGCATTAAGGTATTTTCTTCCACGTTAGATCGTCGAAAAGGTGATAGAATTGACCGGGCGAAACAGCTTTCCGGCAGGTTAAAGGAATATGAGGAAGTCTTAGACCTGACGGAGCGCAAAGAAACGTTAACGCAGGTCATGGAGTATCAGGAACGGATGAAAAATGTGGCGACGCTCTTTCATTTCCATACGGATCTGCAGGGGCGTCAGCTGCGGAATCTGGATGATAAAATCAGAAAGATCGGTGAGATATCTGAGCGGGATGCAATGGCTCTATTAGACCGCAATGAGGATGAATTTTACAGTTATCTGTATTATACCTCCGCAAAATACATCAAGGAGCTGGAAAGTAACAGGTTTCAGGATTTACGGAAAATTTTAGATGATGATGAAGATGTGAATGAGCAGGCAGCAGCATTTAACAAGTATCTGCAGAAATCGGAGAATGTAAAGAAGCTGCAGAAGGTATTTCCAATCATGATAACGACCTGCATTTCTTCCCATAAACTGGGTGAACCGGAACCGCTGTTTGACATGACAATCATGGATGAGGCGAGCCAGTGCAATGTTGCGGTCTCACTTGTGCCAATCATCCGGGGTGAAAAACTGATGCTGGTGGGAGATCCGCAGCAGTTAAAGCCGGTTATTTTATTGGACGAACTCACGAACCGGAAACTGCGCAGAAAATACCATGTTGCGGATGAATATGATTACCGTGAAAATTCCATTTATAAGACGTATCTTGCCTGTGATGCGGTCAGCGATGAGATACTTTTGCGAAATCATTACCGCTGTAATAAAAAAATCATAGACTTTAACAACAAAAAATATTATAACTCCAAACTTCAGGTGCAGTCCGACAGCAGGGAAAGACAGCCGCTTGTCTATGTCAATGTGGATGGCGGGCCGGGTGACATGAAGAATACCTCTCCGGCAGAGGTGGAGGAGATCATGCGCTATGCGGGGGAAAATCCTGATAAAAGTATTGCTGTCATCACACCGTTTGTGAATCAGCGGATACTGATCGAGCGAGGAATCAAAGAAAACGGATTTGAGCATGTCGTGTGCGGAACGGTACATGCATTTCAGGGAGACGAAAAGGATGTGGTGCTGTTTTCCACGGCGTTAAGCGACCGGACTGGAAAGGGAACTTATGACTGGCTCAAAAATAATAAGGAACTGATCAATGTTGCAACGTCGCGGGCGAAGGACAAGCTGATCCTTCTTGCGGACGGGAAAGAATTGGAGCGCCTTCATCAGGGAAATGAGGATGATGATCTGTACGAGCTGGTGCAGTATGTGAAAACGAACGGAGAATCCAAAATTACGGAAAAACATATCAGTTCGAGAGCACTTGGAATCCAGCCGTTTTCCACGGAAACAGAAGCGGCATTTATGAAAAACCTGACACATGCGCTGGAAAATATCTGGCTCACCAGGAATAAATATACGATCCACAAAGAGGTTGCCATATCCCAGGTGTTCCATGATAATGTCACTTATGATAATCTGTTTTATATGGGAAGATTCGACTTTGTTGTCTATGAAAAGAGGGGAAAAAGCGAGCTGCCCGTTTTTGCGATCGAACTCGACGGCAAGGAGCATTTTGAGGATGAAGTGGTACGGGAGCGGGACAGACAGAAAAATGAGATCTGTAAGGCGCACCATATGCAGATCATCCGTGTGGAAAACTCTTATGCAAGACGCTATCACTACATCAAGGAAATTTTGAATGACTATTTTGCGAAGGCACGTTAAAAATTTTGCGTTCAAACATCCGGCAAAAAGTGGTATGATGTCTTTATGCATCACACAGGACAAAGGAGAAAATAATACAATATGGAAAAAAAGAGCCGGGAATTATTAGCACCGCATGTGGAAGAAGAACTGATGGATTATATTTTGCATACGCCGGTGAAAATAGGTGAGAAACTGCCAAATGAGTTTGAACTGGCAGAGCTGTTCGGCGTTGGGCGGAGCACGGTGCGGGAGACGGTAAAAAGCCTGGTTTCCAAAGGTGTGCTTGAGGTCCGCAGGGGTTCCGGGACTTATGTGATCGGGACGAACCGCTTAGAGGATGATCCGTTAGGGCTTTCAGGGTTTACGGACAAATATGAACTGGCGTTAGACCTCTGCAATGTGCGCCTGATGTTAGAGCCGGAGATCGCCATGCTGGCAAGTGAAAACGCGACGGACGAGGAAAAGGCGGAGTTAAAGCGGCTGTGTGATGAGGTGGAAAATCTGTATCTTGCCGGGGAGAACCATCTGCAGAAAGATGTGGAATTTCACACTTACATTGCGCGGTGCAGCAAAAATAAAGTCATTGAGAAACTGGTACCGATCATTCAGTCGGCGGTCATCACGTTCGTGAACCTGACACACCGCCAGTTAAAAGACGAAACGATTGATACCCACCGTGCGATCACGGATGCAATCTTAAATGGAGACAGTGCGGGTGCAAAATATGCGATGATCATGCACCTCAATTATAATCGTCAGATGATTTTGAAAAAACAGGCAAAGGCGCAGCAAAAAAATGAGTAAGGGACAAAAACTCCAAAAACTGGTAAGACGTCATATGACATGATGCAATATCGGAAAAATATACAAAAAACAAGGTGCTTTTTTAGGAAAACACCTTGTTTTTTTGTCTAAAAGAGAGGTTTTAACAAACTAGACATCGGATGTATTGACAAAAAATGATCAATAAAATACAATAATCGCAATGAAACATCAGACGTCATACAAATATCAATAAGGAGGTATATCATGGGTAACGTCGCAGAATTAGATACAACCCGGCTGGTTATTGCAGCAATTATCGGACTGGCATTGTTGTTAGTTTTGATCATCAAATTTAAGGTTCACGCAATGCTTTCGATCTTAATCGGTGCGATTGCAATCGGACTGATCGCAGGAATGCCGTTTGAAGAAATCGTAACGGCGGTGGACGATGGTATAGGAAACACGCTAAAGGGAATTGCCCTCCTGGTAGGACTCGGTTCCATGTTCGGTGCGATACTTGAAGCATCGGGTGGAGCACAGACTTTAGCAGTTACAATGGTAAAGAAATTTGGGGATGAGAAGGCTGCATGGGCGCTTGGAATCACCGGCCTTGTTATTTCTATCCCGGTATTCTTTGATGCAGGACTTATCATTTTAATTCCACTTGCATTTTCTCTTGCAAAAAGAACAAAGAAATCTTCCCTGTTTTATGCGATCCCGCTTTTAGCAGGACTTGCCGTAGGACACGCATTTATCCCGCCGACACCTGGCCCGGTATTAGTTGCCACAATGTTAAATGTGGAACTTGGATGGGTTATTTTAGTCGGTGTATGCTGTGGATTTTTTGCAATGATCGTTGCAGGTCCGGTCTGGGGAGCTGTCTGCGGAAAGAAATTTTATGTTCCGGTTCCGGATCAGATCGCAAACCAGAAAGATATTGATGAATCCAAACTTCCGAGTTTTGCATCGGTCGTTACCATCATCATGATCCCTCTGGTACTTATCATATTGAAATCTGTTGCAGGCGTGGTTCCGGCATTGGCAGGAGTGGCACCGTTATTTAACTTTTTAGGACAGCCGTTTGCAGCACTTCTGATCGCAACATTAGCCGCAATGTTCATCCTTGGAACAAGACATGGATACACGATGCCGGAATTAGAGAAGATCCTCACAAAATCTTTAGAGCCGACAGGACTGATCCTTCTTGTGACAGCATGTGGCGGCGTGCTCCGTTATATTTTACAGTACTCCGGCTTAGGTGAGATCATTGGTAATGCTGTGGCATCCATAAATCTTCCAATCGTTATTGTAGCATTTTTAGTTGCGGCACTGGTAAGAATCTGTGTAGGTTCTGCAACCGTAGCAATGACCATGGCAGCAGGAATTGTAGCAGCAATGCCGGAGATCGCATCCTTATCACCGATGTATCTTGCATGTGTGGTTGCAGCAGTTGCCGGTGGAGCGACAGTCTGCTCACACTTTAACGATTCCGGATTCTGGCTGGTAAGATCACTGATCGGACTTGACGAGAAGACAACATTAAAAACCTGGACGATCATGGAGACATTGGTTGGTGGAACCGGATTTATCGTTGCACTGATCATTTCTTTCTTCGTGTAGAAGAAACGGTAATGACAGAGCAGTCACAGAGCATGAAATTTAGTATATTATAGATTTTCACGGTAAAAAACAGCGCAGGAATGGAGGCTAGTGTGAAAAATAAGATTTTTCACACGCAAGATTTGTGCTTACGCACAAACTTGAGATGCGCAAAAAAACAGCGCAGGAATGGAGGTTATCATGGAATTAAGAAGTCAGAAAGTAAGAGAACTTGCACCGGAGATGGACCCGCTTCGCATGGGTATGGGATGGAAGGCGGAGGAGCTTTCCAAACCACAGATCATCATTGAGAGTACTTATGGAAACAGCCATCCGGGTTCAAGCCATTTAAATATTTTTGTGGAAGAAGCAGTAAAAGGTGTTGATGAAAACGGCGGAAAAGCAGCGCGTTATTATGCAACAGATATGTGCGATGGAATGTCCCAGGGACACGATGGAATCAATTATTCTTTAGCACACAGAGATGCGATCACAAACCTTGTGGAGGCGCAGGCAAACGCTACAACGTTTGATGGTGGTGTTTTTATCGCAAGCTGTGACAAGGCAATGCCGGCGATGCTTATGAGTATCGGCCGTTTAAAAGAGATGAGCGCGATCGTTGTGACCGGTGGCGTTATGGAAGCCACGGTTGTAAAACCGGAATATGTGGAAAATGATCCGGGCTGTAAGATCAATGAGCTTTTAACCTTAGAGCAGATCGGAAAATTCAGCGCGCAGTATGAGCGCGGTGAGATCCCGGAAGAGCAGCTCCGCTATTACAAACACAATGCATGTCCAAGCTGTGGCGCATGTTCTTTCATGGGAACCGCTTCCACAATGCAGGTTATGGCTGAAGCACTTGGACTGATGCTTCCGGGAACAGCACTGATGCCGGCAACTGCGCCGGAATTAAAAAAGGCTGCCTATGATGCCGGAAAACAGTTAATGAAATTAGTTGAGATGGGAATTGCTGCAAAAGATATCGTCACAATGGAAAGTCTTGAGAATGCGATCATGGTACATGCTGCAATCTCAGGTTCCACCAACGCGGTCATGCACATTCCGGCAATCGCACACGAATTTGGTTTTGAAATTGATGCGGATACTTTTGACAGAATGCACCGCGGTGCACATTATCTGCTAAACATCCGCCCGGCAGGAGACTGGCCGGCACAGTATTTCTACTATGCAGGCGGTGTGCCGAGAGTCATGGAAGAAATCAAGAGCATGCTCCACCTTGATGTGATGACAGTTACCGGAAAAACACTCGGTGAGAATTTAGAAGAGTTAAAAAAGAACGGTTTCTACGAGCACTGTGATGCGATCTTAAAAGAGAAATCCGCACTGATCGGAAAAGAGATCAAACGTACCGATATTATCGCTGATTTTGACCATGCGATCGGTACAGAGGGAAGCATCGCAATCCTGCGCGGCAACCTTGCACCGGAGGGAGCAGTCATTAAACACACTGCCTGCCCGAAAGAAATGTTCCATGCAAGATTAAACGCAAAACCGTATGACAGCGAGGAAGAAGCGATCGATGCGATCCTGAAGGGAAAAGTAGTACCGGGAGATGCCGTATTTATCCGCTACGAGGGACCGAGAGGCAGCGGTATGCCGGAGATGTTCTACACCGGCGAGGCAATCTGCTCCGACCCGAAACTTGCAGCCAGCGTTGCACTGATCACAGACGGACGTTTTTCCGGCGCATCCAGAGGACCGGTCGTAGGACATGTATCTCCGGAGGCAGCAGCCGGCGGCCCGATCGCATTTGTGGAAGAGGGAGATCTCATTGAACTTGATGTTGAGAACCGCCGTCTTGCGATCGTAGGTGTCAAAGGCGAGGAAAAGACCGGGGAAGAGATCGCACAGATCTTAGAAGAACGTAAAAAGAACTGGAAAGGTTTTACCAGCAAATATAAGAGTGGTCTGTTAAAATTGTATGCACAGCATGCGACCAGCGCGATGAAGGGTGCCTATATGGACTAAGTATCCAGACCATAAAAAAATCCGGGTGTTGCTGCCCGGATTTTTTGTATTCATGTACGATGTCAGCTCTGTTTTTTTAATTCATAGGAAATTACGTCCTATGAATTAAAAAGCCCTCCGGGCGGGATGCGCATCTCGCGGAGTAGAAGTTAGCTGTAAACAGCACCGCTCGAGCGCGAAAGAGTCGCAAGCGACTCTTTGTTCAATATCAACTGATAGTTGATGTGTAAAAAGAAATAACAACCGACACATGCTTGAAAAATCAACCATTAGTTCTATAATGAAATTAGAAAAACGAGATGGGGGATGCGAAGTGTTTGATATCATGACAATGGCGGAAAACATCAAAACATACCGGAATAAAAGAGGACTGAATCAATATGAATTTGCGGAAAAATTGGGAATCAGCCCACAGGCGGTATCCAAATGGGAGTGTGGACTGTCCTGTCCGAGTGTCGAAAATCTTTGTGTGATCTCAGAGATTTTAGATGTTTCCATTGATACGCTGATCGGTGAAAACAGTGACAGTGAAAAGATGATGATCGGAATCGATGGCGGGGGAACGAAAACAGAGTTTGTTTTATTTTCGGAAAGCGGAAGAATTTTAAACAGGATCGTCCTTGACGGCTGCAATCCGAATACGGTAGGAATGGAGGAGGCAATGAACATCCTGCAGCTTGGCATTGATACGCTCATGAAGATCAAAGGGAAGATCAGCGGAATCTTTGTGGGTGCTGCAGGATTAGATTCCGGAAACAATACATCAAAGATCAAAAAGATGTTAAAAGAAAAATATCCGAAAGTAAAAATCCAGTGCGAAAATGACATCTATAACGTCATTGCCTGTGGAAAAAATCTTGACCGGTGTGTGGCTGCAATCAGCGGAACCGGAATGATCATTTACGCAAACCAGAATGGAAATTTAAAGCATTTTGGCGGGCGCGGCTATCTGCTTGATAAAGGTGGCAGCGGCTACCACATCGGACGGGATGCGATCTGTGCAGCGCAGGATGCGAGGGACGGGATCGGAGAACATACGATACTGACGGATCTTGTTGAGGAAAAGTTAGGGAATACGGTATGGGAGAGCATCCAGGACATCTACAGTAAAAACCAGTCCTATATTGCTTCGTTTACGCCGTGCGTATTTCTGGCATATGAAAATGGGGATAAAATCGCCGAGCAGATTTTAAAGAACAATGCAGCATGTTTAGCGGAACTTATCAATTTTGCCGTGGATCATTATGATATCGGAAAATATGTGGTTGCATCCGGCGGAATTTTAAAACAGAAACCGGCATTCCGGGAAATGCTAAAAGAGATGCTGCATCCGGATATTGAATTAGACGTTCCGGACTATCCGCCGGTATATGGCGCATGTATCATGTGCTGCCTGTTATGTGGGGTTGATACAAAGCCGGTAAAAGAACGTTTTATGATGTCATATGATTCATACCAGTAAGGAGAGGGAGGAAGATAAGATGAGAATTATCAAAGTAAAAAACTATGATGAGGTTTCTGTAAAGACGGCAAATATGATTTTAGGACAGGTAAATTTAAAACCGGATGCGGTTTTGGGACTTGCTACCGGTGGTTCACCTGTGGGGGCATATAAAAAGATCGTGGAAGCATATAACAACGGTGAGGTTGATTTTTCCGGTATCGCTCCTGCTCTTATGACAGCGTTAGCGCTGAATGTTCCAATGATTATTTTAAAGAAACAGCCTTCAAAGGTGTTAAATGATAATCTGTACCAGACAGTAGTCACTTCTTTTACCAAAGGGACAAGCTATGAGCTGACATTATATCAAGATTACATTGATCCATCTGATAAGGTTTTATTAATTGATGACTTCCTTGCGAATGGAGAAGCCGCTATGGGAGCCAGCCGCCTCATAAAAGAATCCGGAGCAGAATTATCCGGTATTGGAATCTTAATTGAAAAGTCTTTCCAGAAAGGAAGAAAGAGACTTGAAGATGCTGGATATTATGTTTATTCTCAGGCAAGAATCGGCCGTCTCGATAAGGGAGTAATTGAATTCTTACCAGAGGATGCTCCAGTGTTAGAGGGAGTAGACGAAAAAGAGTTACTGGATAAATAGGAATTTGCCGCAGGCAAGGGAGACTCTCTTCGGGGGCTGGCTTTGGCTGTGGGAGAAAAATTGCTATTTATTGTTGGAATGATTTGAGGAATCGCCAGAATGTTTTGGCTTTCGGTGGAGTTGTTTTTGCTGAGAATGGATTATTGGTAATAGTTCACCGATAATATACTCCTTTTTCTTATTAATTGTGTGTCAATCTTGTAAGATTTGATTTCCCGGATTATTTCTATCCCTCCTGATTTCTTCCACAAATCTTTCCACTAATTTGCCCGGGCAGCCAGGAAACAGAAGTCCGAGATTCA
>OLNQ01002797.1_pt1 | contig 14837 bp, 9 predicted proteins | sample 1672821 | NCBI WGS metagenome assembly OLNQ01 (sample SAMEA3136727, study PRJEB25190) | human gut metagenome | biome: human gut; feature: human-associated habitat; material: faeces | place: Austria | collected 2013 | reverse complement strand
GCCATGCGGAGTTGTAGGCACCGCCGTCCACGAAGTCCTCCGGGCGCAGGCGGTAGCCATACTTGGCTTCGAAATCATCCAGCGCACGCGGGCTTACGGTGCAGGCGCAACCAAACCAGTCGACGACCTTTTCGCGGCGCTTTTCATCGAACAGGAGCGTGAACTGGTAGAAGAACGTGGTGAATCGCACCACATCGGTCTGCGGGCTGTCCTTAAGCCACTGCTCGAACGTGTCGAACACGAACTTGCGGGTGGCCGGATGGTAGATGTCGAACGGGATCTCGTGTTCCTTGTCGCCCCAGTCGTTGGTCAGATGGTTGTACATCTCGACCGGGTCCCAGATGATGTAGGCCAGGAAACTCACCGTGTACTCATGCCATGCGGCAACGCCGCTCACATGCACGGTGTCCTCGTCCGCGTCAAGCGTCCAGTTCGCCGAATCAACGACCTCGCCGGTGGTGCGGTCTACAACCTCCCAATACTTGTGAGGGTCGGCATCACGATTCGGCTTCAGCTGCTCAGCGAAGAAGCTTTCCATCAGCGGAATATCAACCGTATCCGATTCGGCGAGAATGCGATCGGTCAGCAGATACACCTGTGGCGTCTCATCCATATGCAGCGTAATCCACTCGTTATGCGCGCGAGTCGGGAAATACGCATTGTAAATCTTCTTGCCCAAGGCAAGCACAGCCTCATCCAGATGCGTGCCATCGGAGTTACGAATGGCGTCTGCTCCCCACAGTTCGGCAAGCTCCTTGGTCTTCTCCGCAAAATTCTCCTCGCTAGGCAAGGTGAAGCGGCCGGTGCTAGTCATAGTCTCTCCTTTGAGGACATTGATTATTTTTTTGGATAATTAAATTGTAAACAATATATGCATATAAAACAAGAATCCGACACAACCGTCGGGCGTCCAGGATCCTGACTGTATAAATCCTTGAGAGTAGCCCCACGGCAACGCCGGAAGAGCGAATTGAACATCACCGGAGCTTCCCGGTCAGTTTCACCGACAATCTCATGACAAGAATCAGGAAGGCTCTGGATCGGTATGGTTGCGTGCTACTTATTGTTGAGAAGCCGTCCGGCGCCGGAAGGAGTAGCACGAGGCACCGGACGGCGGGAATTATTGGTCTTAGGCTGTCCGCTTAACGCGTCGCCTTCGGCCCCTGCAATTAAGGACTCGCCTACGGCGAGACTCAATGCTGCCTTCGCTCGGCTACCGCCTCGCTCGGGCCGACGCTACAGACAGCCCACCGGGCTGTCCGCTTAACGCGTCAGCCCTTGACCGCACCAGCGGCGAGGCCGGCCTGCCAGTAGCGCTGGAGACCGAGGAAGAGCACGATCACAGGCAGCACACCGAGCAGAGCACCCATCATCAGAGCGCCACGATCAGTGAAGGTAGCCAGAGAGACCATGCCGTACAGACCCAAGGTCACCGGCTTCAAGGTGTCGGAAGAGACCATCATCAACGGCAGCAGGAAGTTGTTCCAAGTGGCCACGAACAGGAACAGGAAGATCGTGACCATTGCCGGAGCCAGAATCCTCAACACAATGGTGAAGAAGATGCGAGCTTCGCTTGCACCATCGATACGCGCCGCCTCAAGCAGCTCGTTCGGCACTGAGGTCTGCGCGTATACGCGGCCCAGGAAGAAGCCGAACGGAGAGACGCAGCACGGGATGATGATGGAGAGCATCGTGTTGGTCAGGTGCATGGCATGGAAGATGGAGTACTGCGGAATGGTCAGCAGAGCGGCCGGCATCAGCATGCAGCCCATAATCACGCCAATGGCAAGGTTCTTACCCTTGAAGTTGAACTTTGCGGTAGCGTATCCCGCCATCACAGCCACGAGCGTACCCACCAGAGCGGAAACACCCGAGTAGATCAGGGAGTTCAGCACCCAGCGCCAGAACTGGCCACGGGTCCAACCAATCAGCGTGCCATAGTTCTTGGCGATGGCGGCAGGCAAATCGCTCAGACCCACGGCGAACCACAGACCGTTGCTGCCGGTCATCTGGCTCGGCGTCTTGGTCGAGGCGATGATGGCCCAGTAAATCGGGAACAGAAAGTAGATCAGCGCGAAGACCAGAACAACGATGGTGATGGTCTTGACCAGCGCGGAAGGCTGCATGGAACGAGGCAGGTCGTTGGCATGCTTGTCGCGAATCCTGTCAGCCTTCTTACGAGCGCGTGCGACCGCGCGGGATTCCTTATCAGTAGCTTCTACGGTGCTCATTCTGCGTTCACCTTCCTTTCAACGAGCGTGTAGACCACGGCGAGTACGCCAGCGATCAGTGCCATAACGATGGCCACAGCGGATGCAGGTCCGTCACCACCCGGGGTCAGCGTGCCCTGCGAGGTATTGAGGGCCATCATCATTGGCGTGTACGACTTGGAAATGCTCGGATCGGAAATCGACATCACCTGCGGCTCGTTGAACAGCTGGATGGTGCCGACGATGGAGAGCAGCATGGCAAGCAGGGCGGCTGCACGCACGTTCGGCAGCTTGATCTTCATGGCGATCTGGAAGCCACTGGCGCCATCGATGCGTGCGGCCTCGTACAGATCGTGCGGAATGGCCTGCAGTGCGGCGAGGAAGATCAGCATGTTGTAGCCGGTGAAGGTCCAGGTCGTGATGTTGGCCATAGAGCCGAGGACCACATTGTCGCCGAAGAAGTTCACCTTGATGCCGATGGCGGCAAGTCCCTTAACGATAGGGGAAATCTGGCCGTTGTAGAGGTACACCCAGATGATGGATGCGACCACGCCCGGAATGGCGTACGGCAGGAAGTAGCTCAGACGGAATGCGGTGATGTGCTTGACGATATAGGAATCGATGAGCATTGCCAGAGCAAGTGCCGCGATGATCATGACCGGCACCTGAATCACGGTGTAGAGCACTACCCTGCCCACGCCAGCCCAGAAGTTGCCGGAAGTAATAACGTATTGGAAGTTCTGAAGTCCGACGAACTTATCGACCAGTTCCCCGCCGCCGTATGCGCCACCGCCCGTGGTGACCTGGCGGAAGAAGCTGGAATAAATAGCCCAAATGATGGGAAGAATAAATACCAGAGCGAACAGGATGCCAAACGGTGCCATGAAGGCCCAGCCGGTACGATTCTCACGCTTCACAGCATCAGAAGCCTTTGGCTTATCGGCACGCCTGGCGACCCCCGTCTTCGCCGTTTTTGTTGTTGCAGTCATAGGGAAACCTGTCTTTCAAAAGAACAGTGAGAAATAGAAAGTACGTAATGCAGTTCGAATCGATGCAGTCAGATCAAACACAATTAATGACGAACCGAACTCGAGTAAAAGGAAAGGCCGGAGTGTTGAGCTCCGGCCTTTCGATGTGTGGTTGAGGATATCAGCGGCTGGAAGGAACCCTAACCGTTAATGTCACTCGGAAACAGACAGGCCGAAGTTCTTCAGCGTATCCACAGAGGTGGTCTGTGCGTCGGAGAAGATGTCTGCAACCTTGCCGGAGCCATCGGTGGCCTTGGCGGCGGTTTCGTTCATCTTGGCGGCGACTGCGGAGAAGCCAGGCATGTAGGTGAAGTCACCCATGTTGTTGTTAGCGGTCTTGAATTCCTTCATGATGTCCTGACCACCGAAGAAGGTGGACCACTCGGAAGGAGTCTCAGCGTCTTCAGTGGTAGCAGCCGGCACGAGGCCCTGGGAAACCAGATCAGGAACCTGGGTGTTGAACCAATCCAGGAACTCCATTGCTTCCTTCGGGTGCTTGGAGTTCTTCAGCACGGCCACGGCGGAACCACCGTCAGGGCCGGTCTTGCCAGCGTTGCCGAACCAGTCACCGAGCTGAGCGACCTGCCATTCGCCGGAGCCGGTGCCACCGGAGGAGGTCATGAACAGCGGGGCTTCCCAAGCGGCGGCCACAGTACCGATCAACGAGCCATCCTTGATGGATGCATCGAAGGACGGATCCCAACGCGGGTTGGTGGTGGCTGCCTTGGCGTCGAGCAGCTGCTGGTAGAAGTCAGCGGTTGCCTTGGAGCCATCGGTCTCGGTGTTGACGACCCAGGAGTCGCCCTTCACCTTGTACCAACCACCGGAGGCGCCAGCCAGACCGGAGATCATGTTGCCGGCCTCATCAGGCTGGTAGGACATGATGTACTTGCCAGCGGCGGCAGCGGTCTTGGCAGCGGCGATAAACTCATCGGCGGTCTGCGGAATCTCGGTGATGCCGAGCTTCTCGAACTCAGCCTTGTTGTAGAAGTAAACCAGCGGGCCGGTGTCCTGCGGCAGGCCGTAAGCCTTGCCGCCAACCTGAACCAGGCTGTACGGGCCGGATGCGAAGTCGTTCTTGTACTGCTCGGCATACTGGGTCACATCCTGCAGCAGACCCTTGGTGAAGACCTCAGGCAGCTCGGCGTAACCGACCTGAGCCAGATCCGGAGCCTCGCCGGACTTGACGTCGGTCTCAAGCTTCTTGATCATGTCAGAGGCCTTACCATCGAACTTGGTGGCCTTGACCTGAATATCCGGATGCTGCTTATTCCACTTGGCAACGATGTCGTTGACCAGAGTCATGCCCTCGGAATCCGGCAGACGGTGCATGTAGGTGATGTTGACCACGCCACCATCATCGGTGGTCTTCGTGTCGCCGGCAGTGTCGCTGCCGCAACCGGCCAAGCCCATTCCCATTGCTGCTACCGCGGCAAAAGCAGCCACGATGCGCTTATTGCGAGATACCATATCTCTACTCCTTCGTAGTGAAATCATCATCTCAGTGTGATGACTGATTACTAATGTATGCCCTCATTCTTTTATTGTCAACTTAGCTAACAATTACCGCGCGTCCCGTTGAGGCGAGTAGCATTAAACCGGTTCGATGCTCGATTGTGCGAGTTTGTTCATTTCATTAACTCCCCTTACAAAGCAACGTACTTTTGGTCCACCGGTAGGCCTAATGAGATATTGGATAGCGGCAACAATCCAAGACGTTAGCTTGCAATCGTCCACCGCAAATTGCAAGCACTTGCCAACATTATCGGTTTTCAGGTCGCCGGCGCGATACCCGACCAGGGGGCACCGCACCTTAATGAGACGCTACACGAGCAGTCTCAGCAACTGGTAGAGCTGCCACAGGCTACGCACGTTGAAGTGCGTGCCGTCAACCGTGGCGTTCGCCTCGCCATCGCCCATATGGACGATCACGGTGCGCCCGTTCACGGTCAGACTACCGTGCATCGTGATATGATTCATCTTGCAACCTTGTTGATTAAAGGCGCAAGCCGGTAATCAACGCAAAGGCCCGATGCTGCAAACGTCGGGCCTTTTCTTATCGGCTCACGCCGATCGGCCCGTCATATCAACGGGGACACCGCATGTTACGGCATCACAAACCAATATATCAGCACCCCGGTGGCAATCAAGAAGACAGGTTCCAGAAAAAGAAAAAAAGGCCTGGGCATGTTGCCCAGGCCTCGGTTCGCGGACAGGGCGAGATTCGAACTCGCGGAGGGTTGCCCCTCAACGGTTTTCAAGACCGTCTCTTTAGGCCGCTCAGACACCTGTCCTGATGCGCGTTCACACGCGCAAGTATTCATTATACAGAAGGGAGGGATGTTGATATTCGGCAGTGCGGTCGGTCTTGGATTCGCCTGCTGGCTATCAGCGATCTCTCCCTCAGTAATCTCTCCCTCAGTCAGCTACGCTGACAGCTCCCTCATCAGAGGGAGCTAAAGCACGATGAGACTCAGGCCTCCCACTTCGTGGGCTCGATAACTTCCTTGCCGCCCATGTAGGCGCGCATGGCCTTCGGGATCTCGATGGAGCCGTCCTTCTGCTGGTGGTTCTCCATGATAGCGACCAGCCAACGGGTGGTGGCCAGCGTGCCGTTCAGGGTGGAGACCGGGCGGGTGCCGCCGTCTTCCATACGCTCGCGGATGTTCAGGCGGCGAGCCTGGTACTCGGTGCAGTTCGAGGTGGAGGTGAGCTCGCGGTAACGGCCCTGGGTCGGCACCCAAGCCTCGCAGTCGAACTTACGGGCGGCGGAGGAACCGAGGTCGCCGGCGGCGGTATCGATGATGCGGTAGGGCACCTCGACCTTGGCGAGCATCTCCTGTTCCATGGCCAGCAGGTGCTCGTGCTCCTTGTAGGAGTCCTCCTGCTTGGCGTAAACGAACATCTCCACCTTGTCGAACTGGTGGACGCGGATGATGCCGGAAGTATCCTTGCCTGCGGCACCGGCCTCGCGGCGGTAGCAGGAGGACCAACCGCAGTAGCGCAGCGGGCCGTTGCCGAGGTCGAGGATCTCGTTCTCGTGCATGCCGGCGAGCGCCACTTCGGAAGTGCCGACCAGGTACTGGTCATCGGGCTCGCGCAGACGGTAGATCTCGTCGGCGTGGGAGTTCAGGAAGCCGGTGCCGCGCATGACCTCGGGGCGCACGAGCGTCGGGGTGATGGCCAGCGTGAAGCCGTGCTCTTCGGCCTGGTCCACGGCCATGGTGAGCATGGCAATCTGCATGCGGGCCACCTGGCCACGCAGGAAATAGAAGCGGGAGCCGCCGACCTTGACGCCGCGGCGCATATCGATGCCGGCCACGCCGGTGCCGAGGGTCAGGTGGTCCTTGGGCTCGAAGCCTTCGGCCGCGAAGTCGCGAATCTGGCCAACCTTCTTGACGACCACGTAGTCATCCTCGCCGCCTTCGGGAGCTTCGGGCTCCACGATGTTGGAGAGCTTCCACATGGCGGTGGTGTATTCCTCGGCTGCGGAATCGGCCTTGGACTTGTATTCGGAGACCTTCTGGGACAGTTCCTTGGTCTCGGCGATGAGCTTGGCCTTCTCGTCCGCCGGGGCGGAGGCGACCTTCTTGCCGATTTCCTTCTGCTGGGCGCGAGCCTCTTCGAAGGCCTTCAGCGCCTCACGACGTGCGGTGTCGGAGGAGAGCACTTCGTCGACGAGCTCCACGGACTCGCCGCGCTTGCGCTGGGATTCCTTGACGATATCGGTGTGTTCACGGATGAATTGAATATCAAGCATGGGCACCAGACTAGCCGCGTAAGCAGACACCGACAATGGCCGAATGCGCGGGAGTCACGCGGAAATCACAGGGAAGCCCGGGAAAGTCCGCGGACGGGTCCACCCGGCCAATTTCGTCAGATGAGACGCGATTGAACCATAATCACGCCCCACGGGGCTGTTGCGTGCAGGAAATGTTCACGTACGGCGCACCATGGCCGCAAACGACCTCCCCACCGATAACAATAGGAGCCATGCCTCAGCCTGCCCTCACCGTGTTTCTGATCATCGCCGCAATCGCCATTGTGGTGGTGCTCATCGCCGTCATCGTCATCGCTCTGCGCGCGCAGCGCCGCCGCAAGCTGGCTCAGACGCTGGAGAAGCGCCGGGACGACGAGGTGCAGTACGCCTTCATCGTGAATCCGTCCAAACCGCAGGCCGAAGCCCGCAGGCTGCATATCCAGAGGTTCTGCGAGGCCAAGGGGCTCAATCGCATCCGCTTCTACGACACCCAGCTTGACAAGGACGGCAGGGTCTGCGCGCTTGAGGCGCTGGAGGACGGCGCCGACGTGGTGATCGCGGTCGGCGGCGACGGCACGGTGCGCACGGTGGCGAGCGCCGTCTCCGGCACCGGCCATGCGCTGGGCATCATCCCCATCGGCACCGGCAACCTGTTTGCCCGCAATATGGGCGTTCCCGTGGACGATATCGACGCCGCGCTGACCGTGGCCACCTCCCACGGCTCCCGCCTGGTGGACATGGGCCGTCTCACCCTGCTCGACCACCCGGAGGACGACCACGGCCACGCCTTCCTCATCATCGCCGGCATCGGCTTCGATGCGGCCATGATCGACGACACCAACCCCGAGCTCAAGGCGAACATCAGCTGGCTCGCCTACTTCGTGGGCGGCGTGAAGAACCTGTTCGCGCCGAAGTTCCGCGGCACGCTGACAGTCACCAGCGCCGACGGCTCGACCCACACCATCAAGAATCTCGATTTCCGCACGGTGATGGCCGGCAACTGCGGCCAGATTCCCATGTTCTCGCTGATGCCGGCGGCATCCTATGACGATGGTCTGCTGGACTTCGAAATCATCGACACCACCGGCGGCATCCTCGGCTGGGCCAACCTGTTCGGCGACGTGGTGCACCAGACGATCATCGGCAAGCCCGAACAGAACCCGCTGTCCACGAACTCGACCATCGAACAGGTTCAGGGCGTCAGTGCCGAAATCACATTGGAAAAGCCGGCCAAAGCGCAGGTGGACGGCGACATGCTACCGGAGACCAAACATATTCGTTTCTCAGTGGATCATCGCGCGCTGATCGTGCGCGTACCCGACGCCTCCGCGCTGGAAAAGACCGCACAGGCCGCTGCCTCAAACGCCACCTCGGATTTCGCCGAAATGACCGGCACGCTCGAGCCGATTCGCTGATCCGCTACGATGCGTGGCCGGTGACTCGGGCGACGTGCATTGCCAGATAGGCGGTTTCGTCGTCGCTGATATCCGTGTCGAGGCGCAGTTCGAGCAGGGAGGCGATGGTTCGCGCGCATCGTAGCGCGGCGGGATAGGACTCACGAATCACCTTCATCACCGGTGCCGGCTCATCCGTCAGTTGCTGGTGCTGGTGGATGCGTACGAACAGGTAACGCAGATGGGTGATGAACCTGCCCACATTCACGGAACTGCGGTCCAACGTGATGCCGTAGCTGTGGTCGATAATGTCAAGCAGTTGCTGGATCACGCCCGTCATCGTATACGTATAGGACAGGTCGCCGGTGGCGAAGCCGGCGTTGACCAGATGCATGGCAAGCGCGGTGGCCTCGCCGTCCGGCAGCGTGACGTCGAGCCGCGCATTGAGCGATGCGAGCATCGCACGCCCCTGCGCGTATTCCTGCGGGTACAGGTTGCTCACCTCGCCGAGCAGCGGGTAGGTAATGTCGATGCCGCGCCGCACCCGCTCCACCGCATTCGCCACGTGATCCGACAAGGCCATGACCAGCGTGGTGCTGCCGGTCTCACGCTCCCCCAGTCCGGCTTCCTGCATGGATTCGACGACCACGCGGATGATTTCGGGCGGAATGTCCGCCAGCATCTGCGCCAGATGGTCCGGGTCACGCCCGTCCGACGGCACGAAGGTGCGCACGACTTTCGACTCGTCGACCGTCTGCCCCGGCTTGGCCTGGAACCCCAGTCCACGGCCGGTGAGAATCACCTCACCGCCGTCGCCGCCTTTGGCGAGCACGACGTTGTTGTTGAACACTCGCAGTATTTCCATGGCATCCTTTCGCAACGTCATTGTTCCACATCGATGATCGGGCTGCCGGCTGATACGGTTTTGCAGTCACCGCCGTTGTTGTCGCCGCTACCGTCGCCGATCAACGGCGTGACCACGGTCAGTTCAGCGGCGTTGACCACCGTCACCACCACCACAACGCTGTGCCCGGCCGCCGCGACTTTGCCGAAATCCACGGTGGCCAGTGGCTCTCCCGCCGCGATCCGCTCGCCTTTAGCCACGACCACAGCGAATCCCTCGCCATCCATATCGACGGTGTCAATGCCGATATGAACCAGCACCTCGATGCCGCCATCGGTTTTAATGCCGAAGGCATGGCCGGTTCGGGCCACGGTTTTCAGCATGCCACTGACCGGTGCGAGCACGGCTGTCTCACCGGTCGTCTCCGGCACGACGCCTACACCCTCCCCCAGCGCGCGGGAGGCGAACACCGGATCGCCAGTCGCTTCCAGATTCATCAACCGGCCGGCGACCGGCGACAGGATGGCGTTGGAGTCAGGAGTCCGATCGGAGGCAGGCCGCGATGGGGAATCTTCCGCAGACTCCGCATCCGACGATGTCGCGCCAATCCCTCTCACCGCATCCTGCGAGCGTACGTTCTCGCCCGCCGAGACCATCTGCGCCTCCGTGGCGCGCGGCGGCGTACGGTACCCGAACAGCACCGTCAGCACCATCGCCATTACAAACGCAACGGCGATGGACAGCGCGTACACCCACATTCTGTCAAACACCGGAATCGTCAGCAACGAGGAGAAGGCGAACGCCGTAGTCGTGACGCCCCGGACCATCTGACCGGATGGCAGCACGGACGGGAACAGCCAGCCAAGCACCGCGCTGGTCACGCCGCCGGCCGCGCAGCCGGCGAGCAGCCAGCGGTAGACGCGGCGGTGATGCAGATGGATGCCGTACAGGCTCAGTTCCGAAACGCCACCCAGCAATCCCGCGAGCAACGCCCCCACCGCGGTCTGCCGCATGGCCGAATCCTTGCCGCGTACGGCCAGCACGAGCACGCCAGCGGTGGCACCGAAGCAGGCAAAGTTCCATACACCCATCGGACCTTGGACGAAATCGTAGCCGAGCGCCTGAATGTTCATCAGCATCAGGGCATTCAACGGCCAGTGCAGACCGAGCGGCACGAGAAACGGGTAGAGCATCGGGATGATGAGCGCGAATAGGAACGGCACGTGCGCGTTAAGCCATGCTGTGGCCGCTCCCAGCCCACCGCCGAGCCATATTCCCAGAGGCCCGATGACCAGTATGGTGAGCGCAAAAACGACGACCAGTGAGAGGAATGGCACGAACACCAGCTGTACGCTGTCGGGAATGACGCGCTTCAACCCGTGGTAGACCACGGCGAGCACGGCAGCCATGAGCAACGGCACGAAGACGTTGCCGCCGTAGTCGTTGAGTTGAATCGGTATGCCGAACGCCGACACGGTGCAGGTTTCGGTGCCGAATACGGCGTTGGCCGAGCATTGAATCGCCCCGGAGAGGGCGCTGGATACGGACGTCCCGGACATTCCGGACATCACGCCAGTAAACTGCGGGGTCATCAGCGCGGCCATAATCGCGCCGCCGAGCCAGGGGTCGACGTCCAGTTTCTTGGCCGCATTGTAGGCGATCATAATCGGCAGAACGGTGAACACACCCTCCCAAATCGCCCTGAGTAGTATCCAGCCGGCGGAGGTCTCGCCGTCAGGCACGATGCCGAGTGCAACGATCACGTTGACGATGGCGATGACCAGCGAGGCACCGAGCAGTACACCCAGAATCGGGCGGAACGAGTCAGACAGGTAGTCGAAAAACGCGGCAGCCCAAGCGCGGGCGGCACTGCCCCACTCGCGGACGGTACGAGGCGTGAAGTGACGGGATGTATTGGATGGGCCGTGACTCTGCTCGGTGTCGGTATCGCGCAATGGTGCGACGTCGTCGGAAAGGTTCGGCGCGGACTGCGTAGGCTGCGTAGGCTGAGTGGATTGCGTTGACTGAGTGGATTGCGCGGACTGCGTTGGCCGCGACGCCGCCGATGGTAATTGCGTTGCCGGAGTCAATCGCGCTGCCTGCATCCGAACGATCTGCTCGTACACCGAGGCGACCGCTCCGCCGATGATGACCTGATAACGATTGCCGGTTCGCGGGAATGCGCCGAGGACTCCGGGGATGGATTCGAGACCGTGCTGGCTGACCTGGCCGGCGTCGTCCAGTTCGAAGTGCAGTCGCGTGGCGCAATGGGTCAGGTTGGTGATGTTCGCGGAGCCGCCGACGGCATCAACGATGCACGCCGCAATCACTGCAGGCGTTGCGTTCGATGCGTTCGCCACGGTTCCTCCTTGCTGCCGTATGCCACTGTGTTCCATTATCGGCGCTGGGTGCCCCAAAAGCACGGCAATGCCGGCAAAGCATCGCGAAACGGCAACTATGCGCTACGGTGCTCCGCGATAGCGTTCCGCTATGGTGTTCCGCCGCACCCGTTCTCCGTATTTGCCGCAGCGCCCATTCCGACTTCATTCCACCATGCAGAATCCTGCAATCGTTGTCAAAAATCATCGTTTTTTGCCGCCTATTCGGAGTGTCGCGACCGAGAAAGTCGTATCCTATCTTTCACACACGTTGCGTAGCAGGGTTGTTACTCAAAATGAGGCAAGACCTGGAGTGACGTGGAATTTGCGTATCGTAATATGCGAATTCCACGTTGTTCCAGGTCTTTTTTGTTTTCGGGCGACTTCAGGCAATCGAAGCCTGACCTTGCATGCGGCAGAGGGGCCACGCGGCAGGCGCGGCCCGTCAACGGCGAAAGGACAAGGCAATGACGACGACGGCATCACCCGTATCGAAGCAGACGGCATCCGCGGCACAGGAGACCGGCGCAACCGGTGCAGCGGCCACCGCAATCGAAACCATCGAAACCGGCGTGGCCGGGGTGGCGGACGCGGCCACAAACGCGGCAGCAAACGCAATCGAGGACCTCGAAGCCGCCGAATCACGCGGCTTCTCCACGCGCTTCCCGCTCAACAGCGCATTCATCTTCACCTTCGGCGCGCTCGGCGGCATGCTGTTCGGTTTCGACACCGGCATCATCTCCGGCGCCTCCCCGCTTATCGAATCGGACTTCGGCCTGAGCGTCTCTCAGACCGGTTTCATCACCTCCTCGGTGCTGATCGGCTCGTGCGCAGGCGCGCTGTCGATCGGCGCACTGTCTGACCGGTTCGGCCGCAAGAAGCTGCTCATCGTCTCCGCGCTGCTGTTCCTGCTCGGCTCAGGCCTGTGCGCCTCCTCCACCGGATTCGCGATGATGGTGTGCGCCCGCATCATCCTGGGTCTCGCCGTCGGCGCGGCCTCCGCCCTGACCCCGGCGTACTTGGCCGAACTGGCGCCGAAGGAGCGTCGCGGCTCACTGTCCACGCTGTTCCAGCTCATGGTCACCTTCGGCATTCTGCTGGCCTACGCCTCCAACCTCGGATTCCTGAACCACAACCTCTTCGGCATCCGCGACTGGCGCTGGATGCTCGGTTCGGCGCTGGTGCCGGCCGCCTTGTTGCTGCTCGGCGGCCTGTTGCTGCCCGAATCCCCGCGTTATCTGGTGAACAAGGGCGACACCCGCAACGCCTTCAAAGTGCTTACGCTGATTCGCAAGGACGTGGATCAGACCCAGGTGCAGATTGAGCTGGACGAAATCAAGGCCGTGGCCGCACAGGACACCAAGGGTGGTGTGCGCGAACTGTTCCGTATCGCTCGTCCGGCGCTGGTGGCCGCCATCGGTATCATGCTGTTCCAGCAGCTCGTGGGCATCAACTCGGTGATCTACTTCCTGCCGCAGGTGTTCATCAAGGGCTTCGGCTTCCCTGAAGGCGACGCGATCTGGGTGTCGGTGGGCATCGGCGTGGTGAACTTCGTGAGCACCATCGTGGCCACGCTTATCATGGATCGTTTCCCGCGCAAGGGCATGCTGATCTTCGGTTCCATCGTGATGACCGTTTCGCTCGCGGTGCTCGCCGTGATGAACTTCGTGGGCGACGTGGCCGTGCTGGCAGTGCCGACGATGATTCTCATCGCTTTCTATATCCTCGGCTTTGCGGTCTCGTGGGGCCCGATCGCCTGGGTGCTTGTCGGCGAGATCTTCCCGCTGAGCGTGCGCGGCATCGGCTCATCCTTCGGCTCGGCGGCGAACTGGCTGGGCAACTTCATCGTCTCCCAGTTCTTCCTCGTGCTGCTCGATGCTTTCGGCAACAATGTGGGCGGCCCGTTCGCGATTTTCGGCGTGTTCTCGGCCCTGTCCATCCCGTTCGTGCTGCGCTTGGTGCCCGAGACCAAGGGCAAGTCGCTGGAGGAAATCGAGAAGGAAATGACCAAGCGCTAGACAACCGGCACACGATTCGCACAAAAGTTGACAACTCTTAACATAAGAGTACCCAAAGTGGCGAAAAACGTGGCAGAATAGGGAACATGGTAGCAAACAATGCGGGTCAGCCCGCCACCCCAGCAGATCTGATTAATGTCGATGAGGTTATCGGCAAGTACTATGACCTCGTCCCCGATCCCGAAGTCCCCGAGCAGCGTGTCATCTTCGGCACCTCCGGTCACCGCGGATCGTCCCTGAAGACCTCGTTCAACGAGGCCCACATCATCGCCATCTCCCAGGCCATCGCCGAATACCGCAAGAAGGCCGGCGTCACCGGCCCGCTGTACCTCGGCTCCGACACCCACGCGCTGTCCGGCCCGGCCAAGAAGACCGCCATCGAGGTGCTCGTCGCCAACGGCGTGCACGTGCGCGTCGACTCCCGTGACGACTTCGTGCCCACCCCGGTGGTCTCCCAGGCCATCCTGACCCACAACCGTGCGGTCGACGGCACCCAGCGCTTCGAGGGCGAGGGCCTCGCCGACGGCATCGTCGTCACGCCGTCCCACAACCCGCCCACCGACGGTGGCTTTAAGTACGACCCCGTCACCGGCGGCCCGGCCCCGGCCGAGACCACCAACGCCATCGCCGCTCGCGCCAACGAGCTGCTCGGCGACTTCAAGTCCATCAAGCGTGTGCCCTACGAGGAGGCCATCAAGTCCGAGTACGTCGAGGGCTTCGACTTCCGCGAGCACTACGTGGACGACCTGGAGAACGTCATCGACTTCGACGTGATCCGCAACTCCGGCGTGCGTCTGGGCATCGATCCGCTCGGCGGCGCTTCCGTGAACTACTGGCCGCTCATCAACGAGAAGTACGGCCTGAACATCGGCGTGGTGCGTCCTGAGGTCGACCCGACCTGGCGCTTCATGACCATCGACCACGACGGCAAGATTCGCATGGACCCGTCTTCCCCGTACGCCATGAAGGGCTTGGTCGACGAGCTCAACGCCGGCGCTTGGGACAAGTACGATCTGGTCGGCGGCACCGACCCGGACGCCGACCGTCACGGCATCGTCTGCCCGAACTGGGGCGTGATGAACCCGAACCACTACATCGCCGTGTGCGTGGAGTACCTGTTCGGCGGCAACCGTCCGGATTGGCCGGAGAACGCCGGCATCGGCAAGACCCTCGTGTCTTCCTCCCTGATCGACCGCGTGGCCGCC
>OLNQ01002796.1_pt1 | contig 14837 bp, 11 predicted proteins | sample 1672821 | NCBI WGS metagenome assembly OLNQ01 (sample SAMEA3136727, study PRJEB25190) | human gut metagenome | biome: human gut; feature: human-associated habitat; material: faeces | place: Austria | collected 2013 | reverse complement strand
GGCTGTCCGAAATATGGCTATGAACAGCTATCCTAATACACGCCAGTATGTAGGTGGTCTTCAGATCACGTTCTAAGCGAGGATTATCTAATCACCTTATAATAGAAAATATAGTATGAAACAACATATCAAGACCCTAGGTCTCTTGCTTGTATCGCTATTCGCTCTCGCTGCTTGTAAAGTAGAGTATATACCCGAGGGCAACAAGGCACAGACCGAGTTCAAGACGATGCAAGATGTCAAGTGGACGCGTGAGGCCATGTTTGAGACGGTCAGAGGAGCGGAGTCTCCTGCGAATCTAGTCCTCGGCGACTATCAGGCTGATCTCTACAATGTCGTCAACTTACGTGACAATGGTGCCAATGGTAAGTTCTACGACTGGGATGAGCAGTTGCTACGTAATGCAGATGAGATCGCTTCTTATTATGGATCTTACTGCTCCCTCATCAAGGATGCCAACTACTTCATCATGCGTATTGAAGAGTTTATGGCAAATGAGGAACTTACGAAGAATCTATCAGACGAAGATAAGCTAGACATCAAGCACTATATAGCAGAGGCTCGCACTCTCCGTGCGCTCGCTCACTACCGTCTGATGGTTCGCTTCTCTAAGCGCTATAATGATGCTAACGATGGTGGTGACCTTGGTATCGTCATGATGAAGAAGTATGACCCCCTCTTTAAGGAGACGCCTAAGGCGCGCTCCACACAAAAGGAGGTCTACGAGTGGTGTCTCAATGAGCTAGCTGAGGCTGCTAAGGATCTACCCACCAAGGCTGCCTATAAAGATCTAGATATGGATGGCATACCCTGCTATCTCGTTGATGACTATGCTTACGCAGTACGCGCTCGCATACTCCTTGAGATGCACAGATATCAGGATGCTATCGTAGAGGTTGAGAAGTTCATTGATAACTATAAACTCGCTACAAAGGGTGCGCCCTCTGAGACGGATAATGAGAAGGATAAGACGGCTCTCCAAAATATCTGGAAGTACGAGACCTCTACCGAGATCATGATCAAGACCTATGCCAATAAGAAGGTGGGTCGTGTCGGTGGCGTCCTACATGGCATCCGCTACATCAAGGATGCGTATGGTCCTAACACGAAAGATGCAGAGCTTGCTGTACCTGTATGGCTACCTACTCAGTATCTCCTAGACTTGTATACTAAGCCTATCGACACAGAGACCGCTCAGGAGAATAAGGACTGGCGCTATATAAACTGGTTTGAAGATGGCTCTAAGACGCCCAATGGCGTAGAGGTAGCGGTGTATGACGCTCCAGGTGCTACATTTGTCTCCAAGTTTAGAGGCAATCCAGATCTAGATCAGAATCGTGATAAGCACCTTTATAGTTATGCGCATACGACTCACCTCTTTGACATTGCAGAGGCTTGGCTTATCAAGGCTGAGGCTGAGGCGTGGAGTGGTGATGTAGCAAGTGCTAAGGCTACTCTAACGGATTTCCGTCTGTCTCGTGGTCTAGGTGATCCACTTAAGGCTACGACACAGGATCAGATCAAGCAGACTGTCATGAATGAGCGTACACGTGAGATGGTCGGTATGGGAACCCGCATGACCGATCTCAAGCGCTGGCAGGTAGATCTAGATCGTACGGGTAAGCCCGCACAGGAAGCTCTAGCTGCTAAGCCAGGTGCTCTCCACGAGAAGAGTCAGGATCTCAAGAAGTCTCACACGGACAAGATGTTCATCTGGGAGTTCCCACTTCAGGATCGCTTCGCAAATAAGGATCTTATAGCTAACTGGTAAGCTCCAATCAGAAGACTCAGCGACAGGCTCTCCACGGCTAGTGTATGACTAGCTGACTGGATAGAGCATCGCAAGAGATCCGAACAATAAAGATAGCCCCCGAGATATCTCCACGCTGGTGGATTATCTCGGGGGCTTCTTGTCTTTTGCGTTGCGGGCACGTGGGGATTTGGAAATAGCCACGTGGAGATCGCCTCTCGAGGCGAAAAAAAGAGCGTCTCGTGGGGTAGCCAATGATGACGATAAGAGGTCAGCCTGGAGTTTTTCTACCTAAAGTAGGCTAGTCCCAAATAAAATGAGTACTTTTGCATCAATTGTTGGATTCTAAAGAGAGATCGTCATGGCAAGAACGATAACTATCAAGCGAGGCTTGGATCTCAAACTCCATGGGACTGCGCCCCGTACCCTCCTGACCACTCCTTCTGGCGGAGCTTCGTCTACCTATGCATGGGTGCCCGATGATGTGCCAGGGCTGACGCCCAAGATGAAGGTGCATGTAGGAGATCACGTAGAGGCTGGCGACCCGATTGTCTACGATAAGCAGTACCCAGAGGTATGGGTCACAGCGCCCGTCAGTGGTGAGCTGGTTGCGATCAATCGAGGTGCTAAGCGTAAGATTATGAGCGTAGAGATACGCCCAGATGAGAGTCAGACACAGCACGCCTTCGCAGTAGAGGGTCTACTCGAGGGTGAGGCGAGCAAGCTACAAGCGTTGCTGCTCGAGTCTGGCCTATGGACGCTCATACGTCAGAGGCCTTACGATCGCATTGCTGATCCTACGATCGCACCACGAGATATATTTGTCACAGCTCATCTGACCGCTCCACTAGCTCCTGAGATCGACTATCTACTGGAGGGACGTGAGGAGGAGCTACGTATAGGACTCCGAGCCTTGGCACGTCTGACGGCAGGCAAGGTCTACGTAGGTGTAGCACAGGGTAGTCCGCTAACGCTTCCCGTAGAGGTAGTGCCTGTAGAGGTACGAGGACCACACCCTGCTGGTAATGTGGGGGTGCTGATCAACCACGTGGCTCCGATTAATAAGGGGGAGACGGTTTGGACCCTTCGTGCTACAGATGTGGCACTCATCGGTCGTCTCTTGATGACTGGACATGTGGACTACACACGTCGTATCGCTATCACGGGTAGTCACGCTGCGGAGCACGGCTATATGGATCTGCTACCAGGCTGTCGCCTAGAGAGCCTAGGTAAGCTTGCTCAGGATGGGGGCAAGATGCGTATCATCGCAGGCGATGTGCTGACAGGTACACAGCTTACGGAGGAGCGTCCCTTCCTGCCGATGAGTTGTGATCAGATTACGGTGATCCCTGATGGGTCTGACCGTGATGAGCTGCTTGGGTGGGCTATGCCTCGTTTGGGCGAGTTTAGCCAGAGTCGCACCTATCTGAGCTGGCTGATGCCTCGCAAGCGCTATACGCTAGACGCTCGTCTCAAGGGAGGCAAGCGTGCTATGATTATGAGTCATGAGTTGCAGAGTGTCTTCCCGCTGGATATCCATGCGGAGTATCTGCTGAAGGCGATTATAGCTTTTGACATTGACAAGATGGAGGAGCTGGGCATCTACGAGGTGGCTCCTGAGGACTTCGCTCTGTGCGAGTTCGTCGACACCTCCAAGATGGAGCTACAGCACATCGTGCGTCAAGGTCTAGACCTACTATATAAGGAGATGAACTAAAACCAGTAGCCTGACGAGGGGAGGGGTAAGCTCTGTCATCGTAAGGCTATGGACTATGACTACTATATTATATGTCACTAAAAGATAGATTCAATAAGCGACGCCCGAAGTTTGAACCTGGGGGTAAGTTGCATGCGTTTCACTCGCTCTTTGACGGGTTTGAGACCTTCCTCTATGTGCCGCATACGACAGCGGCTCCCCGAGGGGGTGTGCATGTGCATGATGCTATAGATAGCAAGCGTGTTATGAGTACGGTGGTGATAGCTCTTATACCCGCTCTACTCTTTGGTATGTACAATGTGGGTCTCCAGCACTTCATTGCTATCGGTCAGACGGCTGGCTTCTGGTCGATGTTTTGGTTTGGCTTCCTAGCCGTACTACCTAAGATCATCGTCTCTTATGTGGTAGGGTTGGGTATCGAGTTTACCGTAGCACAGTGGAAGCACGAGGAGATCCAAGAGGGTTACCTTGTGACTGGTATGCTGGTCCCGATGATCGTCCCCATTGGTACGCCACTCTGGATGATCGCTGTGGCTGTCGCTATGTCGGTGATCTTCGCCAAGGAGGTCTTCGGAGGTACGGGCTACAACGTCTTTAACGTGGCGCTGGTCACCCGTGCTATCCTCTTCTTTGCCTATCCGGCAGCGATGACAGGCGACAAGGTATTCGTCCGTACGAAGCCTATCCTTGGCTTCGGAGGTGGTGGCGATATGGCTACGGCAGCTGTTGACGGCTTCTCAGGGGCTACTCCCTTGGGTCAGGTGGCTACGGCTGGCGACACGCTCCCCACGATCGTGAATACGCTTGGTGAGCCTTCCTCACTATGGGATGCTTTCTGGGGCTTTATCCCGGGCAGTATCGGTGAGGTGTCGACCTTTGCGATCCTACTAGGTGCGATCTTACTGATCTGGACAGGTGTGGCAAGCTACAAGATCATTGTGAGTGGGGTAGTCGGTGCTGCGCTGATGACGCTCCTCTTTAACGCTATCGGTACGACCGCTGCTATGCAGCTTGACATCACGCATCACCTGCTCTATGGAGGCTTTGCCTTCGGTCTTGTCTTTATGGCTACTGACCCTGTCACCTCGGCACGTACCGAGACGGGTAAGTGGATCTACGGTCTCCTTGTAGGTGTCATGTGCGTCTTCATACGTGTCCTCAACCCAGGTTATCCTGAGGGTATGATGCTCGCTATCTTGCTGATGAACGTCTTCGCACCGCTCATCGACTATGTGGTAGTAAACAAAAACGTCTCCAAGCGTAAGAAGCGCTGGGCGACGGCAGCTAAACATTGATCTTCCTTACGACTATGAATAGAGATAGTAATACCTACACGATCCTCTACGCAGCCATTATGGTGGTCGTAGTCGCAATAGCTCTAGCGCTCACCGCAGTGGCGCTACGCAAGCCACAGCTAGAGAATGAGCGTATCGACAAGATGCAGCAGATACTACGTGCTGTACACCTAGAGCCTACCAAAGATCAGGTCATCCCGACTTATACGCAGGTGATCAAGCAAGAGCTACTGGTCAATGGTCAGGGCGAGGTGATCGCTACCTTCGAGGGTGATCAGATTGCGCAAAATGAGGCTTTCCAAATGAATACGGCCAATCAGTTTAAGCTCCGTCAGCAAGACCCCTCACTCGGACTCCCTGTCTATGTGGCAGAGGTCGAGGGACAGCAGCTCTACATCTTCCCGATGGATGGCGCTGGTCTATGGGGCGCTATCTGGGGGTTCCTAGCTGTACAGGCAGACGGGTCGACTGTCTACGGAACCGACTTCTCGCACGCTGGTGAGACTCCAGGACTAGGTGCCGAGATCGCTACGAAGCACTTCTCACAGGAGTTCGTCGGTAAGCAGCTCTATCGTGACGAGCAGTTTAAGTCTATCGCAGTCGTCAAGCCTGACCGGACACTTACCGACCAAGACTATGTGGACGGTATCTCAGGTGGTACGCTCACGAGCAATGGTGTCAACAACATGCTCTGGAGCTCTATCCACGAGTACCTCCCTTACATAGAGCAGATACGTAGTGGTCAAGCAGTAGCAGTAGAATAATCAAGAGAGAGTAATCTAAGCTATGAGTAAGATAAGTAATAAAGAGGTATTCCTAGGACCTCTCAATAAGAATAACCCGGTCACCGTCCAGGTGCTCGGTATATGCTCGGCGCTGGCGGTCACCGCTCAGCTCAAGCCCGCTCTTGTGATGGCTCTATCGGTGACGGTGGTTGTCGCCTTTGCCAACGTAATCATATCGCTACTGCGCAACACGATACCTAATCGTATCCGTATCATCGTACAGCTGGTGGTGGTCGCTGCGCTTGTGACGATCGTCAATGAGGTACTCAAGGCTTATGTCTACGATGTCTCTAAGGAGCTGTCGGTCTACATCGGTCTGATCATTACGAACTGTATCTTGATGGGTCGTCTAGAGGCTTTTGCCTTGGCAAATGGTCCTAAGGCTTCTTTCCTCGATGGTATCGGCAATGGTCTGGGCTATGGACTCGTCTTGGTAATCATCGGCTTCGTCCGTGAGCTACTCGGTAGAGGGTCACTACTCGGATATCAGATTATCCCGCAGTCCTTCTACGATATGGGCTATGTCAATCACGGCTTGATGATCATGCCTCCGATGGCGCTCATCGTCCTCGCCTGTATCGTATGGATACAGCGTAGTAAAAACAAGGATCTACAGGAGCTGTAAGCTCTCCAATCCATATAATACATTGGTCACACACAGATTAAAGTCTAAGCAATGGATTATCTAAGTCTATTTTTCAAGTCGATCTTTGTCGACAATATGATCTTTGCCTACTACCTAGGTATGTGCTCTTACCTAGCTGTATCCAAAGATGTCAAGACCTCACTGGGATTGGGGCTGGCAGTAACCTTTATCCTCACCTGTACGCTACCGATCAACTACCTCCTGGAGACCTACGTCTTTAAGGCGGGAGCGCTGAGCTGGCTCGGTGAGGAGTTTGCGACGGTCGACCTGAGCTTCCTCTCGCTCATCGTCTTCATCGCAGTCATCGCTTCCTTTACGCAGCTGGTCGAGATGGTCGTGGAGCGTTACAGCCCCTCGCTATACAACTCGCTCGGTATCTTCCTACCGCTCATCGCTGTGAACTGTGCGATCCTCGGTGGCTCGCTCTTTATGCAGCAGCGTGACTTCATCAATACGGGTATGGCGACAGTCTATGGCTTCGGATCGGGCATCGGCTGGCTACTAGCTATCGTCGGCCTAGCAGCTATTCGTGAGCGTCTAGCTTATAGCAACATACCGAAGCCTCTGAGAGGATTTGGTATCACGCTCATCGTCACGGGACTGATGGGTATCGCATTCCTCAGCTTCTCTGGTGTCAAACTCTAATCGCCTACAGATATGGATCAAATGACCTTAATAATAGTCTCGAGTGTAGTAGTCTTCCTTCTGGTCGTGCTACTCCTCGTTGTGGTGCTCCTAGTAGCTAAGAGTAAGCTTATCCCCTCTGGCAACGTACATATCAACGTCAATGATGTCAAGGATCTAGAGGTGCCGATGGGCGGTACGCTCCTGAATACGCTACAGAACGAAGGTATCTTCCTCTCTAGCGCTTGTGGTGGTAGTGGTAGCTGCGGACAGTGTCGCTGTCGTGTCGTAGAGGGTGGGGGAGAGATCCTCGCCACGGAGAAGGGCTTCTTCTCTCGCAAAGAGCAGATGGCACACTGGCGTCTCGGCTGTCAGACCAAGGTAAAGGAGGATCTGAAGGTGATCGTCCCCGAGAGCGTCTTTGGCGTCAAGGAGTGGGAGTGCGAAGTCATCTCGAATAAGAATGTTGCGACCTTTATCAAGGAGTTTGTCGTCAAGCTCCCCGAGGGTGAGCATATGGACTTCAAGAGCGGTAGCTATGCTCAGATCAAGATCCCTAAGTACGAAGTGAAGTACAGCGACTACGAGGTCGAGGAGCAGTTCCGTGGTGATTGGGACAAGTTCAATATGTGGAGCCTCACGGCAAAGAACACCGAGGAGACTGTCCGTGCCTACTCTATGGCGAACTATCCAGCCGAGGGTAACATCATCACGCTCAACGTACGTATCGCTACTCCTCCTATGGATCGTGTGACACACACTTGGCAGAAGGTACCCGCAGGTATCGCCTCCTCCTACATCTTCAGCCTCAAGCCTGGTGACAAGGTGACTATGAGTGGCCCTTACGGAGACTTCCACATTCACGAGGACTCAGATGCTGAGATGCTCTACATCGGTGGAGGCGCTGGTATGGCTCCACTACGAGCTCAGCTACTACACCTCTTCCTCACGGAGCATACGACTCGCAAGGTCTCCTTCTGGTATGGTGCTCGCTCACGCAGTGAGATCTTCTACGAGGAGGACTTCCGTGCCATCGAGCGGGAGTTCCCGAACTTCTCTTTCCACATTGCACTCTCGGCACCACTGCCTGAGGACAATTGGACAGGTCTGACGGGCTTTATCCACCAAGCTATCTACGATAACTACCTCAAGGATCACGAGGCTCCTGAGGATATCGAGTACTATATGTGCGGTCCTGGTCCTATGTCGGCAGCAGCGATCACGATGCTGGACAACCTAGGAGTCGCTCCCGAGCAGATCAACTTCGATAACTTCGGCTAAGGCTTCTCGGAGTCGATAACTCAATCGACTCACGTTATGAATAAGGCGACAGTGTACAATCCCGATGAGCGGGGGGGGCGCTGTCTCCTTGCTTATTCGGACTTTTATCCTCTGAAACCACTCGGGGGGAGGTCAAATATCGAAGAAGTCAAAAGAAATACCGATTTTGTTAAGTCCTTTTCGCTAATAACTCGACTTATTTGGATTGATTTCTGTAACTTTGTGCCACAGAAATAGTTGAATTTGTAGCCAAACCACTTACTATGATACGAAAAATAGTGATTACAATCGGTCTCGTCCTCACCATTGGATTCGCGGCCACGGCACAGCAAGTTGCTCTCAAGCATAACTTAGCTTATGATGCCATCCTTACGCCCAACCTCTCGCTAGAGTTTGCTATGGGCAAGAAGCTAACCCTCGATACTCAAGTCGGGTGGAACGCATTCATCTTTAACCTAGACGTGGCTGAGTCTAACTATAGTGAGACCAAGTGGGCTCACTGGATGGCGCAGCCTGAGCTTCGCTACTGGTTCTGCGATGTCTTCAATGGTTGGTTCCTCGGTCTGCACGGACATGTAGGACAGATGAACGTAGGAGGTATAGACATCCCATTCGTCTTGGAGAATAAAGACTCTATTATGAAGGATCACCGCTACGAGGGGTGGTTCTATGGAGGTGGTCTCAGTGTAGGCTACCAGTGGGTGCTCTCGACACGCTCTTCTCTTGAGTTCTCTCTCGGCGCAGGTTATGCGCGCATAAACTATGACAAGTTCCCCTGTCAGCGTTGTGGTACGAAAGTCGATGAGGGCAATGCCAACTATGTAGGACCTACGAAGGCAACTATCTCCTACGTTTTCTTCTTTAAGTAATCGTCAGTAGCACATATAACAACATAGACACCAAGATTATGAATATCAAGATATCCCGTTTACTCATAGTCCTCTCGACGCTACTATTCGCTGTCGGAGGGACGCTATGTGCTCAGCAGTTCTCCAAGACAGACGAGACTCAGACGATTGCTCTATCAGCTGAACACTGTACTATCACACGTGACATAGAGCGCAATGTACTCTGCATTAATCTAGATGCAGCACCCTATGCCAATGTTCGCTCACAGCAGCTCATTCGCATTACTCCTGTTTACGTCTCTGCGGACAGAAGTAAGTCTCTGAGACTACCCAACATCTATGTAGCAGGCAATGCTCGCTACAAGATCCTCAAGCGTCAGCATGACCTGTACAATAGTGATCCACTAGTCAAGGAGATTTATTCACGTCCCGAGGGCTCTGTCTATGCACGTGGCATTAAGGAGCTACCTCATATGGTCTATGAGCGCCCCTTCGAGAGCTGGATGTCTCGTGGGCATATGGAGCTAGAGATAGAGACTTACAGCTGTGGTAACTGTCCTAAGGGTACGCTTGTGGCTCAAGGTGATCCACAGTCTATGCCAGCCTTTGGTCCTGAAGACTACAAGTACAACTATATAGAGCCAGCGGCTACGGCCTTCAAGGAGTATGCTGAGAGCTTTGATGCCAACGTACAGTTCGTTGTAGACAAGCACGACCTTCGCAAGGATTTCAAGAACAATGCTGCTGAGCTAGCACGTCTTGATGAGTTCGTAAAGAAAGCAACCAAGATCGAGGGTGCTGAGCTACACACTGTCTACATCTATGGTTACGCATCTCCTGAGGCTCCGTTTGACTACAACTTAGCGCTCTCTGATCGTCGTACCAAGACCCTCTACAACTATGTCAAGAGTACTCACAAGGCTCTCTTTAATAAGGTCGAAGTAGTAGCCGAGGGCAAGGGCGAGGATTGGGATGGTCTACGTAAGCTTGTAGATGCTAGTGACCTACCTGAGCGTCAGACGATCCTCGACATCATCGATAAGTACGATACAGACACGCAGCGTGAGGCTGATATCAAGGCTCTCGATGGTGGTAAGGTCTATCGTAACCTACTCGACAACTACTATCCTAAGCTCCGTCACACGACCTTTACGATGAGCTATCGAGTACGTCCCTTTGAGGTCTCTGAGCTGGCACACATCTACTCAACGAACTCAAAGTTGCTAAGTCTCAGTGAGCTCTACACGCTAGCCAATCAAAAGATTGCAAGTGGTGAGAGTCCTGTAGCAGTCTATCGCACAGCTTATGAGCAAAACGCTAATGATGTCGTTGCTAAGCTCAACTACGCTAATGCGCTCCTTGAGTATGACAAGAATGCTAAGGAAGCATACCGAGTACTCTCTACCATTCAGTCAGATAGTCGTGCTAAGCTACCTACAGCTATCGCACTCGACATGATGGGTCGCAAGGCTGAGGCTGAGGAGCTCTACTTCAAAAAGTAAAAGTTGACAGACGATACGGTCGCTGAGTTGATTGTATCGCACTGATTCAAGCACCTCCGTTGGGACGACTGCGGTCATCCCGACGGAGGTGTTATCTTTTGAGACTGTTGACTTTTGCAACACTCTCCTTTTATAGTCTCACTTCATTGGAATAGGTCAGCCCATCTGGCTCTTCCCACACTCAAAAAGAGAGACTGTTGCAAAAGTCAACAGTCTCACGATCTTGCTTGCAAGATTGTCCTGACTTTGCAGAAAGGATGAAGCGCAAGGCGCTGAGGGTGAGGTCTGAAGGGAGCATACCTCCGTATGTGACCGAAGCCGAATCTCGAAAGCAACACAGCGATTTGCCTTTATGCAACAGTCTCAAAGAGGGATTAGCCGATAGGTTGACCACCCAGGCTGGAGGCAAAAACGAAAAGACTCAACCGCTTTTACTCTGCGATTGAGTCCTCTCGTTGTGAATGGGGGTACGCTACCGATGGAGCTGGCTCTTTTTATAGAGTTGCTTAGCTCTCGTGCCAGGGAGCTATGATCTTTGATTGTCACAGCTCACCATTTGCCTTTTCGGATATTACACGTTGTCTAGCTCCTCCATCAGCGCTTTCTTCCTAGAGTGAGTCTGCCTCAGCTGACTGATCACTTCATCAGCCTTCTCTCTAGCTCCGAGCTTGATCATCTTACGGATATATTTGCAAGCTGTGCGATAATGGCTTCTCCCTACGTGGTTCTCGACGTACCTTATGATACGCTCTGCGTAAAGATCTGCTAGCTCGCTGGGGAAATGCTGTGCGAGGAGCTTTTCGTACTTTGCTAGCTGGTCTAAGGTGTACTCTTTCTTTACTAAGTCTAAGAGTCTGCTCCACCACTCCTCTCGTATGAAGATTGAGGCTACTAAGTCGGTCCTATAGTATGGCTTTCGCTCCATAGCCTCTTGGACGATCGCTTCAACTAAGTTGGTCCACTCTTCGGTCGGTACTATCTCTTTGAGTATCTGATAGTAGTCTCGCTTGGGGTTGTGGCTTTTCAGTAAGAGGTATCGAGCATAGAGGATAATTCTCTCGGTGTCGTTTTGGCTTTCGGCAATCTTCAGGAGCCAGTCATACCAACTGGCAACTAGTCCAGGGTACCCAGAGTCTTGCTCTATGCCTTCATTGGCTAAGGCGGTGGCCTTCTCGTAATCCTTTTGATCCAAAGCGTCTTGGATAGCTCGCGCTCTGAAGCTTGGATTGTCTATGTTTTGCTCGAGGTACTTCTGAGCGACCGACTCTCCCTTTCTCTTGAGTAAGACATCGTATTGGATCTCCTGCGCCTTTTTGACCTCGTACTCACTAGATTTCGGTATGGCTGCTATTCGCTTGAATAGCTCCTCCATCTCGCTGTCCGTACTGAGCATATAAGCAGCAAGATGCAAGAAGTTGAGATGCCAATCCCATCCCGAGAAGGAACGCTTGCTAAAAGAGGTCAGGCAATACTTAAAGATTAGCTTCCTCACCTCTTCAGGTGGATCCTCTTGTGCTATAGTAGCAAGTGTGTCGAAGGCATCGTAAATGGTATCTGTCAAGTGACCGTCCATATCGTCTGCATACTCCAAGGCCGAGATCAACTCGTCCATTATGGCGGTGCAAATGAAGAAGGCACTCTTGTGGTTGCCCTTGCGTATATAATGATTTGCTAAGCCTAGCATAGAGCTTAGCTCGTTGCTTACATACTCAGCTCCAGAAGAATCAAGAAATCCGTATTTACCACGGGCTACTTTGATCAGAGTTTTGACCTGCTTGGTGTAGAGCGTCTTTGATTCGTTGGGATTGTACTGAGCAAAGGAAGCAAGCAGTAAGTCTCTAAATAAAGAGTCCTTAGCCGCTAGCTCGCGAACGAATAGGATTAGCTCGTCATGAGTCGCTTTGCCGAGCAGGTCGTCAACTTGCTGAGCGAGAGTCTTGCGCTTGGAGGGCTTAGACGATGAGGCTTTAGCCTTTTTAGAGCTTCCCTTCTTGGTATTCTGAGTAAGTCCTAGCTTCTCTTGCTCTAGGTAAAAGATTACCGCAGCGACATGCTTGCAGACGGGACCCATATCGTAAGAGCAGTCGCACGAGTGCTCGGTGATGACTCTATTCCTGATGGATAGCTTTACGGTATAGTCTTCTGACCCCTCCACGACTGCCTCATAGTCGCCAGGGCGGATCTCCTCAGGCTCGTGTACGAACCCATTCTTAAAGTACGAGAGTCCTCGCTTTAAGATAGGTTCGTCGATATACTCTTCAAAGTGACTGAGAGGGATTTCCATAGGTTACTAGGTTGACCAGAGTGTCACTTAGAGGGTGGCGCCGAGCTGCTTGAGCTGCTGCTGTACCTCGTCGATGCGCAGCAGGGCATCGCTCTCTTTCTTGCGCTCGAGGGCGACGACTTCGGGCTTGGCATTGGCGACAAACTTCTCGTTGGAGAGCTTCTTGCGAACTCCTGCGAGGAACTTCTCCTGATGCGCTAGCTCGCCACGCAGACGCTCTACGGTCTTCTCGACATCGATGGCACCCGCCAGCTCGACGGAGTAGGGGACTGTGCCAATGATGAAGTGCTCGGCCGTATGCTCTTCCGACTGATGCGCATCCGCCTTCGTGAGAGCAGAGAGGTTGGCCAGCTTGATGACTAGCTCGCTCATACGCTCGGGGTGCTCGCCACTGGTGGTGAGTGTGAGCGACTGCTTGGTCGCTATCTGATGCGCACTGCGTATGCTACGTATCTTGGTGATCAGATCCACGGCATGCTCCATATCGGCGAGTAGCTGCTTGTCAGCCTGTAGCGTATCGTCTAGATGGGCGTACATAATGGAGTCACCCTCCTGGCGAGGTGCTACATCTTGCCAAAGCTCCTCCGTGATGAACGGCATGAAGGGGTGTAGCAAGATGAAGATCTGCTCGAAGTAGTGGATCGTTCGCTCGTAGACCTTACGGCTCATACTGGTGCCGTAGGCAGGCTTGATAGCCTCTAGGTAAAGGCCAGAGAAGTCGTCTCGGACGAGCTTGTAGAGGAGCGTGACGGCATCGCTGATGCGGTACTTGTCGAAGAGGTCGTCTAGCTCGCTCATCGTCGAGGCGAGTAGCGACTCGAACCACTCCATAGCTACCAGACTAGCTGCGTCTGGCTCGACCTCATCGGAGACACTCTGCGTCTTGAGGAAGCGGTAGCTATTCCAGATCTTATTGCAGAAGTTGCGTCCCTGCTCCACAAGGCTCTCATCGTAGAGGAGGTCATTGCCGGCAGAGGTGGCCATCATAAGTCCTAGGCGCACGCCATCGGCTCCGTATTTGTCCATTAGGTCAATGGGGTCGGGCGAGTTGCCGAGCGACTTAGACATCTTGCGTCCCTTGTCGTCGCGTACGATACCCGTTAGGTAGACTTTGTCAAAGGGTCGATCACCCATAAAGTGGTACCCCGCCATAATCATACGGGCTACCCAGAAGAAGAGGATGTCAGGTCCCGTGACTAGGACGGAGGTGGGGTAGAAGTATTTAAGGTCTTCCGTAGGCTCTGAACCGTCGATCTTGCCAAAGAGGCTGATAGGCCATAGCCAGGAGGAGAACCATGTGTCGAGGCAGTCTGACTCTTGGTTGAGCTGCTCGAGGGTTAGGCTGTTGTCACCTGTCTCTTGCTTTGCTTTTGCCAAAGCTTCCTCGGCAGTAGTGGCTACGACGAATTGTCCGTTGGGCAGGTAGTAGGCTGGTATGCGATGCCCCCACCAGAGCTGACGGCTGATGCACCAGTCCTTGATGTTCTCCAGCCAGTAGCGGTAGGTGTTGACAAATTTCTTGGGCACAAGCTGTACGGTATCCTCGAGAACAGCTTGTAGAGCGGGTTTGGCTAGCTCAGACATCTTGAGGAACCACTGCATCGACAGTTTCGGCTCGATAGCTACATCGGTGCGCTCGCTGTAACCGACACGGTTGGTGTAGTCCTCTTCATGGTCAAGCAAGCCAGTCTCCTTGAGGTCTGCGACGATCTCTTTGCGGACTACGAAGCGGTCTTTGCCCGCATACTTACCGCCGTGCTCGTTGAGCGTGCCGTCGTTGTTGAAGATGTCTATCGTCTCCAGCTGATGCGTGATGCCGAGCTGGTAGTCGTTGATGTCGTGGGCGGGGGTGACCTTGAGACAGCCCGTACCGAACTCTAGGTCTACGTACTCATCCTCGATGATCGGGACGGAGCGACCTACGAGCGGCACGATGACCCGCTTGCCACGCAGATGATGGTAGCGAGGATCTGTCGGATTGATACAGACGGCCGTATCGCCCATAATCGTCTCGGGGCGTGTCGTCGCTACGATGATGTAATCCTCTGTACCCTCGATGAAGTAGCGGAGGTAGTAGAGCTTGCCCTGATGCTCCTTGAAGATAA
>OLNQ01002790.1_pt1 | contig 14856 bp, 29 predicted proteins | sample 1672821 | NCBI WGS metagenome assembly OLNQ01 (sample SAMEA3136727, study PRJEB25190) | human gut metagenome | biome: human gut; feature: human-associated habitat; material: faeces | place: Austria | collected 2013 | reverse complement strand
AAAGGTAGTCGTATCGGAAAGTATTGGAAATATGACGAAGAGGAATTGAACAACTTCGTCAGAGCTGTTAGAGGTTATGATCTCGAAACAGAAGAGAGCATACGATTCTATGCTCCATACATTTTAGCTGGAGAAGAGTCAAGAAAAAAAGCTGCATAAACATGGAAAGGAATTATTACATGGAATTGAATAAAAAAATGACTGCTGGAACAGTCATCAATCAAAAATCACAAAAGAAGTATAGCACGAATTTGTTCGGACTATCAAGAAAGCAATGGTCATACATTCTTGACCATGCAGAAACAATTATCACTAATACGTTAGTTGTAATTACATTTGGCGTAATGCCATTTGTAGGATTGTTTCTAGCGATGTTTGCGAGGTGCCTATGATTGATATTGACGGACTAGCAGAAAGATATTGGAGTGCATATGATCCAGCATTCCAAGATGACGACGAAGAAGAAAACGAATACGAAGAGGAAGATGAAGAAGATGATGACGAAGAATAACCTTACAAGTAACCTAACAAGTAATCTAACTTATAAATGGAAACTGTGGGATGGAGATCCTTCATCTGACAGAGATAAATATATAGGTGGTTCTGATGCTGGAACTATCCTGGGACTTAATCCTTGGAAAAGTCCATACACACTATGGTGTGAAAAAACAGGACTGCTAACACCTGAAGATATTTCCGACAAGGAAGCTGTTTGGTGGGGAAACTACGATGAAGAAGGAGTTGCACGAAGATTTACAGAAAAGACAAATCTAGAAGTGCAGCGTTCAAACAAATCATATTACTTGAACGAATACCCGTTCTTAATAGGTCATATCGACAGAAAGATAGTTGGCATTAAAGCCGGATTAGAGTGCAAAACGACATCATCCTTTAACAAAACAGACTATGAGAACGGTGAAATTCCACCAACGCACTATGCCCAGTGTCAGCATTACATGTTAGTAACAGGATGGGATAAATGGTATATCGCTACAAAACGAGACAACCGCGAATTCCATTGGGTGTTAGTTAACAGAGATGAAGAATACATACAGGTTTTATTAGAAAAAGAATTAGAGTTCTGGGAAAAGGTCAAAAACAGAGTGCCACCAACAATTGACGGCTCTGAATCAACATCAGAAACAGTTAGAAAATTGAATGGCATTACAGAAGATACAGAAGATACAGAGTATGATCCACCTAAAACAATTGATTCTAGCATAGAAGAAAGCATTGAGATAGTTAATTCTATTGACGAGCAAATCAAGGTGCTAGAGCAGTCTAAAAAGGCATACACCAATAGCATTATCAATTGGATGGGTAACAGTACTTATGCAAGTTCTACCGATTGGGCAATTGATTACAAGCCTGTTAAAGGAAGAACGACATTCAACAGTGCTCAATTTAAAAAGGACCATCCGGATATTTACCAAAATTATATGAAACAAGGATTACCAACAAGAAGATTGAGCTTCAAGAGAATAGGAGAGTAAAGGATAATGACAGAAGTTAAGAAACAAGTACTACCAACACAAACAAGTACTGTTACAAATACAGTACAGAAAAGCCAAAAGATGAACTTTGCAGCAGTATTAAAAAGCCCTGCAGTTCAAACATCATTAATTGGTACATTAGGCGATGCGATGAAAGCAAAGACATTCACTGCTGCACTTATCTCGGCAGTTAATACAAACAGGCAGTTAATGTCGTGTGAACCTATGAGTATTATTTCTGCAGCATTATTAGGTGAAAGCCTTCAATTATCCCCAAGTCCTCAACTTGGACACTATTACATGGTGCCATTCAACGATAGCAAGTCGGGTACAACAAAAGCTACATTCCAACTTGGTTGGAAAGGATACTATCAATTAGCTCTTAGATCAGGACAATACAAACATCTTGATGCAGTTGCTGTTAAAGAAGGTGAATTAATAGGTTATAACCCTATTACAGATGAAATCAATCTAGAACCTATTGGAGACCCTCTAGCAAGAGAAAAAGCCAAGACAATTGGGTATTACGCACATTTTGAATTGAATAATGGATTTACTAAGGCGATGTATTGGCCAAAAGAAAAGATGGAAGCTCACGCTCTTACTTATTCTCAAGGATACAAAGCTAAAAAGGGTTATACCTTCTGGGAAAAGGACTTTGACAGTATGGCTCTTAAAACAATGTATCGTCAGTTAATCAGCAAATACGGAATTATGTCAATCGAGATGCAGAAAGCATTTGTAAATGACATGACAATCCAAGGTGATATCAATGCAGCATCTGATGAAGGTGGAGAACCTATTTTCTTCGATAGTGCAGAAGTAATTGATGCAGAGACAGGCGAAATGCGTTAAAGGATAAATATAAGTTATATGAATACGACAGGATACATATTAGCAATTGATCCTGGGAATATTGAATCGGCATGGGTATTGTTAGACTGCAATACCCTTCAGCCGTTGAAGTTTGCAAAAGAAGGGAACTATACAGCAAGGGAAAACATGTTTGATTTAATAGAAAATAAGCAAATCAAGCACGTTGCAATCGAAATGGTAGCAAGTTATGGAATGGCCGTTGGTGCAACAGTATTTGAGACTTGCGTATGGATAGGAAGGTTTTATGAAATCTTCTACCAAGCAAATATTCCCATTCAATTTATATTTAGAAAAGATGAAAAGTTGAACTTATGCCAAAGCATGAGAGCAACAGATGCAACCATTACACAGGCGTTAGTTGACCGATTTGCAAAGAATGAACCAAATCATGGCAAAGGTACAAAAAATAGTCCTGGATGGTTCTATGGGTTTAAAAAAGACATATGGCAGGCATATGCAGTTGGAGTAACATTCTACGATTTAAATATAGCTCCAGGAGCATAAGCCTATGCCAAATAGAATGTTAAAAGAAAGTATATTATCTTCAGAAAAATTTAATTCTCTTACCTGGTTCGAACAAAGTACATATATCAGATTAATACTTTTAGCTGATGACTATGGGCGACTAGACGGCAGAGATGTGATATTGAAATCATATTGTTATCCACTTGATGACAAGGTTACTAGAAGTGCTATTAGCAAAGCGATCTCACATATGGTCAATGTTGGCCTGCTTCAAAAATACGAAGTGAACAATAAACCTTACCTTTATTTTCCTAATTTTGGGAAGTATCAGAGACTACGGAGCAAGACTTCTAAGTATCCAGCTCCATTGAATGGTGCCCAAAATGATTCATGTCAGTCACATGACCGTCATATGTCAGACACATGTCCGCTAGAAGAAGAAGTAGAAGAAGAACTAGAAGTAGAAGAAAAAGAAAATCTAAAAGAAAAAGCGGCAACTGTCGTGCCTGAGAATTCTAAAAAAACTGGTAATGTTTTTTCGAATGCTAACGCTAATGCTTATGCTTATGCTAAAGCTAACGATACTGAAACTATTCAAGCAATGCTAGAAAAGTATGATTTACCGCTTAAAACAGAATTAATGCATTTCATAGAATCCAGGCGTAATATGCGTAAGCCTCTAAATGCCTATGCTTTTGAGTTAGCACTAGACAAGCTAAACAGTCTAAGCACTGACACAGAAGAACAGATTGCTATTGTTAAACAGGCAATTGCTAACGGTTGGCAAGGATTCTACCCACTTTCAAAAGTCAATGGCAATGGTCATGGTAAATCGTACAGCAAACATGTTAAGCCGCTACCGGACTACATGAACGAGAAGGGTGAAGTGCTTAAACCAAAAGAAGAGTTCACAGAGGAAGAATGAAGGGCGTCGCGACCAAGGGTAACACCATTACCTACGGCGCATATGGCCTGGTTGCACAGGAATGTGGCTGGATCACTTCCAATCAGATTGAAGCCGCTCGTATCGCGATGACAAGATCCATCAAGAGAGGCGGTAAAGTATATATCAAAATTTTCCCACACAAACCGGTAACAAAGAAACCTGCTGAAGTACGTATGGGTTCCGGTAAAGGCGCGCCTGAATATTGGGTAGCGGTTGTAAAACCGGGTAGAGTGATGTTCGAGATCGAGGGCGTTTCCGAAGAAAAGGCAAGAGAAGCGATGAGACTTGCTTCCCACAAGCTCCCGGTTAAGTGCAAATTTGCCATCAAGGAAAACGAAGTAAAGGGTGGTGAAGCATAATGGAATTAAAGAAGATGAGAGAAATGACCGAGGTTGAACTGAACAGCGAACTCGCAAAAATGAAAAAAGAACTGTTCAACCTGAGATTCCAGCATGTAACCGGACAGCTTGAAAATCCGGTTAAGATGAGAGAAGTTAAGAGAGAGATCGCTCGCGTTAAGACGATCCTCAGAGAAAAAGAGCTTGCAAAAGCCGAGGCCTAACGGAAAGGAGGATGTAATATGACAGTTGAAAGAAACAGAAGAAAGACAAAAGTCGGTGTCGTAGTCAGCGACAAAATGGATAAGACAGTCGTAGTTGCAATCGAAGACTTCGTAAGACATTCCCTTTACGGAAAAGCTGTAAAGAGAACGAAAAAAGTCAAAGCTCACGACGAAAACAATGAATGCCAGATTGGCGATAGAGTAAGAATTATGGAAACAAGACCTCTGTCCAAGGACAAGAGATGGAGACTTGTGAACATCATTGAAAAGGTTAAATAAAGGAGGCACCAGATCATGATTCAGACTGAAACCAGATTAAGAGTTGCCGACAATTCCGGTGCGAAAGAACTTCTTTGCATTCGTATCTTAGGCGGCACGTCCCGTCAGTATGCGAACATCGGAGACGTAATCGTTTGCGCTGTTAAGGAAGCAACACCAGGCGGACTTGTAAAAAAAGGTGACGTTGTGAAAGCTGTTGTTGTTAGAACCAAGCATGGTGCCAGAAGAGCTGACGGAAGCTATGTAAAGTTTGACCAGAACGCGGCAGTTATCATTAAAGATAAAGAAGACAAGAACCCGGTTGGAACCCGTATCTTTGGGCCGGTTGCCAGAGAACTCAGAGACAAGGGCTTCATGAAGATCGTGTCCTTGGCACCGGAAGTACTGTAGGAGGTGAACAGGATGCGTATTAAAAAAGGCGATACGGTAATGGTCATTACCGGTAAGGATAAAGGCAAGCATGGAAAAGTTCTCAAAGCTATGCCAAAAGAAAACAGAGTAGTCGTAGAAGGCGTAAACATCGTAACCAAGCACGCGAAGGCAACCAGACAGGCGGGCGCGGAGATTAAGCACTTCGAAGGACCGATCGATGCATCCAATGTCATGTACTATGACACAAAGGCAAAGACAGTTACGAAGATCGGATATGAGTTCAAAGACGGCAAAAAAGTAAGAGTTTCCAAAAAAACCGGGAACGTTATCGACTAAGAAAGGAGGAGACGATTTTGACAGCTAGATTAAGAGAAACTTATGATAATCAGGTTTTTAACGCATTAAAAGAGAAATTCCAGTACAAAAATGTCATGGAAGTTCCAAAATTAGTGAAAATTACCATCAACATGGGTCTTGGCGAAGCGAAAGACAACGCGAAGATCATCGAGTCCGCGGTAGAAGAGATCGCGCTGATCAGCGGACAGAGACCGGTTGTGACCAAGGCGAGAAAGTCCATCGCGAACTTCAAAGTAAGACAGGGCATGCCGGTTGGCGCCAAGGTTACCTTAAGAGGCGACAACATGTATGTTTTCGCGGATAAATTCTTCAACATCGCTCTTCCGAGAGTCAGAGACTTCAAGGGCGTCAGCAAGAACTCCTTTGACGGCAGAGGCAACTACTCTATGGGTATCAAAGAACAGTTGATCTTCCCTGAAATCAACTACGATAAGGTTGAAACGATCAAAGGTATGAACATAGTATTTACAACAACGGCTAAAACAGACGAAGAAGCGGCTGCGTTACTGGAACTGCTCGGTATGCCGTTTGAGAAATAGGAGGGAATTATGGCAAAGACATCTCTCAAGGTTAAACAGGCTAGAAAACCGAAATATTCGACACGTGCTTATACCAGATGCAGAATTTGCGGAAGACCACATTCCGTATTAAGAAAATATGGTATCTGCCGTATCTGTTTTAGAGAGCTTGCTTATAAAGGAGAAATTCCGGGCGTAAGAAAAGCAAGCTGGTAAATTTATGAAAGGAGAAATACTGTAATGACAATGACAGATCCTATAGCAGATATGCTGACAAGAATCAGAAATGCCAATACTGTAGGTCACGAAACTGTTGAGATCCCTGCGTCCAAAATGAAAAAAGCAATTGCGGAGATCTTAAAAGAAGAAGGCTACATTACGGATTTCGATGTAATAGAAGATGACAAGCAAGGTATGATCAAAGTTACAATGAAATACGGCTCTAACAAAGAAAGAGTAATCAGCGGAATTAAGAAAATTTCCAAGCCGGGCTTAAAGGTTTACGCGAAGGCGAACGAAGTACCGAAGGTACTCGGAGGTCTGGGCATCGCGATCATTTCCACTTCCAAGGGAATCGTAAGCGACAAAGAAGCGAGAAAACTGGGCGTTGGCGGCGAAGTTATCTGTTATGTATGGTAGGAGGAACGAAACATGTCTAGAATTGGTAAAAAACCTGTAGTTGTTCCTGCCGGCGTAGAAGTAACTGTAGACGCGAACAACGTAGTAACAGTGAAAGGCCCGAAAGGACAATTAGCGGAACAGATCAGCAAGCTGATCAAGGTAGAAGTTTGCGAAGGCGAAGTTCTGGTTACCAGAGCCTCTGACGCGAGAGAAGAAAGATCTCAGCACGGTCTGGCGAGAACTTTAATCAATAACATGGTAGTAGGCGTAACCCAGGGCTTTGAAAAGAAGCTGCAGCTTGTCGGCGTTGGCTACAAGGCTGAGAAGAAGGGTGACACTCTGGTGATGAACCTGGGCTACTCCCATCCGGTAGAATTAAAAGACCCTGAAGGAATTACGACAGAATGCACATCCGCGACAGAAGTCGTTGTGAAGGGTATCGATAAAGCAGTTGTCGGAAACTATGCGGCAAACATCAGAGCATGGAGAAGACCGGAACCTTATAAGGGTAAGGGCGTGAAGTATGCTGATGAAGTCATCCGCAGAAAAGAAGGCAAAGCCGGTGCTAAATAAAGGGAAAGGAGTGAATGAAATTGGCAAAAGAAAGCAGAAATGACAGACGTGTCAAGAGACATGAAAGAGTAAGAAAAAATCTTTATGGAACTCCTGAAAAACCTAGACTTTGCGTTTACAGATCCAACAAGAATATCTCCGCGCAGATCATCGATGATGTGAACGGCGTGACCTTAGCAGCAGCGTCCTCACTTGATAAGGAGCTGAAGGGCGAAATCGCTTACGGCGGCAACAAAGAAGCAGCGAAGAAGGTTGGAGAAGCCCTCGCGAAGAGAGCTTTGGCAAAAGGAATCGAAGAAGTCGCGTTCGACAGAGGCGGATTCTTATACCATGGAAGAGTCGCGGAGCTCGCTGCGGGTGCTCGTGAAGCCGGATTAAAATTCTAACAGGAGGAAATAAGGAATGCGTAATATCGTTGATGCATCCAAGCTTGACTTAAAGTCAACTATCGTTAGTATCAGAAGAGTAGCAAAGACTGTTAAGGGCGGTAGAAACATGAGATTCAGCGTGACTGTTGTTGTCGGCGACGGCAATGGCTATGTAGGCGTTGGTCTTGGTAAGTCTCAGGAAATTCCTGAAGCTGTAAGAAAAGCTGAAGAAGATGCAAAGAAGAATTTAATATATGTTCCGACCGTAGGAACAACTGTACCTCACAAGAACTTAGGCGTATTCGGCGCGGGCAGAGTGCTCATTATGCCGGCTGCGCAAGGTACCGGAGTTATCGCGGGTTCTTCCGTACGTACGGTACTGGAAGCCGCGGGTATCAAGGACGTCAGAGCGAAATCCATCGGTTCCAACAACTATGGAAACATGGCTTACGCGACACTGGAAGGCCTCAAGGGCATGATGACTGTCGAAAAAGTCGCGAAACTCAGAGGTAAGACAGTAGAAGAAATCTTAGGATAGGAGGATACGCGAGAATGGCAAATATGATTAAAATCACTTTAACAAAAAGCACGATCGGCGCTTCCCCTAAACAGAGAAAAGTTGTTGAAGCGTTAGGTCTTAAAAAGATGCACCAGACAGTAGAATTAGCAGACACCCCGCAGACTCGCGGCGCTGTCGCTAAGGTGTCCCATCTTGTAACCGTAGAGGAATAGGAGGTACACTCAGATGAAATTACATGAATTAAGAGCCGTACCGGGCGCTACCAAAAAGCCGAAGAGAAAAGGCCGCGGACACGCGACCGGACAGGGCACAACTGCCGGCAGAGGTATGAACGGTCAGAAATCCAGATCCGGCGGCGGCGTTCGTCTCGGATTCGAAGGTGGTCAGATGCCGTTATACAGAAGACTGCCGAAGCGCGGTTTCACCAATATTTGGGGAACCGAATACACCATCGTAAACGTGGAAGACTTAAACAAGTTTGAAGCGGGCACTGTTGTAGACCAGGCTTTGTTAGAAGAAGCAGGTGTCGTAAAACAGGTTAAAGACGGCATTAAGGTGCTCGGACAAGGCAGCCTCAATGTTGCGCTGACAGTCAAAGCTGACAAGTTCAGCGGAAGTGCTGTACAAAAGATTGAAGCTGCTGGAGGAAAGGCAGAGGTGATTTAGGATGGGTATGTTGAAGACTGTAGCTCAAGCGTGGAAAGTTCCTGAAATCAGAAGCAAAATGATCTTTACCTTACTCATGCTCGTTGTGTTCAGAATCGGATCTAATATTCCGGTTCCGAACATCAACAGATCGGTGCTTGCCGAGATGTTTACAGGTGAAACCGGTTTATTTGACCTGTTTGACCTGTTTTCCGGCGGATCATTTAGTAACTTCACAATTTTTGCATTGAGTATTACACCATACATCACTGCATCCATTATTGTTCAGCTTTTGACCATCGCATTCCCTTACTTCGAGAATCTCGCGAAGGAAGGTATGGAAGGTCGTAAAAAAATGGCACAGATTACGCGTTATATGACCGTAGTTCTGGCGCTGATTCAGGCGATTGGCTTAACTGTCGGCTTATTCAGACAGGCAGTCGTTGACAAATCTGCATTCTCCGTTATCGTTGTCATCTTAGTATTGACTGCAGGTACCGCATTCCTGATGTGGCTCGGCGAGCAGATTAACGACAGAGGCATCGGCAACGGTATTTCCCTGCTGATCTTCGGCGGTATCGTTGCAAGAATTCCAAGCGGCGTTAGAAGCATTTCGACGCTTTACGGAGACGGCGGAATCTCTTTGGTAACCATTATCCTTTTCGTCATCGCTGCAGTACTTGTAACAGCCGGCGTTGTTCTGATTCAAGAAGGACAGAGAAGAATTCCGGTACAGTACGCAAAGAGAGTCGTTGGCAGAAAAATGTACGGTGGACAGTCCACCCATATTCCGATTAAGGTTAATCAGGCCGGCGTTATCCCGATCATTTTCGCGCTGTCTCTGCTGCAGTTCCCGCTGACTATCACATACTTCCTGTCTCAGGACAACGGATTCAGCGTATGGGTTATGAAGTGGCTGTCACCTTCAGGCAATCCGGGCGTATGGATTTACGGCGTTTTAAACGTGATCCTGATCATCTTCTTCACATACTTCTACACGGGCATTACTTTCAACCCGAATGAAGTTGCGAATAACATGAAAGCGAACGGCGGCTTTATCCCGGGCATCAGACCGGGCAAGGCAACTGAAGACTATCTGAACAAAGTAATGTCGAGAGTTACGATCGTCGGCGCGATTTTCCTGGCGCTGATCGCGACTCTGCCTACCATTATCAGTGTGATGGTACCGGCGCTCAAGGGCATCCACTTCGGCGGTACGTCCCTCTTGATCGCTGTCGGCGTTGCGCTGGATACGGTAAGACAGCTTGAAAACCAGATGTTGATGAGAAACTATCAGGGTTTCTTGAAATAGTAAGGAGATGAAACTCAAATGCTTAGAACTATTTTATTAGGCCCTCCGGGAGCGGGTAAAGGCACACAAGCAGTGAAAATTGTTGAGAAGTACGGCATTCCGCACATTTCAACAGGAGACATCTTTAGAGAAAACATCAAAAACGGTACGGAACTGGGCAAAAAGGCACAGGAGTACATGAACAGAGGCGAACTCGTTCCGGATGATCTCGTCATCGAGATCGCGACAGACAGACTGCTGAAGGACGACTGTAAGAACGGATTCCTTCTGGATGGTTTTCCGAGAACCGTTTATCAGGCTGAGAAGCTCGATGAATTTCTTGCGGCGCACGGCGGCAAGATCGACAAGGTTCTTGATATCGCTGTAGGAAAAGACGAATTGATCACAAGACTGACCGGAAGAAGAGTCTGCAAAGCCTGCGGCGCGAGCTTCCATGTCGTCAATATTCCTCCTAAAAAAGAAGGCGTTTGCGACTACTGCGGCGGCGAACTGATCCAGAGAGCAGATGACAATCTGGAAACAGTGACCAACCGTATCGATGTTTACGAAGCGCAGACGAAACCGCTGATCGATTATTACGAAAAAGCAGGCAACATTGCCCATATCGACGGTACAACCGGACTTGACAATGTATTCGCGGACATCGTGAAAGCATTGGGTGAATAAACATGATCGTCATTAAATCAAAACAGGAGCTGGATCGTATGAGAGAGGCAGGCAAGGTGTGCGGATGGATTTTGCGCGAGCTTGCAAATATCATACAGCCGGGCATCTCCACCTTGGAGATCGACCGTTTTGTAGAAAAGACCGTACGCGAGCATGGGATGCGCGCAGCCGAAAAAGGCTACTGCGGCTACCCAGCCAGCGTGTGCGTGTCCGTCAACGATGAAGTTGTTCACGGCATTCCGAGCAAAAAACGCCACCTGCGGGAGGGTGATATCGTCAGCTGCGACCTGGTTGTCGAATACGACGGCTATATGGCAGACGCGGCGAGAACCTATGCAGTCGGCAAGATCAGTCCGGAGGCCAAGCACCTGATCGAAACTGCGGAGAGAGCGTTCTGGAACGGCATCGCTTACGCGAAAGAGGGATACCGCTTGTCGGACATTTCTCACGCGATACAGGAAACCGTAGAAGCAGAAGGCTTCGGTGTCATTCGAGACTTTGTGGGACATGGAATCGGCAGCGAAATGCACGAAGACCCGCAAATTCCAAATGTCGGGAAAGCAGGCAAGGGACCAAGACTCCAACGCGGCATGACGCTTGCTGTCGAGCCCATGATTACACAGGGTTCCTGGGAGATCGATGTGCTCACAGACGACTGGACTGCGGTAACCGTAGACGGAGGTCTGGCAGCACATTACGAAAACACAGTCGTGATTACCGACGGTGAACCGGAATTGCTTACATTGTAAAATAGAAGGAGACTGTATTTATGGCGAAAAAAGACGTCATCGAGGCAATGGGAACGGTTGTCGACGCACAGCCTAACGCGATGTTCAAGGTCAAATTAGACAACGGTTTCGAAGTGCAGGCACACATTTCAGGAAAAATTAGAATGAACTATATCAGAATTCTTCCGGGAGACAAGGTGAAGGTAGAGCTTTCTCCATACGATCTGACCAGAGGAAGAATCATTTGGAGAGATAAAGGTTAGGAGGATATAAAATGAAAGTAAGAGCTTCCGTAAAACCGATCTGCGAAAAGTGCAAAGTTATCAAAAGAAACGGCAAGGTAATGGTTATCTGCGAAAACCCGAAGCACAAGCAGAAACAAGGTTGATTTTAAGTTAGGACGGGGGAGGCGTGTGCACCGGGCCACGTCTTGCATACCCCATTCAAAAAATAAGAAGATCCTGTCTATATCGCTCCCGGAATGGCGACGGAAGATAGGGGAAGGAGAAAAATATGGCTCGTATAGCCGGTGTTGACTTACCAAGAGAAAAAAGAGTAGAAATCGGTTTAACCTACATCTATGGTATCGGTAAACCAACCTCACTTGCAATCCTCGAAAAAGCGGGCGTAAATCCTGACACCAGAGTTAAGGATTTAACCGAAGAGGAAGCAGGTAAAATCAGAAGAATCATCGATGAAGAGTATCTGGTAGAAGGTGACCTCAGAAGAGAAGTTTCCCTGAACATCAAGAGACTCATGGAAATCGGTTCCTACAGAGGCATCCGTCACAGAAGAGGACTGCCGGTAAGAGGACAGAACACGAAGACGAACGCTAGAACTCGCAAGGGTCCGAAAAAGACCGTTGGCAGAAAGAAAAAGGCAACTAAGTAAGAAGGAGGTAGGAAAAAATGGCTAAGACTGTAAAGAAAACAGTTAGAAAGAAAAAAAGAGAACGCAAAAATATTGAAAAAGGCCAGGCACATATCCAATCCACCTTTAACAATACTTTAGTTACTCTGACAGATATGAGCGGAAACGCGTTAAGCTGGTCTTCCGCGGGTTCCCTTGGATTTAAGGGTTCCAGAAAATCCACACCGTTCGCAGCGCAGATGGCGGCTGAAGAAGCTGCTAAGGGCGCGATGGAACACGGCTTAAAGACGGTAGAAGTTTATGTAAAGGGACCGGGCTCCGGCAGAGAAGCGGCGATCAGAGCGCTGCAGACCGCAGGCCTTGAGATCACCATGATCCGTGATATCACACCGATTCCGCATAACGGCTGCAGACCGCCGAAGAGAAGAAGAGTCTAGGAAAGGAGGAGTAATTTAATGTCAAGATATACAGACGCGAACTGCAAATTATGCAGAAGAGAAGGCCAAAAGCTTTTCTTAAAGGGTGAAAGATGCTACAGCACAAAATGTGCGCTCGAAAAAAGAAATTACGCTCCTGGACAGCACGGACAGAACAGAAAGAAACAGTCCGAATACGGCAACCAGTTAAGAGAAAAGCAGAAGGCAAAGAGATTCTACGGTGTTCAGGAAACACAGTTCAGAAACTTATTCGACAAAGCTGCGAAGAAACCGGGCAAGACAGGTGAAAACCTCCTGATCTTACTGGAAACCAGACTGGACAACGTAGTATTCAGACTTGGATTTGCTGCTTCCAGAAAGGAAGCGAGACAGCTGGTAACCCATGGCCATTTCACAATCAACGGCAAGAAGGCAGACATTCCTTCCATGGAAGTCAAGGCCGGAGATGTCATCGCTGTAAAGGCTAAAAGCCAGAGCTCACCGAAGTTCAAAGAAATCAAAGAGATGTCCATTACTGTACCTGCTTGGATGACCGTAGATGTTGACAAGCTGGAGGGTAAAGTAGTTACTCTGCCGAGACGTGAAGAGATCGACACGCCGATCGCGGAGCACTTAATCGTCGAATTGTATTCCAAGTAACGTAACGCATTACGAATTACGCGGCAAGCGCGCAATCGTGATAAGAACCTGTCAAGAGGCGGGTAGTATTTGCTTTGCAAATCTCCACCCTCAAGCTCTTGACAGAACCTTGTTACGGACTGTAGCCTAAAGTCTACACCCGTAATAATAGCTTAAATGTTATTGTGAAACTTGGAATGAATGAAGGGAGGGTTTTTGAGTGATAGAAATCGAAAAACCAACGATCAATAAATTTATTGATGAAGACGGAAACTACGGTAAATTCGTAGTAGAACCTTTGGAAAGAGGTTACGGCACAACCCTTGGAAACGCACTGAGAAGAATTCTGTTAAGTTCTCTTCCGGGTGCGGCTGTCACTTCAGTAAAAATCGACGGAGTACTTCATGAGTTTTCAACAATACCAGGAGTCAAAGAAGATGTCACAGAAATCATCTTAAACTTAAAGAAACTCGCGGTTAGATTGAATGGTGAGAACACGAAACGTGTGATCATCAACGCAGTTGGTCCGAAGGAAGTAACTGCAGCTGATATTATCGGTGATGCCGAGATGGAGATTTTCAATCCGGAGCTGCATATCGCAACGCTGGAAGAGAACGCGACGCTCGTCATGGAGATCAATCTGGCCAGAGGCAGAGGATACGTGCCTGCAGAGGCGAACAAGACGGAGAGCACACCAATCTCTGTCATCCCTGTAGACTCAATCTATACTCCTGTGAGAAAAGTGAATTTTACAGTAGAAAATACCAGAGTCGGTCAGGTCACTGACTACGATCGTCTGGTGCTTGAAATCTGGACGGATGGCTCCATTACACCGGAAGAAGGCGTGTCCATCGGCGGCAAGATCATGCAGGAACATCTGAACCTGTTCATCCAGCTGACCGACGCAACGGATGCGATGGAAATCATGGTAGAAAAGGAAGAAGACCAGAAGGAAAAAGCCCTTGAAATGACGATCGAGGAACTGGAACTTTCCGTTCGTTCCTTCAACTGTCTGAAGAGAGCGGCCATCAACACAGTTGAAGAGCTGACGCAGAAGTCTGAAGACGATATGATGAAGGTACGGAATCTTGGAAAGAAATCTCTTGATGAAGTAAAAGCAAAATTAGAAGAACTTGGGCTTGGCTTAAAACCAAGTGATGAATAATTAAAGGAGGATCTCAAAATGCCGGGATACAGAAAACTGGGCAGACCTTCCGCTCACAGAAAGTCCATGCTGAGAAACCTTGTCACTGATTTATTCAGAGAAGGCAGAATCCAGACCACAGACTGCAGAGCAAAGGAAGCCAGAAGAGAAGCGGAAAAGCTGATTACTTTGGCAAAGCGCGGCGATCTTCACGCAAGAAGACAGGCGTTAGCTTATGTTTTTGATGAAACAGTGGTAACAAAGCTTTTTGAAGAAATCGCGCCGAAGTACGAAGACAGAAACGGCGGATATACAAGAATTCTGAAGTTAGGACCTCGCCAAGGCGACAACGCTGAGGTTGTATTCTTAGAATTGGTATAATATCCTTGACCCTGCGGCTGCGGTGATAGTGCGGCCGGCAGAGCGGATACGCACGCATTAACCCCATGACAGATACACGTCTGCATGGGGTTTTTGATGTGGCAG
>OLNQ01002788.1_pt1 | contig 14859 bp, 14 predicted proteins | sample 1672821 | NCBI WGS metagenome assembly OLNQ01 (sample SAMEA3136727, study PRJEB25190) | human gut metagenome | biome: human gut; feature: human-associated habitat; material: faeces | place: Austria | collected 2013 | reverse complement strand
ACTCCACAGGGTAGCCCACGCGGGAGTTCACCGCCAACGAGTCGTCATCGAAATCGAACTCGCGGGTGTCAGGGTCCATGACCACATTCTCCACCAGTGCGCCGAAGCGGATGGCGTTGTAGATCTCCGGCTCCCCCTCCGGGCTGAGGTTGATGCACTTGGCGTAGCAGCCGCCCTCGAAGTTGAACACGGAGTCGTCCGCCCAGCCGTGCTCGTCGTCGCCGATGAGCATCCGCTGCGGGTCGGCGGACAGGGTGGTCTTACCGGTACCGCTGAGGCCGAAGAACACGGCGCTGTCGCCGTTTTTGCCGATGTTGGCCGAGCAGTGCATGGGGAATACGCCCTGCTTGGGCAGCACATAGTTCATCACGGAGAACACGGATTTCTTGATCTCACCGGCGTACTGGGTGCCGCAGATCACCACCTCGCGGGCCTCGTAGTCCACCAGAATGGCGGCCTCGCTGCGCGTGCCGTCGATCTCCGGGATGCACTTGAAGTTGGGCGCGGCGATGATGGTGTAGTCCTCATGGAAGTCCTTGAGCTGCTCCGCCGTGGGGCGGCGCAGGAGCTGGTGGATGAACAGGTTCTGGCTGGCCAGCTCGTTGACGATGCGGAACGCCTTGGTGTACTTGGGGTCGGCGCCGGCAAAGCCGTCGAAGATGAATATATCTCTCCCCTGCAAATAGGCCAGCACCTTGGCGCGGATGGCGTCGAACTTCGCCTTCTCAATGGGGCGGTTCACCTTGCCCCATGCAATATCGTCATGGACGGCCGGGGTGTCCACGATGAACTTATCGTTGGCGCTGCGGCCGGTGTACTTACCGGTCTTGACCACCAGCGCGCCGGTGTTGGACAGCGTACCCTCGCCGCGGCGCAGTGCGTGCTCCACCAGCTGCGCCGGTGTCAGGTTGCGGTACACCGCGCCGGCGTTTACCAGTCCCAGCTTTTCCAGTCCGTAGGTTTCCATTGCTCGTTCCTCCTGTATCATATCAGTCATTTTGCTTTGCAGTCACACGCAGATGCAGCAGTGCCTCCAGCACGCCGCCGCCCACCGCCAGCGCCTTGTCCGAGGCGGTGGTACAGTACTCCGGACGGCACCGCGGGTCGACGTCGCCGGATTTCATGCCCTTATGCACCGGCGTACCCTCCGGCAGGATACCGCGCACCACACCGTCGATGGTGCAGCGCATGGGAAGGCCGTTCACCTCGCCGGCCACATCGCCGGCCTTTACCGCCGCGCCGATGTCCAGCAGCTGATGGAACACGCCGTCCGCCGGGGCGCGCAGCACCCGTTCTCCGGCGTAGCCGCCGATGAGTCCGGGGATATTGGTATTGGGCAGGGCGCTGCCGTGATAGATGACCCTCCCCAGCGTATGGCCGCGCATGGTCTCTACCACCGCGTGGCAGTCCGTCCCGGCGGTGAACCCCGGCCCTATGCCGATGACCATCGGCGCGTCGGTGATGCGCGTACCCAAATTCCGCTTGGCGAGGATGGCGTCCACCACCGCGTCGGGGTGCAGCGCCTCGCGGCACGCGCCCGCCGGGTCTGCCAGCACCGGGATGACCCCCTGCGCCAGCAGCGTCTCCGCCTCCGCCGCGTCCGACGCCCGCACCGCCGTTACGTCCTCCACCACCGTTTTCCCAAGCACGATGGCCTGTGAAAAGCACACCGTCCGCCGGATGGCGGTGGGCGCGGGCAGATCGGTCATCACGACCTCCATATGGCTGCGGAACAGCCGCAGCGCGATGCCGGTGGCGATATCTCCGGCGCCGCGGATCAAGACTCTCATGCGAAAAACCTCGCCTCCTATATTCAATGGTAGGATAACACTTCACCGGAAAAAGGTCAATCCCCGTTGACGTTTCCTTCTCCTCCTGATAGAATAGCGGTATGGAAACGAAAATGACGTACAACCTATCCTGCCGCCTGTTCACCGACGCCAAATGCTTCGGTCCGGGCGTAGCCCAGCTGCTGCACGCCGTGCAGGAGCTGCATTCGCTGCGCGCTGCGGCGCTGAGCATGGACATGGCCTACTCCAAGGCGTGGACGATCATCAAGAACTCGGAGAAGGCGCTGGGCTTTTCCCTGCTGGACTCCACCACCGGCGGCAAGGGCGGCGGCGGCGCGGCACTGACGCCGGAGGGAGCGCGGCTCCTCCGCGCCTACGACACGTTCTGTTCCCGGCTGCACGATGCGGCGGACGAGCTGTTTCAGGAGGAGTTTGCCCCTTTCCTCTGATACCATCCAGCCTTGCTATTTGACACAGGCGCTCCGGCCAAGATAGCCGGAGCGCCTGTTTTTTCTGTTTGTCCGCCGTGCTTACGCCGCAACGCGGATGACCGCGTCGCCGCTGGTCGTCTCTATCTCCCACACGCAGTCCGCGCCGACGGCGCTGTCCACGTCGCTGTCGAGTTGGCCGCTGACCGTGCGGAATACCACGTCCACCGGCACACCCGGTTTCTCCGTCAGTGTCAGCGCAACGCCGCCGCTGACCGTCTCCACCTCCAGCTCCGTGGGTAAGACCTCCAGCGTCAAGGCCACCGTGCCGCTGACGGTGTCCGCCTCCAGCTTTGCGGTGCGGACGCTGCCGCTGACAGCGCCGCTGGTGGTGGACAGAGATATCTCCCCGGCGTTGGCGGCGCTGACGCTGACGTTTCCGCTGACGCTGGACACATCCAGCTTCTGAAGCGTCAGCGTGTCCTCCTCCGTCAGATCCACAGACACATCGGCACTGACCGTATGGATATCCAGCTCGTGCAGCACCATGCTGCGGGGCAGCTTGACCGTCAGGTGTTTTTTCTGCGAGGCGCTGACCGTCAGCGGCTGGGAGAGGATATCCAGCGTGCTGTCGTCCTCGTCCACCCGCCACTCCATCTTCAGCGCCACATCGCTGCCGTCCATCATCGTCTCCGAAAGCTCGATGCCCTGTCCATCGTACAGCTCCACCGTGACGAAACCAGACGTCCAATCAATGTTGATGGAGCGGAACCCGTTGAGCTGGACGATGTCCACGTTCCCGGCGCTGTACCCCTCATCGGGCAACGCCGTTCCCTCCCCGTCGGTACGGCTCGGCGGGGGCGTCTGTGTGCAGGCGGCCAGTACCAGCGTCATGACCAGCGCCAGCAGCAGCGCGATGCCTTTTTTCATATGTGTATACCTCATTTCCGCAGTTTTTCCCAGATGGTGACCTGTCCCGTTTCACGGGTGCGATCCATGTCGATGACCCGCTGGTTCCGGCTGCCCCGGAACTGGAGGGAGATGTCCTTCAGCTCCTTGACGAACCGCCCGTCCACCAGCACGTTGATGCAGGCGAGCATCCCGTCCGTAGCCTCGCACCGGGGATAGCTGCCGTCACGCAGCAGCTCATCGTCCAGGCGAAAGCCGGTGAAGCACCAGATGGTCTTGTCCGGGTACTTCTCCCGCACCTCCCGCAAGAGGGGCAGCAGCTCCCGCTGGTTCCGTGGCTCGAAGGGCTCGCCGCCCAGCACGGTCAGGCCGTTGATAAAGGGCTTGTCCAACTCGGCGAAGATCTCCTCCTTCGTCTCGTCGGTAAAGGGCTTGCCGTAGTCAAAGTCCCACGTCTGGGGCTGGAAGCAGTCTGGGCAGTGGTTGGTGCAGCCGGAGACGAACAGCGTCACCCGCACGCCGATACCATTGGCGATATCACATTTTTTCAGTTCTCCGTAGTGCATAACGGCCTCCTATGGCAGGATCATATCAGAAATCCGCCGATAAATCATGAACAGATTGAAAAAGGCGGGCGTCTGCCCGCCTTTTTTGCGTTGCTTACAGATGCAGCACGCGGTCCTTGATCTCCTGCGTGCGGCCCTGGTTCCAGAACTGGGTGCCGATGTAGCCGCAGGTGCGCCGCGCCACGTTCATCTTGTCCTGATCGGTGTTGCCGCACTGGGGGCATTTCCAGATCAGCTTGCCGTCCTGCTCCACGATCTCGATCTCGCCGTCCCAGCCGCACACCTGACAGTAGTCGCTCTTGGTGTTCAGCTCGGCGTAGATGATGTGGTCGTAGATGAACTTCATGACCTCCAGCACCGCGTCCAGATTGTTCTGCATATCCGGCACCTCCACATAGCTGATGGCGCCGCCGGGGGACAGATGCTGGAACTGTGCCTCGAACTCCAGCTTTTTGAATGCGTCGATCGGCTCCGTCACATGGACGTGGTAGCTGTTGGTGACATAGCCCTTGTCGGTGATGCCCTCCACCACGCCGAACCGCTTTTGCAGGCACTTGGCGAACTTATAGGTGGTGGATTCCAGCGGCGTGCCGTACAGGGAGAAGTCGATGTTGTGCTGGGCCTTCCACTTCTTGCAGGCGGCGTTCAGCGCGTTCATGATCTCCAGTGCAAAGGGGGTGGCGCTGGGGTCGGTGTGGGATTTGCCGGTCATGTACTTCACGCACTCATACAGGCCCGCATAGCCCAGGGAGATGGTGGAGTAGCCGCCGAACAGCAGCTTGTCGATGGGCTCGCCCTTCTTCAGCCGGGCGCAGGCGCCGTACTGCCACAGGATAGGCGCGGCGTCGGACAGCGTACCCTTCAGCCGCTCGTGGCGGCACAGCAGCGCCCGGTGGCACAGCTCCATGCGCTCATCGAAGATGCGCCAGAACTTCTCGATATTGCCGCCGGAGCTGAGGGCGATATCCGGCAGGTTCACCGTCACCACGCCCTGATTGAACCGGCCGTAGTACTTGGGTTTGCCGTTCTCATCCACATAGGGGGTCAGGAAGCTGCGGCAGCCCATGCAGGGGTAGCAGTGACCCTCGCCGTTCTTGTCCACCTTCAGCTCCAGCATCTTCTTCTCGCTGATATAGTCCGGCACCATCCGCTTGGCGGTGCACTTGGCGGCCAGCTTCGTCAGCTCCCAGTATTTGCTGCCTTCGCGGATGTTGTCCTCCTCCAGCACATAGATGAGCTTGGGGAACGCCGGCGTGACCCACACGCCCTTCTCGTTCTTCACGCCCTGATACCGCTGGAGCAGCATCTCCTCGATGATGACCGCCAGATCGGCCTTCTCCTGTTCGCTGCGAGCCTCGCCCAGATACATGAACACCGTGATGAACGGCGCCTGTCCGTTGGTGGTCAGCAGCGTCACCACCTGATACTGGATGGTCTGCACGCCGCGGCGGATCTCCTCCCGCAGGCGCTTCTCCGCGATGGCGTTGATCTTATCCTCCGTCACCGCCACGCCCACGGCGTCAAACTCCTCCCGCACGCTGGCGCGGATCTTGTTGCGGCTCACCTGCACGAAGGGCGCCAGATGGGTCAGGGAGATGGACTGGCCGCCGTACTGGTTGCTGGCCACCTGCGCCACGATCTGGGTAGCGATGTTGCAGGCGGTGGCGAAGCTGTGGGGTTTTTCGATGAGCGTACCGGTGATGACGGTGCCGTTTTGCAGCATATCCTCCAGATTCACCAGATCGCAGTTGTGCATATGCTGGGCATAATAGTCGCTGTCGTGGAAGTGGATGATACCCTCGCGGTGCGCCTCCACAATATCCTGCGGCAGCAGGATGCGCTCGCTGAGGTCGCGGCTGACCTCGCCGGCCATATAGTCCCGCTGGGTGGAGTTGACCACCGGATTCTTGTTGGAGTTCTCCTGCTTGGCCTCCTCGTTGTTGCACTCGATGAGGCTGAGGATCTTGTCGTCGGTGGTGTTGGACTTACGCACCAGCGAGCGGGTGTAGCGGTAGGTGATGTAGTGCTTGGCCACCTCAAAGGCGCCGTGGGCCATGATGTAGTGCTCCACCATGTCCTGGATCTCCTCCACGGTGGGGGCGCGGTTCATCTTCTGGCACTGCAGCTCCACGGACTCCGCGATCCGCTGGATCTGCACCGGCGTCATCCGGTCCACCTCCTCCACGGACTCGTTGGCCTTGGTGACGGCGATAATGATCTTGGTAATGTCGAAGCCGACCTCGGCTCCGTTTCTCTTTATGATCCTCATAGGGGCCCTCCTTCGTTCTCTCCTATCCCTCGCGCCCCATATATCGGGGCGTGTATACACATTTCTGCCTTATCATACGCTATATCTTGTGTCTTTTCAAGGTGAAAATTCAAAATATAGAGAGGACTGTTGCCAAAAAGCGGCAGATATTTTTGTGTATCCTGCCCAAACTCGCGCTCTGCCGCACATGATATGGTATTTTCCCGGCGCAAAATATCACAGCATACGGGCGTATTGGATGGTATCCCCCCTGCTTCCCTCTCTTTTCGCGCATTTTTCCCCTGCCGGAAAAATCGGCGTTGCACCGGAATGTCAGATATGGTATAATAAGACGGTTGTTATAACAAAAACCGCCAACAGCACTCTACTGAAAGAGGGGAAACTCACCATGCGGCCCGATACCCGTTCGCTGCTCCACGGCATCTTCAATTTGATATTGCCGTTTTTCGCCTATGATCTGGCGGGCCTGCTGGTCTTTTCCCTGACGGTGGGTGACTATTCGCCGTGGCTCTCCGTCTGGCCCATGCGTATCCTCACCTATCTCCCCTTTCTCTCCGACCTCATTGGCGTGATCGTCGGCGGGGTGCGCTACGCAAGACGCGGCAGAACCCGCGCCCTGCTGGGGATCATCTTCTCCGTAGGCGGCGCGGCGCTGTACTATATGCTCCGCTTCCATCTGGGCTTTACCCTGCTTGGGATGCTGGTCTGATTTTTTATGATAAGGAGGGCGCGGTATGCGGCCTGAATTTATTACGGTGGGAACAGTTGTCAATGCCCACGGCGTTCGCGGCGAGGTGAAGGTGAACCCTGCCGGCTTTGATCCGGCGTTCATCGCCGCCTTCCGCACCCTGTACATCGGCGGAGTGGAGACAAAAGTCACCGCCGCCCGCGTCCACAAGTCCACTGTGCTGCTGACGCTGCCCGGCGTGGACACCATGGACGGCGCGCTGGCGCTGAAGGGCCGCAGCGTGGCCATCCGCCGCACCGATGCTCGCCTGCCCGCCGGAGAGTTCTTCGACGAGGAGCTGGAGGGCTGCGCCGTGGTGGACGACGCCACCGGCGAGGAGCTCGGGCGGCTGGACAAGGTACTGTCCTACCCCGCCCACAAGGTCTATCAGGTGCGGGGCGGCGCTCACGAGTACCTGATCCCCGCCGTACCTGATGTGTTCATCGTCTCCGCCGACCCGGATGCGGAGGTCATCCGCGTCCGCATGATGAAAGGATTGGCCACCGATGAGGATTGATATCATGACCCTGTTCCCCGATGCGGTGGACGCCATGATGAACGCCTCCATCATCGGACGGGCGCAGGAACGGGGCTTCGTCACCATCCGCACCCACCAGATCCGGGAGTTCACCACCAACAAGCAGATGCAGGTGGACGATTACCCCTACGGCGGCGGACGTGGCGCGGTGATGCAGGCCGACCCGCTGTACCGCTGTTGGCAGCATGTCTGCGACGAGGCCGGCGGGCGGGTACACACCATCTATATGTCCCCCTGCGGGCGGGTGCTGACCCAGCAGGTGGCGCGGGAGCTGAAGGCGCAGCACGACCATCTGATCCTGGTCTGCGGCCACTACGAGGGCGTGGATCAGCGGTTTCTGGACGAGTGCGTGGACGAGGAGATCTCCATGGGCGACTTTGTCCTCACCGGCGGTGAGATCCCGGCCATGGCGCTGGCGGACTGCCTGTGCCGCATGGTGCCGGGCGTCCTGCCGGAGGAGAGCTGCTACACCGACGAGAGCCACTGGAACGGGCTTTTGGAGTATCCCCAGTACTCCCGGCCGGAGGAGTGGCACGGCCGCAAGGTGCCGGAGGTGCTGCTCAGCGGACACCACGGCAACGTGGCGGATTGGCGCACGCGGGAAAGCTACAAGCGCACCATGGCGCGGCGTCCCGACCTGTGGGAGAAATTCGATCTGACGCAGGTACACAGCCGCCACGACAGAAAGGTGCTGGCGCAGGCGCTGGCGGAGTATGAGGCGGCGCAGCAGCCTGCCGCTGAGGCGGATACGGATACAGAAGCAGAATAAGCGGGAGACGGCGAAGGCCGTCTCCCTTTTTTGGTTGATTTGGCATTTTTGCCGGAAAACCAACAGTTTTTCCGTTTTCGTTGTTGTAGTTTCCCCAAAGCTCCTGTATAATAAAACGGTAAAAACCGGCAGTATGCTGAAAATACGAAGGAGGAACACCGAATGAACGAAAAATACAGTGCGCTGTTTACCCCCTGGAAGATCGGCAATGTGGAGATCAAGAACCGTATCGTGCAGCCCTCCATGGGCGGCACGTCTCTGTTCGGCTGGATGGAGCCGTGCCATTTCGATAAGGAGGCCGCCTACCACATCCTGAACCGCGCCCAGAACAACGTGGGTCTGGTGCTGCCGGGTATGCAGTGCGTCCGCGACGCCATGGGCGGACGCTGGCTCTACCAGAACAAGAAGATGTTCAAGGATCTGGCGGAGTGGCTGCCGGAGTTTCATAAGACCGGCTCCAAGCTGTTCATCCAGTTGGCCGCCGGTATGGGCCGCTCCATGGCCATCAACGAGCTGATGGTGAAGATGCTGCAAAACAAGGCCTTCGGCGCAGTGAGCAAGCCCTTTATCGACATCGACTACATCACCGCTTCCGCCTCCGCCACCCCCAACCGCTGGTATCCGGAGATCAAGTCCCGCCCCCTGACGGTGGACGAGATCCACGAGATGGTGGATGCCTTCGCCAAGACCGCCAAGCTGCTGCAGGATGCCGGTGTGGACGGTGTGGAGATCCATGCGGTCCACGAGGGCTATCTGCTGGATCAGTTCACCATCGCCAACATGAACTACCGTACCGACGAGTACGGCGGCTCCTTCGAGAACCGCTACCGCTTCCCCGTGGAGATCGTGCAGGCCATCAAGGCCGTCTGCGGCAAGGACTTCCCGGTGGCGCTGCGCTACTCCGTGGTGTCCAAGACCAAGGGCTTCTGTCAGGGTGCCGTCCCCGGTGAGGAGTTCACCGAGTTCGGCCGCGACATGGCGGAGTCTGAGCGCGCCATCAAGTATCTGGAGGACGCGGGCTACGATATGTTCGACTGCGACAACGGCACCTACGACGCGTGGTACTGGGCGCATCCGCCGGTCTATATGCCGGAGAACTGCAACCTGCCGGAGGTGGAGCATATCAAGAACTTCACCACCAAGCCGGTGGTCTGCGCCGGTAAGATGGATCCCGCCAAGGCCGCCGAGGAGATCGCCGCCGGCCGTCTGGACGCCGTGGGCATCGCCCGCCAGAATCTGGTGGACCCCGAGTGGGTCAACAAGATCATCGAGGACCGGGTGGAGGACATCAAGCCCTGCATCAACTGCCACAACGCCTGCTTCAGCTTCAATAAGTCCGAGGGCACGCCCAATATGCAGCCCCTGAACGACTCCCTGCATCTGGCGCGCTGCGCCCTGACCCCCTCCACCATGCAGCACAACAAGTATAAGATCGTCCCCGCCAGAAAGCCCAAGAAGGTGGCGATCATCGGCGGCGGCATCGGCGGCATGGAGTGCGCGCTGGTGCTGAAAAAGCGCGGTCACACCCCCGTGATCTTTGAGAAATCCGGCGAGCTGGGCGGTCTGTATATCACCGCCGCCGCCATGAGCTTCAAGGAGGCCGACAAGGCGCTGCTGCGCTGGTATGAGCGGGAGCTGAAGAAGAACAATATCGAGGTGCGCTTCCACATGGAGATCAACGCTCCCGCCACGCTGCGCCGGGAGTTCGACGAGGTCATCGTCTGCACTGGCTCCGCCCCCAAGACCCTGCCGGTGAAGGGCTTCAACAAGACCATCAACTTCACCCAGCTCCTGCTGAATCAGGTGGACGCCGGCGACCGCATCGTGTTCTTCGGCGGCGGCCAGTCCTCCTGCGAGGCGGCCTATGAGATGGTGCTGCAGGGCCGTCACCCCATCATCGTGGAGTACGCCAACGACCTGATCGCCACCCCCGGCACCTGCCTTGCCAACGCCTCCTTCCTCCGGGAGATGCTGGCGTTCAAGAAGGTGCCTGTCTACCTGAACTCCACCATCACCGAGATCGACGATGGCTTCGTCATGGTCAAGGGCAAGGACGGCCAGACCCAGCGCATCGACTGCGACAGCGTGGTCAACGGCATCGGCTTCGTTCCCGCGCCCATCGCGCCGGACGACAAGAAGGTACACCGTGTGGGCACCTGCGAGAAGTGGGGCAACCTGCGCAACGTCATCTGGGGCGCATGGGATGTCTGCATGAATATCTAATCAGGCAAACAGCAGCCCCGCTCCTGACGGAACGGGGCTGCTTTCGATCCGCGCTTTTGCGCCGGGCAGTCCGATAAAAAAGCTGCCCTGACAATCCGTTGTCAGGGCAGCTTTTCTGCTTTTATTTACCGGAAGATCTCGCCGCTGGTGGGGTTGCCCGCCGCCTGAGACTCGTCGGTGTCGATGTGCATGGTGGTGGCGCCGTCCTTGTTGACGCGAACGACCACGTCGTCGAAGATCAGCTTACGGCCCTCGCCGCCGCAGGCCACGCGGATGATATCCTTATCCTTGACGCCCAGCTCGGCAGCGTCCTTCTCCAGGATGTGCAGGTGACGCTTGGCCACGATGACGCCCTCGGTCAGCTCCACCTCTCCGGCAGGCCCGATGAGCTTGCAGGCGCCGGAGCCCTTGACGTCACCGCTCTCGCGGACAGGTGCGTCGATGCCCAGCGTGCGGGCGTCGGTGGCGGAGACCTCCACTTGATCGGCCTTGCGGACAGGGCCGAGGATGGACACGTTGGCCATCTCCTTCTTGGGGCCGACGATGGTCAGACGCTCGTTGCAGGCGTACTGGCCGGGGTAAGACAGGGGCTTGCGGATGGTCAGCTCATAGCCCTTGCCGAACAGCTTCTCCACCGTCTCCTGGGTCAGATGGATGTGACGGGCGGAAGTTTCGATCATGAAACTCATAGTAGATCTCTCCTTTGTTTTTTGTCGCAGTGTGATATTATTGTTCCCGCGGAGGGAATTCTTCCTTTTCCGATACACGGCGCAGCTCCGTGACGTTGCCGATGTAGAAGTACATCCTGCCGGACGGCACGATCTCGCCGGTGACGGACACAAAATCGCCGGGGCGCAGGGTCTTTGCCTCCGCCATGGCCTCCTCGTTGCCGTCGAAATGGATCAGCAGGCCGAAGCCCGTATCGCCGTGGCCATCCAGATTCAGATGCCACCACGGAAAGCGCAGCGTCACCGTGCGCCCGGCGTACTTCCCCTGCTGGCCGTGGGTATACTCGGCCTTCACATGGTCAAAGGACAGCGGCACCAGCTCACCGTCGGGCATATGGAAATACAGCCCGCCGTACAGACGGCCCAGCCGCTTTTCGCGGTTGCTCTTCCGGCTGACCATCAGCATTCCCATCAGCACCACCAGCGCCACACCGTACAGGCCCTGGCCCTTGATCAGGCACCAGATGCACGCCAGAATGCCCGACACCAGAATGATGCGGTTGATCACGTCCTGACCCAGCCAGATCTCTTTCAGCTTTCTCATGCACGTTCTCCTTTTCTCTGTTTCCAATTTTTTATTCTATCACATACCCATCACTTATGCAAGCGCTAACCCCCGCCAAAAACCGCAAATTTGCCCTTGCATTCTCTATGATTCTTGGTATAATCATGGCAGATAGAATATCGGCTAATATCGTGATTTTCTAATAGGAGGCGTATATGTCGGTCAAGCTCGAATTGTATCGTGTCTTTAAGGAAGTGGCCGAGGTAGGCAACATCACCGCCGCGGCGCAGGCGCTGTATATCTCCCAGTCCGCGGTGAGCCAGTCCATCAAGCAGCTGGAGAACGATCTGCAGACCCGGCTGTTCTCCCGGAACTCCCGCGGCGTCACGCTGACGGCGGAGGGAAAAATGCTCTATGAGTATGTCCGCAGCGCCATGGGCCTGCTGGAGACCGGCGAGGAAAAGCTGTCCCAGACCCGCGAGCTGCAAATGGGCCAGCTGGTCATCGGCGCCAGCGACACCGTTACCAGCCAGTTTCTGCTCCCCTATCTGGACGGCTTCCACCGTGAGCATCCCGCCATCCACATTCAGATCATCTCCGGCCGCAGCCATAAGGTGCTGGGTCTGCTGCGCTCCGGCAAGGTGGACATCGCCTTTGCCAGCACCCCCACGGATATGACGTCGTTGGAGGCACACCCCTGCTTCCCCACCCACTCCATCTTCGTGGCCGGCAACGACTATCCCTGCGACTTCGACCATGTCTACTCGCTGGAGGAGATCTCCGCCTTCCCCCTGATCCTGCTGGAGCGGAAGGCGTCCAGCCGCCTGTATCTGGAGCGGTTCTTCCTCCAGAACGGCCTGCGCCTGAACCCGGAGATCGAGCTGGGCGCCCGCAGCCTGCTGGTGGATCTGGCCGCCATCGGCTTCGGCGTAGCCGGCGTGACGGAGGAATTTGTGACCCGCGAGCTGGACAGCGGCCGCCTGCGCCGGCTCAAGACCTCGTTCCAGATCCCGCCCCGCTCCGTGGATATGTGTATGCTGCGGGACGTGCCGCAGACCGCCGCGGCGCAGCGTCTTGCGGAGTTTGTCAAACAGAGCTTATCGGAGAAATAAGCCCAGCTTTTCCTCCGGTAAAACCTACAAAAAAGGGCAAAAAGCACCGGGATATTCTGCATTTTTTCCTGTTGCTTTTCTGTTAAAAATCGGGCAGTATAAAGCAGTATAAAACTAATACTTTTGAGAGGAAGTGGTGACCATGCAGCAGCTTAAGGATCGCATCCAGCGGGAGGGGCGTGTTCTCCCCGGAAATATCATCAAGGTGGATGGTTTTCTGAATCATCGCGTAGATACCGCTCTGATGAGCGATATAGCAGACGAGTTCGCCAAGTATTTCGACGTGAAGGATATCACGATGGTGCTCACCGCCGAGGCGAGCGGTATCGCTTTGGCCACGATCTGCGCCCAGCGATATGGCGTCCCCATGGTGTTCGCTAAGAAGGCCAAGAGCGATAACATCGAGGGCGGCCTGTACCAGAGCGATATTTTTTCCTACACCTACAAGAAGAAAGTGACCCTGCTGGTTTCTCAGGACTGGATCAACTCCAATGACCGTGTGCTCATCATCGATGACTTCATGGCCAAGGGCTACGCCATGCGCGGCCTCATCGACATCGTGAACAAGGCCGGCGCTACGCTGGTCGGCATCGGCGTCGCCGTGGAGAAGGGCTTCCAGGACGGCGGCGACAGCCTGCGCCGCGAGGGATATCCCATCCACTCTCTGGCCATCATCGACGAGGCCGACGAGCATCACATCCGCTTCCGGGAGGGTACCTGATATGAAGAAAGTCCTTGTACTGGATTTTGGCGGGCAGTATAACCTGCTGGTGGCCCGCCGTGTCCGTGAGTGCGGTGTGTACTGCGAGATCAAGTCCTTCCGCATCTCCATGGATGAGGTGCGCGCCTTTGCACCTGATGCGCTGATCTTCACCGGCGGCCCCGCCACCGTGTTTGAGCCGAAGGCCCCCATGGTGGACAAGGCGCTGTTCGAGCTGGGCATCCCCGTACTGGGTATCTGCTACGGTCAGCAGCTGATGATGCACCTGCTGGGCGGTCAGTGCCGCAAGGCCGAGACCCGCGAGTACGGCAAAATCCAGCTGACCCACGGCGCCTCTCCCCTGTTTGAGGGCGTACCCGAGACGTCCGTGTGCTGGATGAGCCACGGCGTGGAGGTGGAGCGTCTGGCACCCGGCTTTACCGCCATCGCCCATACCGATGGCTGCCAGAACGCCGCCGTCTGCTGCGCCGAGAAGAACCTGTACGGCGTACAGTTCCACCCCGAGGTACTCCACACCGAGTACGGCAAGGAGATCCTCCAGAACTTCCTGTACCGCATCTGCGGCTTTCGTCCCGAGTGGTCTATGGCTTCCTATCTGGAGGATGCCGTGGCCGAGTGCCGCCGTCAGATTGGCGACGGCCGCGTGCTGCTGGCGCTCTCCGGCGGTGTGGACAGCTCCGTGGCTGCCGCCCTGCTCCAGCGGGCCGTCGGCGACCAGCTGACCTGCATCTTCGTGGATCACGGTCTTCTGCGTAAGGACGAGGGCGATCAGGTGGAGCACGTTATGAAGAACCAGTTCCATGTGGATGTCCGCCGCGTCAACGCCGGGCCTCGCTTCCTCGGTAAGCTGGCCGGCGTCACCGACCCCGAGCGCAAGCGCAAGATCATCGGCGAGGAGTTCATCCGCGTCTTTGAGGAGGAGGCCAAGAAGATCGGCGCCGTGGACTTCCTGGCGCAGGGCACCATCTACCCCGACGTGGTGGAGTCCGGTCTGGGCGGCGAGTCCACCGTCATCAAGAGCCACCATAACGTGGGCGGTCTGCCCGACTGCGTGGACTTCAAGGAGATCGTCGAGCCGCTGCGCCGTCTGTTCAAAGACGAGGTGCGCCAGCTGGGTACCGAGCTGGGTCTGCCCGACGAGCTGGTGTGGCGTCAGCCCTTCCCCGGCCCCGGTCTTGCCATCCGCGTGATCGGCGAGATCACCGAGGAGAAGCTGTCCATCCTGCGGGATGCCGACGCCATCTTCCGTGAGGAGATGAAGCTGGCGGGTCTGGATCGCACCACCAGCCAGTTCTTCGCCGTACTCACCGATCTGCGCAGCGTGGGCGTCATGGGCGACGAGCGCACCTACGACTACACGCTGGCACTGCGGGCGGTGCAGTCTCAGGACTTCATGACCGCTACATGGTCCCGCCTTCCCTACGAGCTGCTGGATAAGGTCTCCGGCCGCATCGTAGGCGAGGTCAAGCATATCAACCGCATCTGCTACGACATCACCTCCAAGCCCCCCGCCACCGTAGAGTGGGAATGAGAAAAAAGTGAATATGAGAGGCTGAAAAGCCTTGAAAATACTC
>OLNQ01002775.1_pt1 | contig 14879 bp, 14 predicted proteins | sample 1672821 | NCBI WGS metagenome assembly OLNQ01 (sample SAMEA3136727, study PRJEB25190) | human gut metagenome | biome: human gut; feature: human-associated habitat; material: faeces | place: Austria | collected 2013 | reverse complement strand
CTCTGCTTCGCCTTTGACTTTTCAATGGATCCGCTTAAGATCAGCGCCTCTGAGATCTGTTTTCCTATTTTCATGATCGGATTCAGTGCTGACAGAGGATCCTGGAACACCAGTGAGATCCGTTTTCCTCTGATCTTATAAAAGTCTTTTTCCTTATATTTCGCCATATCTTCGCCCTGATACAGAATCGAGCCGCTGTCGATATGGCCGTTCTTTGCAAGAATTCCAAGAATTGCTTTGATCGTAACCGATTTTCCGGAACCGGATTCTCCTACAAGCCCGAATATTTCGCCTTTATGGATCTGAAAGGAGACATCATTTACGGCACGCACCGTTATTTTTTTTGTCAGATGAAACTGCTGAGTCAGATGCCTGACATCCAATAAAACTTCTTTACTCATGCGCTGTTCCTCCCACAGGTGATTTGATCTGCGGTGCTCTTGGATCCAGCAGCCAGGTTGCCGCATAATGAGTATCTGTTATCTTAAACATAGGCGGCATTTCTTCATAATCAATATTCAGGGCATATTCATTTCGACATGCAAAAGCATCACCTTTCGGCGGATCTATCAAAGTAGGAGGCATGCCGGGGATGGTGTACAGGCTTTCTTTTCCATTTGCAAATGCAGGCAGTGATCTCATCAGCCCCCATGTGTATGGATGTCTGGGATCATAATACACTTCCTCTGCTGTACCGATCTCTACGATCTTGCCTGCATACATGACTGCTACTCTGTCTGCCACACGTGCAACCACTCCCAGATCATGGGATACCAGTATGGTAGCTGTTCCAAGCTTCATCTGTATTTCCCGCAGAAGATCCAGGATCTGTGCCTGTATGGTCACATCCAGTGCAGTAGTTGGTTCATCTGCAAATAAAATATCCGGATCTGCTGCCAGAGCGATGGCCATCACACATCTCTGACGCATTCCTCCGGAGAACTGCCAGGGATACTGATGATATCGTTCCTTTGGATGGGAGATACCTACCAGTTCCATAAGTTCCAGAACCTTCTTATTTACCTGTTCCTTCGTGTAATTCTTATTGTGGATCACCACTGCTTCCCCAATCTGTTTTCCAATTTTAATAGTTGGATTCAGGGATGTCATAGGATCCTGAAAGATCATAGAAAAAACTCTTCCACGCAGTTTCTGCATCTCCTTTTCCCTGTAACAGGTGATATCCTGTCCGTTTACACAGATGCTTCCCTCTTTTATTTTTGCGCTTGGTGGCAAAAGCTTCATGATACTTTTGCAAAGCACACTCTTCCCGCATCCGGATTCTCCAACTATAGCCAGCACCTCTCCCTTTTTTAATGAAAAAGACACATCTCTTACTGCCTGGACTTCTCCGGCAGGACCGTCAATGCTGACTGAAAGATTTTTAATCTCTAATAAATGTTCCATTTTTAATCCTTTTTCCGCTCGTGTAAAAAGGGGGCACCTTTAGTGCCCCCGTCACAACCTTTATCTTTTTTATTCAATAGTCCAGTCTGCTACATTCCAGAAGATTCCAACTCCATGATGTCCCATAATTGTATCAGGATCGATTCCTTTAATATTGCTGTCAGCAACATAGTTGGCATCAATATAGCAGATCATTGCATAAGCCGGATCCTCTGCCAGAGCTTTCTGGAAATTAGCATAGGCTTCTGCACGAACTTCCGGATCAGCTGACTGTCTTGCTTCTGTCAGATACTTGTCAACGTCTGCATTAGAATAGCCGGAGTAGTTTGCTCCCTTATCTGTTCCGAATACTTTGTATGTATGGTCGTCAGCGTCAAATGGACTTCCCCATCCGATGAGGAATGCCATCTGTCCTGCCCAGTCTGTCTGTGCAGGGATCTCTACTGATACATCCATGCCGATCTCTTTCAGTTCCTGTGCTGCGATCTGAGCCATATCAATACGTACCTGATCTCCTGCACTTACGCTGATTACAAATCCCACTTTTTCGCCGTCACGATAATAGAATCCGTCATCACCCATCTCGCATCCTGCAGCTTCCAGAATTTCTTTTGCTTTTTCAGGATTGTAATCATAATGCTCTACATCTTCATAATTGTAGATATTTCTCTGAAGAGGTCCATAAGCCGGCATTCCCTGTCCAAGGATAACTGCGTCGATGATCGCCTGACGGTCAAGCCCATAGCATACTGCCGGGATCAGATCACGGTTTTTCTGCCAGTATTCATTTCCAAAGTTAAACATGATTCCACGATAGTCAGAAGTCTTCATATCGTAGCATGTATATGCCTCATCATCTGCAAAAGCAGCTGCATCCTTTGGTGTTAATAATGCCAGATCAAGTTCTCCGGATTTTAACTGAAGTGCTTTCGCATTGTCATCCGGTACGATCTTGAATACAATTTTATCGATGGAAGGCTCACCCTTGAAATAATCTTCATTCTTAACCAGTGTGATCGCCTGTCCCTCATCCCAGGATTCAATCTTGTATGGACCTGTTCCTACCGGGTTACGGAAGAAGTCAGAAGTCTGCATATCTTCTCCCTCAAGCAGATGCTTAGGAAGAACTGCCATTGTCATATAGTCAAGGAATGCAACGTTTTTGTCCTCAAGCTTGAACGCAACCGTATGATCATCAATAACATTGATTTCCTCTACGTCCTCGTAGTTGGGTGCATTCTCAGAACCATTTTCCGGATCCATGATCGCTTCAATAGTAAATTTAACATCCTCTGCTGTCACAGGTTCGCCGTCCTGCCACTTGGCATCTTCTGCCATATGGAATGTATAAGTATTGGTTTCATCATCAAAATCCCAGCTCTCTGCCAGTCCCGGAACTACCTGATTATCTCCGTCATGTGCAGTTAAACCGTTGAAGATCAGAATATTGATCTCTCCATGTTCATCCATAGCAGGATTGATCCTGGTATAATCTCCGCTTCCGTATACCAGTGTTGTTTCTTCCTCTGCCAGTACAGGCACTGTTGTTCCGGCACTGACCAGTGATACAGTCAGAAGCACTCCGGCCATTGTCAATAAACCCTTTTTCATTTCATGTTCCCTCGCTTTTTCTTTATTGGTAACTGGATTTTATGATATCAGACAATTCTGACATCAGTAAGCCCTGCGGGGGGATATTGACATATTCCTTTTTGTGCCTTATATATGCCATATATGGCATACCTGCAGCAGTATCATTACTCTCCATCGCAGTGCGATCCTGCCCGGAGTGTTATTTATGTTATAGGAACATTACAGAGTAATTTCCTATAATATAAATAACACTCCGCCTTTAGTATTTCACTAAAAGCGAAGTGTCCTGATATTAATATAATTTTGCACCAGCCGGAATATGGTCATCTACCATCAGAAGATGAAGTTTTTCTTCGCCCTCTTCTTCATGGATTGCACTAAGTAACATTCCACAAGATTCAATTCCCATCATTGCTCTAGGTGGCAGATTTGTGATAGCTATAAGTGTCTTACCTACCAGTTCTTCTGGTTCGTAGAATGCGTGAATACCGCTTAAAATGGTACGTTCTACGCCTGTTCCATCATCCAGAGTAAACTGTAAAAGTTTCTTTGACTTCGGCACTGCGACACACTCTTTTACCTTTACTGCACGGAAATCGGACTTGCTGAAAGTCTCAAAATCTACCTCATCTTTGAACAATGGTTCGATTTCTACCTTTGAAAAATCAATCTTCTCAACTGGCTTTTCTGAAACCGTTTTAGCCTGCGCAACGTTGTTTGCTTCGTTCTTAGCAGCGCCCTGGGACTTCATTGTCGGGAACAGCAGTACGTCACGGATTGCCTGGCTGTCTGTAAGCAGCATAACCAGACGGTCGATTCCGTATCCGATACCACCTGTAGGCGGCATACCGATCTCCAGTGCATTCAGGAAGTCTTCATCTGTGTGGTTTGCTTCCTCATCACCAGCGTCAGCAAGAGCATCCTGTGCTTTGAAACGCTCTCTCTGGTCAATCGGGTCATTGAGCTCGGAATATGCGTTACACATTTCCCATGTATTACAGAAGAGCTCAAAACGCTCTACCTTGCTCGGATCAGAAGGTTTCTTCTTAGTCAGCGGAGAGATCTCGATCGGATGATCCATGATAAATGTCGGCTGGATCAGCTCTTTCTCACAGTACTCCTCGAAGAAGAGGTTGATGATATCACCTTTCTTGTGGCGTTCCTCGTATGCAATGTGATGCTCCTCAGCAAGTTTCTTTGCTGCTGCATCATCTGCTACGGTATCAAAGTCGATTCCGGTATATTTTTTAATCGCATCGTTCATGGTCATGCGTGTAAATGGCTTGCCAAGGTCGATCTCGATGCCATTGTAGCTGATCTTTGTACTTCCGCAGACTTTTTCTGCAAGATAACGGAACATGGACTCTGTCAGTTCCATCATGCCCTCATAGTCTGTGTATGCCTGATACAGCTCCATCAGTGTGAACTCCGGGTTATGACGGGTGTCAACACCCTCATTGCGGAATACACGGCCGATCTCGTATACACGCTCAAGTCCGCCGACGATCAGTCTCTTTAAGTATAATTCCAGAGAGATACGCAGTTTTACATCCTCATTTAAGGCATTGTAATGTGTCTCAAACGGTCTTGCTGCTGCTCCGCCTGCATTGGATACAAGCATCGGAGTCTCAACCTCCATGAAATCACGGTCAGCTAAGAAGTTACGGATCTCTTTTAAGATTTTGGAACGTTTGATGAATACTTCCTTGCTCTCCTGATTCATGATCAGGTCGATATATCTCTGGCGGTAACGCATATCTGTATCAGTCAGTCCGTGGAACTTCTCCGGAAGAATCTGTAATGATTTTGACAGCAGTGTCATCTCCTCAGCATGGATAGAAATCTCGCCTGTTTTGGTACGGAAAGCGTATCCCTTTACGCCCCAGATATCGCCGATATCAGATTTCTTGAAATCTTTGTAGATCTCCTCACCAATATTGTCTCTTGCAACGTATACCTGGATACGTCCCTTTAAGTCCTGAATATTGCAGAATGATGCTTTTCCCATCACACGTTTGAACATCATACGGCCGGCAATCGATACCTGCTTGCCCTCCATTGTTTCAAAATTGTCAATGATATCGGTTGAGTGACTTGTCACATCATATTTTGTGATGACAAACGGATCTTTTCCGTTTTCCTGCAGTTCATGCAGCTTGTCATAACGTACCTGAAGCAGCTGATTTAAATCCTGCTGGTTATTGTTCTGCTCTGCCATGTTTATCCTCCACTTGTTTTATTCCACGGACAGACGGTCTGCCCTTGCGTTATATCTCTTAGTTTGCTCTGTGAATTGAAAGCACTTTGTATGAAAACTCACCTGCCGGTGTCTCAACAGTAACGGTATCACCTACCTTTTTGCCAAGCAGTGCCTTACCAACCGGTGACTCGTTTGAGATTTTACCTTTTAAGCTGTTTGCCTCGGTAGAACCAACGATCTTATATTCTAATTCTTCCTCAAATTCGCAGTCAAGGATCTTTACGCTGCATCCAATGCTTACTTTATCTAAGTCAGCTTCTTCCTCTACAACTACCTCTGCGTTCTTTAAAATTTTCTCAAGTTCTTCGATACGTGCTTCAATGTCTCTCTGCTCGTCCTTTGCAGCGTCGTACTCAGCGTTCTCAGATAAGTCTCCCTGCTCTCTTGCCTCTTTGATCTTCTGTGAAACTTCTTTTCTTCTTACAACTTTTAAGTTCTCTAATTCGTCTTCCAGTTTCTTGAGTCCTTCATAAGTCAGAATGTTTTTCTTGTCCATTGCATTTACCCTTCTTTATAATAATTATTGTTCGGTTCATGTATACGGCGGTACAATACTTTGCACCAGACGCTATGAACGATAAAAAGCCTTCTCAAATCTGTCCTGCCACGGCGCCCCCGTTTTCTTTTTTGGTCTCTTAACAATCACAGTATTATAACCGATAGGCACTGCTATGTCAAGATTTTCAGCTGTCCGCCAGGCTCTTTTATGGATGGGGATATAATGTTTTCCCAGCGCAATCTGTTTTTCATAAAAGGCACTGTTCCACTCAAAATCAAACAGGAAAATACTGCTGCACCCCACCGTTTTTTTTGCCAGTCCAAGGCGCTTTTTTGATACGATAAGCGAAACCAATCCATTCTTCTCATACATTGTCTCTGCAAATTCCCTAAAATATGCAGCCCGGTCCGTATAAATTGTAAGCGTGTTTACGTCATCCCCGATCTGCTCTAACACTTCAAGTGCGCCTGCCGGCTCAAACATGCCCGCTCCCTCCTGCTCCTCATCGATCACCTCGACGACTGCACGCTCCGGCTTTACGTCTTTTGCCATAAGAATCCCCTCATACACCGGTTTAAAATCATATAAAAACTCGTTGGAAAAAGACATCGAACTTCTCCCTGCAATATCCCTTTTTCCATCTTTATGACAACGTTTCCCGTTTCATTACTTTCCCCACGACTTTCACTTTATAAAGTTTGGACGTAAAAAAAGGTGGTTCACAACCTACCGATCGGGAAATGGCAAACCTCCTGAAACAGTGCCTCCAGCTGCTCATACGTCTCCACCTCATTGATCCTGCCCCGCAGCTTCGAAGAATTGCGGTAGCCGGACGTATACCACGCCGCGTGTTTCCTGATCTCACGGATCCCGGTGTATTCGCCTTTAAATTCAAGCTGCATGCGCGCATGCCTAAGAAGCATCTGCGTCACTTCCTCGAACGTCGGTTTCGGAAGTTCTTCACCCGTCTTAAAATAATGAAGGATCTGCGCAAAGATCCACGGATTTCCCTCCGCACCGCGTGCGATCATAAAGCCGTCACAACCGGTCTGTTTCTGCATTGCGATCACGTCCGCCGCCGTTAAAATATCACCATTTCCGATCACGGGGATGGAAACTGCCTCTTTTACCTGTCTTATGATATCCCAGTCAGCCTTTCCCGAATAAAATTGTGACCTTGTCCTGCCGTGGACTGCCACTGCCGCAGCACCGGATTCCTGCGCAATGTGAGCCATCTCAACCGCATTGACATGTTCCTCGTCAAATCCTTTGCGGATCTTGACCGTAACCGGCTTTTTGATTGCACGGGCAGTCTTTTCAATGATCTCCCCGGCGAGCTTTGGATTTTTCATAAGCGCAGAACCGTCGCCGTTGTTGACCACTTTCGGCACCGGGCAGCCCATGTTGATGTCTAAAATGTCAAATGGTCTGTCCTCGATCTGTTTTGCAATCTCACTCATGATATCCGGGTCAGAGCCAAACAGCTGCAGCGACACCGGATTCTCGCGTTTGTCGATCGTCAAAAGTTCTTCTGTATTTCTGTTTTTATAAAGGATCGCCTTTGCGCTGACCATCTCCATGCACAGCAGTCCCGCTCCCTGTTCCTTGCAAAGCAAACGAAATGGCAGGTCTGTCACGCCTGCCATCGGTGCTAATATCAGGTTATTTTCTAACGTTACATTTCCAATCTGAAGTCGTCTGATTTCTCCCATGCCACCATTTCCTAAATAATTCGCTCTCTTATACCCGATCCGGGCATCCTGAATCTCCCGGTCAGATATCTCTTATTTCTTAATCTTACCTGATTTACGGTTCTGCTTCTTATAAATAAGGTTCATTCCCTTCAATGTCAGGTTCGGATCATACACATCGATCACATCTGTCTCATTTGCAATGATACGTCCCAATCCACCGGTTGCAACAACCTTGACCGGTCCCATGTCAGCCTCTTCGATCATATGTTTCACGATATATTCCGTCTGTCCGATCTGTCCATATACAAGACCAGCCTGCATGCTTGAGATCGTCTCTTTCGCCAGAATGCTCTCCGGTTTGCGAATTTCGATCTCCGGCAGTTTCGCCGCATCTTCCCACAGTGCCTTTGCAGAAATACGGATTCCAGGTGCAGTCACACCGGAAACAAATGCACCGTTTTTATCGACCAGATCATAAGTTGTGGCAGTACCAAAATCAAGTACCAGTACCGGTCCGCCATACAGTTCATACGCTGCCGCTGCATCTACGATACGGTCTGCGCCGATCTGGCGCGGATTCTCTGTTACCACACGGATTCCCGTTTTTGTACCCGGTTCCACAATGATCGGATTGATGCCAAAATATTTGATGATCGCACCCTCTAAGGAATGCATCACATTCGGAACAACAGATGCTATGATCGCATCCTCAATATCATCGTGTCTGATGTTGTTCTGCTCTAACAGGTTTGACAGCAGCATTCCATACTCGTCCGAAGTACGCGGCATCTTCGTCGTGATACGAAAAGTTGCCATTACCTCATCCCCACGGAATACTCCTACAGTGATATTTGTATTTCCTACGTCAATCGTGATTACCATCGTATTTTCCTACCTTTTTCTTTACATTTCTGATTCGTCCACACCAATATATAACACTTTATAATACATCTCTAAAGCGCGAAGCAGTTCTTCTTTTGTGCGCTGCAGCTCACGTATTTTTAATCCACAGCCGATCTCATCATATAAAAGATCGTTCTCATCACTGGAAGTACGGAACTCTAAATTGCCTTCCTCATCAAATACAACCTGAAAAATACCACCGATATCCTCCGTAAAAAGGACACACATAATCTTTAATTCATCTTTGATCGAGTCCGGCAGTCCCTTAAAATCCTGATTCAGATAAAATTTTTTATTGTAAGCGCTCGCTCCGCAGAGCACTACTTCTTCTCTCTCAGACATATCCATATACTCCTCTCACGGAAACTTCGCCCGAGGATACCAGTTTTCTGCCTTCCCAAGTATCCACGATCAGCTCTCCATGCGGCGTAATTCCCATTGCTTTTGCCTCATAAGGCTCTTTGGGATCTAACACCCTGACCTGCTTATGCATATTGATCAGGTGTGCATCATATTCCTTGACCAGACCACTTAAGTCTTCTGTCTCTAAAAATATCCCATAATAACGTTCAAACTGCTCTAATACTGCTTCGATCAGCTCTGCACGGTTCACATGCTGTCCGGTCTCCATCAGAATCGAGGTCGCCACCTGTTCAATCTCTTTTGGAAATGATTCATTCTGGACATTAATACCAATACCGATGACAACATGATTGATATAGTCTAACTGTGCACTCATCTCGGTTAAAATTCCACAAACTTTTTTGCCGTTCATCACAATATCGTTCGGCCATTTGATCCCTGCTTCCTGTCCAGTTTTCTCCGAGATGGCTTTCGATACTGCAAGCGCTGCTATGAGCGTCAACATAGAAGCGCGATCCGGTGCAAAATCCGGTTTGAGCACCAGAGTCATAAATATCCCGACACCCGCCGGTGATTCAAATCCTCTTCCACGGCGGCCGCGGCCTGCTTCCTGTTTTTCCGCAACAACCAGCGTTCCAGTCGGATGTCCTTCCTCCGCAAGCTGTTTTGCCTTTGTGTTTGTGGAATCAATTGTATCAAAATAAAAAATTTCACGACCTGCCCACTTTGTTTTCCGGATGCTTTCCAGTTCTGCCGTATTCAGGCAGTCCGGTGTCGACACGATCTTGTATCCTTTATTCTGCACTGCCTCGATCACATATCCAGCCTCTTTTAACTGCTTCACCGCTTTCCAGATTGCAGTGCGCGATACTCCAAAGTGCTCACACAGTTCCTGACCGGAAATATAATCATCGGCTTCCTTTAATGCCGCTAGTAGCTGTGTCCTCATCTGTTTCCTCCAAAATATCCATACCCGGTACACTGTTCTTTGCTCATCTTACATTTGTGTGCCAGCACAAATTTTCACACTAATCTCCGAGCGTTGCAAGCATCACTGCCTTGATCGTATGCATACGATTTTCCGCCTCGTCAAATACGACAGACTGTCTGCTCTCAAATACTTCATCCGTTACTTCCAACTCACTGTAACCGAATTTCTCATAAACTTCCTTGCCGATCCTGGTCTTTAAGTCGTGGAATGCCGGCAGACAGTGCATGAAAATGGCACCCTCTTTTGCATTTGCCATAGCTTCTTTATTTACCTGATATGGCATCAGATCGTGGAGACGCTCCTCCCAGATCTCATCCGGCTCACCCATGGATACCCAGACATCCGTATAAATAACATCTGCATCTTTTGTTCCTTCTTTAACATCCTCTGTCAGGGTAATAGAAGCGCCCGTTTCTTTTGCAACACCTTCGCAATACTCTACCAGTTTTGCATCCGGGAAGTATTTTTTACTCGTACATGCAACAAAATCCATGCCGAGTTTTGCGCAGGTCACCATCAGGGAATTACCCATATTATAACGTGCGTCGCCCATGTAAACCAGTCTCACACCTTTTAATCTGCCAAGGTGCTCACGGATCGTCAGCATATCTGCAAGCATCTGTGTCGGATGAAACTCGTTGGTCAGGCCGTTCCATACCGGTACGCCTGCATATTTTGCAAGCTCCTCGACGATATCCTGTCCATATCCACGGTATTCAATACCATCAAACATACGTCCTAACACACGGGCGGTATCCGGGATGCTCTCTTTTTTGCCGATCTGGGAACCTGACGGGTCAAGGTAAGTAACATGCATGCCGAGATCATGTGCTGCCACCTCAAAAGAGCAGCGTGTTCTGGTGCTTGTCTTTTCAAAGATAAGTGCAATATTTTTTCCGGTCAGGCTGTCATGCGGGATGCCCTGTTTTTTCTTCGCTTTCAGATCTGCCGCAAGGTCGATCATGTATGTAATCTCTTCCGGTGTAAAATCCATTAGTTTTAAAAAATTACGTCCTTTTAAGTTCATGTCCTTTTCTCTCCTTTTGCATGGCTGCGCATATTTTCTTTTTATGCCACAACGGATGGTACACCACGCGCACCATCCGTTCTGATAAATTTTTTCTGATTTTATTTATGATCTGCTGCAATTTCCGTAACGGATTTTGCAAGACCTGCGATTCCCTGGATCTCAGATGGAATAATGATCTTGGTTGCTTTTCCATCTGCTGCTTTTGCAAATGCCTCTAAGCTCTTTAACTGGATCACATTCTGATCCGGTGCAGCTTCTTTGATCATGCGAAGTCCGTCTGCATTTGCCTGCTGAATCTTTAAAATAGCTTCTGCCTGACCTTCTGCCTCGCGGATCGTTGCCTCTTTCTTGGCTTCTGCACGTAAGATCGCTGCCTGTTTTTCAGCCTCTGCATCAAGAATTGCGGATTCTTTCTTACCTTCTGCAACAAGTACCGTTGATTTTTTCTCACCTTCTGCACGGAGAATCGCTTCACGGCGCTCACGCTCTGCTTTCATCTGTTTCTCCATCGCATCCTGAATTGCTGCAGGAGGGATGATATTTTTTAACTCAACACGGTTGACTTTAATTCCCCATGGATCCGTTGCAACGTCCAAAGAAGATCTCATTTTCGTATTGATCGTCTCTCTGGATGTCAGTGTCTCATCAAGTTCAAGATCACCGATGATGTTACGCAGTGTAGTTGCGGTCAAGTTCTCAATCGCCATGATTGGATTTTCGACTCCATATGCATAAAGCTTCGGGTCTGTGATCTGGAAATATACGACAGTATCGATCTGCATCGTTACATTATCTTTTGTGATAACCGGCTGCGGCGGGAAATCTACCACCTGCTCTTTTAACACAACTCTCTTTGCCACACGGTCGATAAACGGTGCTTTGAAATGAATACCTACAGACCATGTTGCAAGATAACCTCCCAGACGTTCTACCACGCATGCAGTTGCCTGCGGAACGATCTTAACACAGGATACTGCGATCAGCAGTGCTACAATAATTAAAATAATCAGTGCTACAATTACTCCTGGCATATAAAACTCCTCCCTAATTCAATTTTAAATACAGTATACTATCTGTTTTGTGCCTTTATTCATATTACTATATTTACTTTGAGATTACAACTAATCTTTTCATATGCGGTTACCAGATATTTTTTTTCTTCTAAAATGCCTGATAAGCACGACAACGGTTCCCACCAGAAATGGAAATACAAATGTGCCAAAGCGGTACAAAAGCGATGCTGACCCCGCCATGCCCGTGCCGACGATTCCGGCAAAAAGTGTCGTGAACACAAACTCTGTAGAGCCAATTCCCGCCGGAGACGGAATCACCGCCGCAAGCATAACGGACAGTGACGTGATCGCAAGCACCTGCGACAGAGTCAATGCCGGATTTCCCTGAAACTGGACGCCTTTAAAAAGAAGATACGGGATTCCATACCAGAAACAGCATTTCAACAGACAAAGAAAGATCACGCCTGTGGTTGCTTTTTTATTTTTCAGTAAATGCTTCGAGGCATCCTCAAGCATCATGCACTGTCTTTTGATCTCCGCTTCCATTATTTCAAATCTTCCGTGGAATTTTTGATTTACGATATCCAGCAGCCGGAAGATCAGCCGGTGGAATTTCTTTGAACAGCAGAACAGGAACAGACCGATGGTGATCACAAGTGTGACCGCATATCCGCCTGCTAAAAGTCCCGCGTAATCTCCAAACCAGTTTCTCATAAATTCCCAGTTCATCACAAAAAAGATTGCAGAAAACAATGCAATGCTTATTTTGTGGAGCGCATACTGTATCATATACAGTCCAAATCCCCCGCCATATTCAATTCCATGCTCACCCAGATAAATGATCGCTGCAACTCCGGAACCGCTTCCTAACGTTGCCACCCGGTAAAAAGAACAAAGGAACGCATTCGTAATACCATTTTTATATGCAAAAGACGACCGATACTGCTTTGCGAGCACGGTCGTGATAATGCCTTCTATGATCTGATATACCGCTGCCATCAGACAAATGCCAATGACAACGGCTGGTGATGTTTTCGTAAGCTGTTCTAAAATCGGTCCTGCCGAATCACGGAAAGTATACACGATAATACCAATGACTGCCAGAACCAGTCCCCATTTTAAAAGCTGCTTTTGTATTTTACTGATAACAATCGCCCCTTATTATTGCTGCTCACACTGCAACTGTGAACAAAACTTATTTCTTTTTGAAATTGGTGTAGCCTTTTTGTTTGTATGGATGCTCCTTCCAGAGTCTGTCTGCAGTCTCTTTCCATTCACATGCATATGCCTCACATTTTCCACATAAATGTTCTACCGGCTCTGCCTCCTCAACATCTGTGGAGTGCGCACCTGTTTCATGTACCATACGCTGTAAGATCTCAGGATTCTCAAGCATCGGACATGGGCGCAGCATGTTGTCGTTGAATGGCTGGTTATCTCTGTATGCCATGAATAATGGCTGTTTCAAACACTCTAACAGTGATTTTTCACGGATATTTGCACCGGAATAATGAATGAATACACATGGCTCCACGTCACCCTTCGGGTTGATATGGCAGTAGTTTCTTCCTCCTGCAATACATCCGCCTACGAACTCACCATCATTCTGGAAATCCATAACAAAGATTTCTTTTCCACCTTCCATCGCACGAACCTCACGGATTCTGTGATAGATATATTCACGCTGTTCTTTGGTCGGCATCAGATCCGGAGCAGCTTTCATACCTACCGGCATCAGATGGAAATACCATGCAAAACGGCTTCCATGCTCGATCAGAAGATCAAAAAATTCGTCAGATGTAACAGCATCCATGTTTTTGCTAGTATAGCATACACTGTTTCCGAAAATCAATCCGTTCTCATGTAAAAGGTCCATTGCATGAAGAACTTTATCATATACGCCCTCTCCACGGCGGAAATCATTCGCATCCTCAAATCCCTCAAGGCTGATGGATAAGGAAAGGTTGCCGACACGTTTCATATCATCGCAGAGTTTCTGATCTACGAGTGTACCATTTGTATAGCAGTGGAATGCACAGTCATTGTGTTTCTCACAGAGTTTGATGATGTCTGCTTTACGAACCAGAGGCTCTCCACCGGTCATCATGTAAAAATAAATACCAAGTTCTTTTCCCTGTGTTACGATGCTGTCAAGTTCATCAAAGGAAAGATTTAATTTATTACCGTACTCAGCTGCCCAGCATCCGGTACAGTGAAGGTTACATGCACTTGTCGGATCCATTAAGATCAGCCACGGGATATTACAGTCATGAACCTCTCTCATTTTACGGATGGTCTTTGTTCCATAAAATGCAGCCTGAAAACCAAGGTTTAATGCGGTCATTTTTGCAACATGCGGATCTGTCTCATCCAACAGACGATTGACATAGCGCATCCATTTGTGATCCGGATTCTGGATCATTTTTCTTACACCATCATAAGCTTCTTTACGGAAGTTATCCCCCATAAATTTCTCTGTAAGATCTACGATCTGTAACAATCCTTTCTCACGATCCTTGTTCAGACTTTTCAGTGCAGCATCGATTGCGACGCTGAATGCTTTTCTCTCTACTGTCAGTGCTAAATTTGCCATAACTCCGACCTCCGTTATTTTTTTCACATTCTTTTACTAGAAGCAAGTATAAAAAAATTGCACTCTTTTTTAAATATGCAATGACTTTTTAATGTAGCCATCTAATATACAAATTTGCTTTTTTGTCTATTTTCCGACTACATCAGACAATATTTGCATAGCATTCATGTGTCATCATGTAGTATTGATAACTATGTTGTATTATATCATTCCAATAAACTTTGTCAATCAGCGATTATTACTTTTTTCTTAAATCTTAACTGCCATGCTTAACAGTTCTTTCCAAACTGGTTATAATAACGATGGTTCATTTCATGGAAAGGAGATTTTTGATCATGCCTGGATATGTTACCCATTATATATTCGGAAGAGAGGTTTATCATAACCTGAAAAATAATTCTTTAAAAAAGAATCTTTATTATAATCGCGCTGCCTACGGTCTCGGACTTCAGGGACCGGATATTTTCTTTTATTATCTTCCTCGTATTATAAAGTAGTAGTGTTTATAGTCCATCTCCAAGGACTGTATGCTA
>OLNQ01002765.1_pt1 | contig 14915 bp, 13 predicted proteins | sample 1672821 | NCBI WGS metagenome assembly OLNQ01 (sample SAMEA3136727, study PRJEB25190) | human gut metagenome | biome: human gut; feature: human-associated habitat; material: faeces | place: Austria | collected 2013 | reverse complement strand
AAATCAATCTGACGGGGGTATCAGGATGGACGGACAAGAAAAGCTGCTGGACTATGAAACAATCAAAGCCGCCGTTGCCGGTGAGAAGTGGGCCACAGAAAAGGTGCTGGCCCACTATGCGGACTACATCGACGAGCTTTCCACGGTGGAGATCAGGCAGCCGGGCGGCAAAGTGAAAAAAGTCATTGACGAGGATATGCGGCAGCACATTTCCTTAAAGCTGCTGGAAGCGTTGCCGAGCTTCCCGCTGGAACAAGAATAACGATCAAGAGGGCTGCACCCTCTTACGCCGCTTTGCGGCTATCACCTGCACACCCCCGAAACAGATACACCCGCTGCGCGTCTGTACCTGTTTCGGGGGCTAATAATGACTGTAACCTACGCCTTTCGGGGCTGATAACCGCCAGTTTCAAGGCTTCTCCCGCACGTTTGCAGAGGTGGGCGAATACTTTATCCTATCCCCGTCAATACTGGGTTCTAAATGCGTAGGAACAGGCAAAAAGAAAAGACGCCGGACGCAAGCGGCCACATGGCTGCCGCGCCCGGCGTCTGCTGTTATTTATTCGTTCTCGTCTGTGAAATAGAATTTCTGGCTGTCATAGTCAGAATCCGTCATACGTTTCAGCTTGGAAAGGGTCTGCTGGGCCAGCGTCCACATATCCCCGTCCATACCCGGCATGGCTGCGGTGATCTTGCCTATCGTCCTGCGTCGGTCTGCGTTGTGGTACATACAGATCAAATTTTCTTCTTCCACGGTAAAGTGCATCATTCCTCATACCTCCAATTCATTTTTCTTGGTTCTGGCCGCCGCCTTTTTCGGGCTGGTGGCCTGTTTGCTGTCGGCAAGCTGCTTGCGGATAGATGGCCGGGGCTTGCGAATACTCACATCACGGCGCTCATCTTTGTTAATCATGGCATATACCCCGTGTCGGTCTTTTATGCTGGTAAAGCACAGGGACTTATAGGGCAGCATGGCAAAGAGCCGGTCATTGTCCTTGGTGGAAGCCAGTGCGTCAAAGTGCGGTGAGATCTCCACCATAAAATGTGTCTTGTTGGGGCTGTTGGGCGCGGACAGATCTTTCAGCTTATCCACGATGCGCCGGGCCTCGGTTTCAATCCGGCTGTCATGCAAAGCCGTAACGTGGGCTTTGAAGTCGCCAGGGACGGCTCGCCCCCGGCTGTGCTGCTCCTGCCGTAAAGCCTCCTGCAGCACAGCCGGGTCATGGGGCTGGGCCTCATACCGCAGGAAATTTCCCAACACCCGGTCAGGGCTTCCGTCAAAATACTGGCCGTCCGGGATGTCACGGGTTCCATGCTCATAAAAGAGCCGGTTCACGCTCACCGGCTGGGAGGCTTCAACGACGTGCCGGAAATGCTGCTGATAGTCCAGCTCATAGAGATTACCCCGGATGGTGCCGCCCTGTGTGCCGGTCAACTCCACCGCATAGGCCAGTATCTTGTCACGGGTCTGTTCTCCATAGAACTTCCATGTGTTGTGCTGCCGGATGCCTTTCAGGAAAACGTCACGCTCCCGAAAACAGTATGTCCCAGAGGGCCGGGACATCCAAAGCAGGGCCTTATCCACGGCCTGATCGCTGGCGGCGTCCCGATGGATAATGCTTTTGTCAATGTCAAAGTCATTCTGATAAGCTCAATATTCCAATATCTTGCCGGAAGCCACGGCTTCGATGTTCGTCTTGTCCGTAGAGTTGACCTCTGCACCGCTCTTGCTCTCGACGGTCATTTCTACCTTGACCAAAGTTGCACTGGAATTTTCATTCTTCACAGCCGCCGCTTCCTTGTCCAGACCGCCGGCGACCACATCGGGTGTGTCGGCACCGTTGACCGTCAGCTTGGAGTTCACCTTACCGTTAGGCATCGTGATGTCTTTACCTGTTTCGCTTTGGTTGGTGATGATGACCAGAGTTGTCTGCGTTGTATCATCTTCCTCGGCGACGATGTTATAAACGCCCGGGGCGATGCCGGTGAAGCTGTATGTACCGTCAGTTGCGGAAGTGGTGGAAGCAACCTGCGTATTGCCCTTCATGAGCTTCACGGAAACGCCGGAAGCGGGGGTGGTGCCGTTGGATTCATAAACCTTGCCGGAAATGCCGTAGTTTTTGGTCGTTTCAGTCCATTTTGCATAGAGTGTGATGTTGCCGGTCACGGTGTCCGCATCAAAATTCCAGCTGTTGGTAAATGCTGCGTCCTTATACCAGCCGTGGAAGGTGTAACCATTCTTCGTGGGCGCATTGGGTGCGGTCAGGTTGCTGTTTTCAGCGACAGTGACAGGCGCAACCGCACTGCCGCCGTTGGCATTGTAGGTCACGGTGTATTTCTTTGCGACGCCGATGACAACTTTTCTTGCGGGCGTCTGGCCGTCCTGCTCAGCAATGTAACGACCCACATCGGAGGAGGCCACTTTACCCTTGGTGGGGGTCTTGATGCACAGAGAGGGTGCGATGGTGATACTGTGGTCTTTGTCTGTCACAACAGCAGCGACATTGCCCTTGGTCTCCGTGCAGACAATGGAGATCGGTGCCCCGATAGACACATCGCCCACGGCAAATACACCGAAGGCACCGGCGGTAACGGACAGCTCACCGTCGCCCTTAATGGTAAATGCACCCTCGCTCACAATACCGGAGCCGATATAGGTACCCAGGGCGGTCCCAATTGTGGAGCCGTTGTGCACGGTGTTCTCCGTACCCTTCTTCGTGGTGACGCTCGCATTGGCAGGCAGGAGGATCGCGCCTCTGCCCTCTATATTCGGCTCCGTTGACTGCTTGTTCACGTCAAACGTCGCGCCACTGAGCGTCAGGGTCTTGGTTGTAGCATCCCAACTCCAGCCCTCGTTTCCGTTGGTGTAGATGTCACCGGACTTTGTTGCGCCGAGGGTGTTGCTCTCACTGATATGGGTCAGATCAGGGACGGCGGTTCGAACGGTCTTGCCGTTCTTTGTCCACTTGGCGGTGTAGGTCTTGCCGGCAACTGCGGCTTCCGCATTTTCCAACTCGCTATCGCCATCGAACCAGCCCACGAAGGTGTAGCCCTTGTCTTTTCTCGCGCCCTTGGCATAGGTGTTAAATGTGCAGTCTGCTTTGCCCAAGCCGTCGGTGAAGGTGGATGCTGCAGCGGCAGGTTTACTGTTCATCTTGAAAATCAAGAAATCCTTATTTTCGCTGAGCGGCTCCGGCGTGGCACCCTCTAATGTAACACCTACCGGCTTTCCATCGTTTTCCTGAAGTTCGTATCCTGTGTTTCGCGGCATTTTGAGTATGACGTAATAGGTCTTTGTTCCACTAAAATTCCCAATCGTGTCAGATTTACCATCCGGCTTGTCCATAAAGCCATCTAAAGAGATAGATTTAAAACCGGTGCTGCTGGTCGTTGTAATGGTCGCCTGGTTGAGAGCTGCCCCTGCGGTATAACCGTTCAGCTTCAGTTCAGCAGTGGCATACTGGGCGGGGCTGCCACCTGCCGTATCCACGCCGTTGACATACAGCGTTGTTGCCCCGTCTGCCGCGCTTGCCGTGACCGTTGTCCCGGCGAACAGGCTCATTACCATGCACAGCGTCAGAAGCATGGATAAAATTCGTTTGCATTTCATCAGCAAATTACCTCCTCAAATCATGATTTTTCTGATGGTTCCGTGTTACATCTTCTTTTCAAAAAAACATCCTTTCTTTTTCAAAATGATCTGTCCCATTGTTCCGCATCCTCCATCGTTTTTTTCAGCGCATCGGCAGTGACCGGCGTGATGAGATATCTTGTGCTAAAATCGAACGGCCTTCGCCACTCAGAAAACCTTCCTGTAAAGTTCGGCTTTTCGCCCCAAATCGTTCCCGCAAATATCGTCAAAAAGTTACCATCACAACGCTGTCCCCAACCGTTCCTCATCGCGTTTTCAACTTCTCGCACAAACGGCCCACGTTCGCTTTCACAGGCGAAAGCGGGTACACTCTCGGCTTTCGGAGAAAGATTGCACACAACGGCTTACACGTCGAAACAGGAGCCTTCCCTCCCCCGGCCACAGCACAGTCTTGAGCTGCCAGCGAAATCGTCACCGAAAGAACAGCCGGAGGAAGCGGATGCACGCCTATGGCGTGTGTCCGCTTCCTCCGGCGTCGCGGCCCCGCTGGGCTGCGTGATCTTTTTTTGCTTTTGTCAGAATTGTGGCTTACACACCATGTGTTCAGTGCTTTCCGCATGTGCGAGACGAGGGGTGGTATCACCACTCTTGGTGTGCTCTGCGTGCTGCCGAAACTCCCGGCCCCCGCTTGTTAAAACGACTAACTTGCCGTTTTCTGAGATCGGGTAGCCTTCATTGATTCCAGCGGTGCAAAAGCAGCAGTTCACGCCAAACAGCCCCGGTCCCCTATGAAAGGGACCGGAGCTGTTTTTTCGTCACTTCATGGAGCGTGCCAGGAACGCGGCGATCTGCGCTCTCGTGCAGGTGGCGTTGGGATCGAACTTGCCGTTGCCCACGCCGGTGGTAATGCCGTTCTCCACGGCCCAAGCCACGGCCTGCGCGTAATAGCTGTCAGTGGGAACATCGGTGAAGTTCGCCGTACCGCCCGCCGTGGGCTGGCCCACGGCCCGCCACAGCATCGTCACCATCTGGGCGCGGTTGATGGCGGCGTTGTGGTTCGCGCCATCGGAAACGCCCTTGTCCTTGGCCCAGTTCTGTGCCTTTTCGTACCAGGTGTTACCGCCGTTCAAGTTCGCGCCGTTCTGCCGCGCAAGGATCGTCCAAAGCTGGGCGCGGGTGGTGGAGGCGTTGGGCGCGTAAATCGTGGCGCTCATGCCGTTCACCAGTCCGCGGGCGCTCACGAAGTCGATCTCGTCCTTGGCCCAGTGGTCTTGCGTGTCGATGAAGCCCTTGGAGTTGTCAACGATCTTCACCGTCGCGCTGCCGTCCACGGTGAGTTGGATGCCGTTCTCCGTGGGAACGGAGTTTTTGACGATCTCTTCCGTGCCGTCGGGATGGACAAGCACCGCCACCGTGCCGGGGGTCGCGTTGGAAACGGGAATTTCCACCTTCGTTTCGCCTGTGCCCTTGGGCAGTTCCACCTTGACGGTGGGGGCGGTGCTGCTGTTGCGGGAAGCCTCCACCTCCACGGGAGCCTTCACCGCCTCGCCGTTCTTCTTGGCATCCTCCACGGCCTTGCCGCTGAGGGTGGTCTCCGCTACCGTCTTGCTCTCGCCGTTCTCGGTGGTAGTGACGGTCGTTCCTGTGGAGCCGTTGGCCGTGGTGGTTTTGGTGGTCTCCGTGCCGGAGGTCACGCCGTTTTTGTCGGTCTTGGTCTCCGACTTCGTTTCAGACTTCGTCCCGTCCTTGGAGGTGATGGTCTCGGTCTTGCTTTCCGTCACCGTACCATCCTTCTTGGTCTCGGTCCGGGTCTCGCTTTCGACCTTCGAGCCGTCCTTGTTGGTCTCGGTCTCGTTCTTGGTCTCGACCTTCGTTCCGTCCGGTTTCGTCTCCGTTTTCGTCTCGGTCTTGGAAATGGAGCCGTCCTTGCCGGTGGTGGTCTCGATCACGGTACCGTCCTTCTTAGTCTCGGTCTTGGTGGTGGAGCCGTCATCGTTCTTCGTGGTTTCGGTCTTTACTGTGCTGCTGCCAGAGGAAGAACCGCCAGAGGACGGACGATAGGTGACGGTCAGCTTGCCGTCCACATACGTCACATCATAGTTGCTGTTTGCCAGGGTGCTGCCGTTGTTCACAATCTGGGTTGTGTCGCTGACTTTAGTCATGTCCGGCGTTGCGGGGTTGTACTTCAGCTTGACACTTCCGGTCAGCGTATCCTCGCCGATCAGACCGGAAATCGTGTAATCCTTGTCCTTTTCCGGATTGCTCAGGTCGGGGGCTGTTTTACTGCCCACATAGGCGCTCTTGTCCTTGATCGTGACGGTGACTTTCGCCGGGGCAATTACGAAGGGGAACTCCTTCACAGTATCCGTCTCATCATTCCAGACGGAATTCTTCGTATCCTTCAGCGTAACGGTAACGGTGTAAGTGCCGGCGTTCATCTGCTCCGCATTGGCGACCGTATAGTTGTCATTTGCGGCGATGGTGTAGGTCTTCTTTTCGCCGTCATAGGTGAATACCGTCGCGTCTGCCTTCGGTACCTCAACCGGCTGCCGGGCGATGGTCACAGAGACCGATGCGGGTGCGCTGTCATTGTGGTTACTGTCACCGATGGCCTGATACCAGACGGTGTAGCTACCAGCGTCCTTACCGGTGGGGACATTTTCGCTGTAAGTGCCGTCCTGCGTGAGGCAATACCGCATCGTGCCGCCGATGGCTGTACCTGCGGTGATAAGCGCTTGCTCCTTGCCGGTATACACAAGGTTTTCCTTTGCGGTAGGTGGCGTGATCTGACAATCGGCCTTGTTTACCTTCAAATCAATGCTTTGCGAGGTGATGTAGCCGTCGCAGGAAACGGTACAGGTGATCTTGTGGTCTCCGGCAGTCAAGTCTTTGATAACATAGCTGCTTTCTGTTGTGTTTACCGGTTCACCGTCTTTGAACCACTGATAGGTAACTGTCTTTTCTTCATCCCGCAGACCAACGGAAGCCGTGAGTGTGATCGCTTCACCGTAGTTGGCGGTCGTCTTGTCTGCTGTAAGGGCGAAGGCTTCGATCGGAGCCTGCTGAACTGTAACGCCAGTCAGTTCAGTGCCGTCAAGTTGATTTACCCATGCGTTTTCTTTCCGGAAACCGTAGCCTTCGGCTAACGTACCGACCAGAGTGGCAGGCGCTGCAACACCAATTTTGCTAAAGGTACCACCGTAAAGTGTTACCTTGGATACACCTGCATTTACAACTGTGCTGACATTTACCGGGCATTCAAATGTACCGCCGTAGATGGTGATACTGCCGGTATTGCCAGCACTGCCGGTAGCGAGCATCGTGCTAAGATCGAATTTGATATTGCTGCCGCTGCCGTCCGAATTGCCGATAATTACACTGCCACAGCGTTCAACGTGAAAGGCTCGCTGGCTTTTGATGACAGCCTGCGTAGATGCCGAATTGATCAGCGTAAGTGATGCATCATTGTTTTTCAAATAGAAAACAAGATTGCCGGGTTTAGCGGTAGGATCAATATCAGTGCTGAGCGTTTTACCGTTCAGATCAATGGTAACAGGATTTTTACAGCCTTCAATAACAAGCGAATATGCTTTAACATTGATGTCCTGCAACAGCTTAACGGTACTGTTGGAATTGTTCTTTGCTGCATCGACAGCCGCTTTCAGCGAATCATAATAGCTGACATCGTTGTTGGATTTGGTCAGCTGTGCGGCATAGCTGCCAATCGTAACCGGCTGCGGCTCAGAGGCAAGCGCAGTGCCGCTTGCTTTACAGCGGACTTCATAGCTGCCGGCCGCCAGACCGGGTACCTCGCTGCCGTCAATAGCAATCCAACTTTCCGCACCGGAACTGCGGTATTCCATGGTATCATCCACACCGGTCAGCTTGCCGTCATTGCCGTTGATGCAGTTTTGTACGGAAGCCGCAGGTGCATTGGGCTTGGTGACCTGAATGGTCTGGGTTTCGGAGTCCAGTTTCTTTCCATCGCGCTGCATAACCGAGATGGTGCAGGCGGAAAGATTATTCAGAGAAATATCCGAATCAGAAGAAATTTCGTTCCAACCACCATCACCGATTTTATATTTCATACCGGTTGTCACACCGGAAAGCGTGCCGGTGCTTGCATCGGTGGCGGTGAAAGTCGCATTCGGCTTTTCTGCCTGCGCTAAGGTAATGTCCTGCGGCTGGGAGAACAGAGTGTTTTCTCCGCCGGTTCTTCTAACATGAATAACGGTGCCTTTGGACAGTCCGGTGAGAGCGGCACTTCCGCCCGTAATATCCGACCACTCACCTTTGCCGATTCGATACTGCATACCGGACGTTACGCCGTTCAGTGTACCGGAGTCTGTTCCGGTTGCAGCGAAAGATGCAGTCGGTGTTGCAGCCTGCGTGAGCTTAATCGTCTGGATAGCAGAATCCGTCGCGGTTGCTCCGCCCTTTTTGATGATTTGGATTTCGGTACCGCTCGTCAGTCCTGTGAGAGTAGCAGTCGTTCCATTGATAGCATTCCAATTACCGCCGTCAAGACGGTACTGTATACCGGAATCTACATTGGAAAGGGTACCCGTGTCAGAGCCGGTGGCGGTAAAGACTGCGCTCGGCGCTGCTGCCTGGGTCTTAGCCTCAGCTGCCGGGAGCGTGATATCTACATTAAAACACGGCATACCGGAAACCGTGACCTGAGAGGCACTGTTGCGGGTAACTGTGACGCCATTCTGTTCGTTTACGTGGTAATCGGTGGGGAAGTAGTAGCCATTGTCGGCTGTTACAACAACCGGGGTCATATCTTGGACCAACAAATCACTCTGGGTGAGTTTGCCGGAGCTCTGCATATTTTGGCCCAATTTGATGTTAACAGAATATTTATAACCGTCTAATGTCTCAAAGTTGCCGCCCTTGATTTTGCCGCCTTCTTGATTGCTGACGGCACCTTTAAAAGTGCCGTTTTCGATGATGCCATCCCTTTCATTGGTGACTGCGTTATTGAATATGCCACCGGAGATAACGCCATAATTTAATACTGCGCTGTAAATAGTTGTAGTATTATTCGCAGAATTCTGAAGAGTACCGGTATTGTCATTACAAATTAACTGCTTATCAGAGCTATCTGTGCCGATAGACCCACCGTTGGCATTGAATGTACCGGAATTATATAAAGCGATGCCAGAAACATATTGTCCACCGCTGCTTCCCCACAAAGCGGCGTTGCTGTTCATAGTGAAAGTTCCATAATTTAACACGCTGGCTGCATGCGGACTGCTAAGAAGATTGCTTTCATTGCCGCCGGAGCACTGCGCAATGTATCCAGCATTCATTTCAAAGGTTGCGCCTTCAGAGACATACACGCCGCCAACTCCTGTTGCAGTTTGCGCACCCGCGGAACAATTTGAAATTATGCCGCCGTTCATAGTCACTCGACCACCGGGAGCAATATAAATACCGCCTGCTGGACTGCCGTCGGTTGCGGCTCCCTTTGTAATTATGTCACCTTGATTACCATTAATAATTAAGTTGCCACACACCTGAATGGCTGTGCCTTTGCTGTCAGCATCGATGGAGTGACCATTCAGATCGATTGTCACATTTTTCTCTGTCGGAACCGTAAGGGAACTGCCACCCCATATAATGTTGTCTGTAAGCTTTGCGTCCTTATTATCGTTAATAGCAGCTTGAAGACCGGCCCAAGTATTTACGTCTACCGGGGTCGAACTGTCCGCCATCGCCGTTGCCGGCAGCAGCGTCAGGCACAGACACAGAGTTGCCAGAATACTCAAAAATCCTTTCTTCATCGTGATCCCTCCATGATGAAAGTCATTTGGTTCCTCCTTTGGAGGAACCAAGGGGATATCCCCTTGCCTAAATTTATTTTTCCGTCAGGGCTTCAAAGCCCTTTTCCGCCTGTTGGACGGTCTTTTGGATGATGCCCAAAGCCATTGTGTGAAGGTCCATCTGCAAGACTGCCGCCGTGATCGCCGCCCGCTTCTCCTTCGGTACGTCATAGAGCTTCAGCGAGCAGTCCAAGAAGCGGGAGATCTTGGCCTCCATCGTGAAATACACGTCACAGGGAACCGACATGAACCCCCGCATAATGTTGGCGGACGCGATCTCCATCTCGTAGAAGTCCTTAGGCTGCGCCTCCGGCAGATAAGGCCCGAAGATGGTTTGCAGACGCTTCGTTGTGCTTTTGTACAGATACGCCGCGATGGAGGGCAGGGAGTATGCCATCACATACAGCTCCCGCAGCGGCTCGGTCAGCTCCGCGATGTGGAGCTGGAGGGCCGTTTCCACGGCGTACAGGAGCACAGGGTCTTGTTCCCCGCTGTGCTGTCCCGCCAGAGCGAATTGCCCGCTGAACATCCGCTTTACCAGCTCCAGCAGCAGCGCCTCCTTACTGGGAAAAACATGGAAGAACGAACTCTGTCCGATGCCCGCCGCCTTTGCGATCTCTCCGGTGGTGGTTCTGGTGTAGCCCTTTTCCAGGAACAACGCCACCGCCGCTCGTAATACCTTCTGCTGGGTCACCAGACCGTTTAACAGTTTTCCTCTTGGCAAGTCAGCACCCCCCTTTATAACTTTTCTTGCGATTGCACTTTTATAATACCATGAGCCATTCCATCACGCAAGAAAAATTTCAGCGCCAGACCAGCAAAATTGGAATCTCCCTGTTCCTGACCCACTTTTGACCCAGAACAGCGGGGAGCGGAAACCATCAGACCGCACGGGAGAGGATGTTCCCCATCGTTTGCGCCGCTTTGAGCTGGGCGTCAGTGGTCACATGGGCGTAGGTGTCCAGCGTGAACCCCGCCGAGTAGTGGCCCAGCATATCCAGCATCCGGTGGCTGAGCTTGATCTGCTCGGAACGCTCCGCCATGCCCTGGGCAGGCAGCAGGTCTTTGAAAATATGGTCGATCATGGCGTGGGCTTTCTGCCTGTTTGTATCATTTGTATTCATCCGTGGATTTCCCCTATTATGATAAAAAGTATTTTTGTCATTCGTTTCACCGTATTTGCAGCTCGCGCCCCGGTGGATAAAGGGAACAGTACGGACAGAAGGCGGCAACCTTCTCACGGGCGTATTCCTGGGGTCTCTACTGCTTTCAACCCCAGGGCAGCCCAGCCTCTTCATGCTGGCCAGTGCTTTGTGTCTCATTATCAGCCCGGACAGAGTCAATGTCGACCGGCCTTGCCATAAGCCAGCCTGTCACAGGTTTTATCGCTCGCCGAAGATATCTCCTCCGGGTCATGGCGCACACTGCGCGAACGCTCATCCGTCCGGGCGGTTGCCCGTACTGCTGGTATGCACTTTTCAAGGAACAGTGAGGGATCTCCTTTTGGGTCCCTCACTGTCCTCCCGAAAAAGCCCTCGGGTGAATACCTTTAATTTGAAAAATTCTCAAAACATTTCTTCAGATCCCGCAGAATACGGTCTCGGCGTTTGATGACCGCCCTCTGGGTAATTCCGATCCGCGCCGCATAGTCTCTGGTGGATGCGCCGTCAAAGAACAATGCGTTGATCATTTCCCGATCCGCATCATTCAGAGACAGCATGGCCAACAGCAACATCTCCTTCCATTCCGCAAGGCTCTGTGCCTGCTCCCGTTCCAGTGCTTCTTCCTCTGCGCTTGGGGCTGCTTCCGCGCCGACATAGTCCGGAAGCAGGTCATCCTCCGCCATCTGTTCCAGCGAGAGGAGTTTCCCGGAAAACTGTTCCTCCCGCACATACCGCTCCCGGCGGTCCGCCTGGGAGTAGGCCAGATACACATCCTCCGCCACTTCCACATCCACACCATCCACGGTGATGATATTGGCGATCACTTCACCGGCTTCGTTGTAAATGCGTCTATAATTGCGTTCTTCCTGCCATTTTTTCATTTTTCGTGACTCCAATCTCAGATTTTTTTGAAAGTTCTGAGATCGGGTCACGGGTATTTGGCGACATAGGTCTGCCAACGCTGGAGCATACAAGTCCTTTCCGCCGTTCAACAATGCGAAAAGGGCGCAAAAAAAGAGCCTTACGCATAGCTGAAAAGCTACTTGTAAGGCTCCTAACTCAATACTTCCCGCTTACGTCTGATTCGACGCTGGGTGGTTGGTGCGCTTGACGAAGTTATATATTGTTTTGTTTTTCTTAATTCAGGCCCATGCCGTATCCCTACAGAGAGTGGGCACGATGATCGACGGCTCGGTCCTGTGCCGCACGGTGATTCCCACCTGCATACCGCACCTTGGACACTTTGCGATAATATCAGCTGGTTCATTTCCTACCATGGCAAACAGCCGATATTGGGAGAGAGCCGCTCCTGCAGGAGCATCCGCGATCCGTCCCTTCTCGCAGATGGGACAGCGAAGGATCTTGCGTATTTCTTGTTCCATGGCGCCTCGCTTTCTCTGTTCTCTTTTTTGAGAACAGCTTCCTAAAATTTTTTCACAGCAGATGATGATTCTCCAGCCGGATACGCATGGCTTGCTTGGAGACTTGAAAAATGCCGGCCATATCCGCGACTAATTGCTGACGGTCCCTGCCAGACTGGAGCTGGTAAAAGCATCGTTTTACTTGAGGCAGCGGCATCAGAAGGATGGATCCCAGCAGATTCGCCTGTATTTCCAATGTACTGTTCTGCGCTCTGATGATGTTCGCTTCCGTCATCATGGCTGCACTCTCGCCGGTTCCGCTGTACAGTCTCTTATGCAGCAGCCAGTGTGCCAGCTCATGAGCGCAGGTAAAGCGCAGTCGGCCTGTGGAGGCATCCTCTCTGCAGAGGGAGCTATCGATGAGTATGGTGCCGCTCTTGACCGCAATGACGGTATATCCTGGGATATCGTAATCATAGATAATGGCGCCGCCATCATCAAAAATCGTTTTGCCCAAGACACACCCGGTTTTCCGCAGGCACTGATATTCCAGCGTGATCCCCTGTGCTTCGATGATATCCTCGATAGGGATCATTCTGGGAACGCCATAATAGAGATTCGGATCATAGGCGGTGATGACTTCGCGGGCGATCCCCTCCAGAGCCTGTTCCCTGTAATATGGTGTTCTCATGCCTTGGTATCACTGTCCTCTCCTGATGATCTCATGCGCCGGTTGATTCGGTCGATAAAATCCTGCCACTCCTGATCGGTGGCGTCTGCCTCCCTGGCTGTGCGCAATGCAGCCCGGACGATCTCTCGATCCATGATGTAGTCCGGAAGGTCTGCGGATACCCGATTTTGCTTGGATTTTGCTGCAAGGTCAAGCATCCATTCCCGTTCTGGCTTGTCCAACTGCAGCAGCAGGGCCATCCGTTCCAGATATTCCTGCGAAGGAGCCGCGCGGCGGTCATTCTCAATGTTGCTCATATAGACCGGCGACAAGTCCAGCTTTGCCGCCATGCCGCGGAGCGTCAGGCCGCGCGCCATACGCTTCTCCCGAAGGAAGCTGCCAAAGGTCTGTTCCACGCTTTTCACCTCCTCGTGCGTTCTCTCGATTGGGAACAGTGCCAGTATAGCAAACATCTGTTCGATTGACAAGATAAGAAAGCAGAGGTGTCCCCCGCAAGGAACACCTCTGCTGGATCATTGCAGCCATGCGGCCATACCGCGCATTTCGTCCAGCACCTCTTCGGGGCCGAGGATTTGGATCTTGCCGCAGAAGGTGAACACCCATGCAAAAAACGGTGGACTGGGTGCTACCTCCACGATGGCCTTGAAGTGGCCGTCATCTGCTGTCACCGTTGAGACTTCTTCGCCAAAGCGGTCTATTACGCTGCGCATGACCTCGTTATCGCACAGCAGTTCCACCGTACACAGATCGTCCGGGTACATTCCGAATATTTTCCGCACATACTCAGCCGGGTCGAAGTCCGGCATACAAACAGCCGCCCGGTCAAATGATTCCACAGCCACCATTCGGTCCACCCGGAACTATGCCAGTTTTCCATGCTTTTCCGACCAGCCCACAGCATAATAGCAATCCCGGCTCCAGATAAGGGCATATGGGCTGAACTGATAGCGGTAACCGTTATGCTTGAGTATCTTTACTTTTTGCGGGGTGTATTCGTAATACTGGAAAGTGATCTGCCGTTTTTTCTGAATGGCGTTATGGATCTCATCCACGCTGTAATAAATACACTCATTCTCCGGTTTGGCGGTGCCGTCCATATAGATATGCCGATCCAACTGGCGGGCATGAGATTCACTGGTGAGCTTACCCAGCTTTTCAATAAGCCGTTCGCTTTTCTTGGCCGTAATGAAGCGGGAGGATTCCACCGCGTCCACCAGCAATTTTAACTCCGGCAGTTCAAATAACCGTTCTCCTACGAAGTATCGGTTCTGGGTGCTTTTGACACAGACGATGTCCATGCCGTTGCTTTGCAAGACTTCAATAGCGGAATATACGCTCTTGCGCCCTGCCTGAATGCCATGTTCCCGCCAGAAGGCAAGAATATCCGCCACAGAGACCGGATGCTGATCATCCGTATGCTCATACAGATACTGCTGTAAGAGCAGCAGACCGTATTGGGATTCATTTTTCATACCGATTTCCTTTTCTGTTTCCACATTTTTAGGAACAATTCGTTACAGTACTTCTTTATAGCTATCCCTTTCGGGTGATATACAAGCCCTCGCAGTGATTAAGTCATGACTTTTTTCTGCTCACATTTTCGCGGCAAATCTCCAAGGCTGGGAGCGGCAATCATAATCGTACAACCGGAACAGCGCCGCGCCGATTTTTTCAAATTATGTGACGCCGTCACAGTAGAACCGCCTGTCATGCGGTATACTATACCCAAACAAAGGAAAGGAGCTGACAGATATGGCAGCTATGAATATGAATCAGGAGCAGTTTAAGCAGTTGATCCGGGAGGAAAAGCCTGTTTTGGTGGATTTCTGGGCGCCCTGGTGCGGCTATTGCCGGAGGATCGGCCCTGCGTATGAGAAGATCGGAGAGGAATACGCGGACAGCCTCGTTGTCGGTAAGATCAACATTGATGAGGAGCCGCGGCTGGCGGGGGCCGAGGGGATCGCGGTCATCCCAACTCTGGTGCTGTACCGAAACGGAAAGGCCGTGGATTCCGTCACCGCACCCGGCTCAAAGGCAGAGATCGACCGTTTCATTCAGGAAGCCTTGGCGAAATAACGGAGGGTTCAGATATGAACAACAATCATGTTTATGATATGCTCGTGGTGGGCGGCGGCCCAGGCGGCTACACCGCCGCCCTGTACGCGGCACGGGCGGGGCTGGACACCGTCGTGCTGGAAAAACTGTCCGCCGGTGGGCAGATGGCACTGACCGAGCAGATCGACAACTATCCCGGCTTTGAGGACGGGATCGACGGCTTCT
>OLNQ01002761.1_pt1 | contig 14928 bp, 9 predicted proteins | sample 1672821 | NCBI WGS metagenome assembly OLNQ01 (sample SAMEA3136727, study PRJEB25190) | human gut metagenome | biome: human gut; feature: human-associated habitat; material: faeces | place: Austria | collected 2013 | reverse complement strand
CTACAGACCTATTTCAAGCAAATACAACCAAGAGAAGAGTTATGAGTGAAAAGAACCAAAGGGTATGGAAGCCCCTCAAAGCGTACGAAGACATCCTCTTCGACTACTACAACGGCATCGCGCGCATCACGATCAATCGGGAGCGCTACCGCAACGCCTTTACACCGACCACAACGGCCGAGATGAGCGACGCTCTGCGCATCTGCCGTGAAGATCAGAGTATCAACGTGGTGGTCCTGACGGGCGCTGGCGACAAGGCGTTTTGCTCTGGTGGAGATCAAAACGTCAAGGGGCGGGGTGGCTACATTGGCAAGGACGGCGTACCTCGTCTGAGCGTCCTCGATGTGCAGAAGCAGATCCGCAGCATCCCCAAGCCGGTCATCGCTGCGGTCAATGGTTACGCTATCGGTGGCGGACATGTCCTCCACGTGGTGTGCGACCTCTCGATCGCTTCGGAGAATGCTATCTTCGGGCAGACGGGCCCTCGTGTAGGCAGCTTCGACGCTGGCTTTGGTTCCTCTTACCTCGCTCGTGTCGTAGGACAGAAGAAGGCGCGTGAGATATGGTTCCTCTGCCGCCAATACTCCGCTCAGGAGGCTCTCGACATGGGACTGGTCAACAAAGTGGTGCCTCTAGACCAACTAGAAGATGAGTACGTACAGTGGGCGGAGGAGATGATGTTGCTGAGTCCGCTCGCCCTGCGTATGATTAAGGCAGGACTCAATGCTGAGCTGGATGGTCAGGCCGGTATCCAAGAACTGGCAGGCGATGCGACGCTGCTCTACTACCTCACGGACGAAGCACAGGAGGGCAAGAACGCTTTCCTTGAGAAGCGCAAGCCCAACTTCGAGCAGTACCCTAAGTTCCCCTAATAGTCGATGTCACCACAAGAGAGCATCCTCCACCTCCCCACCCTACTGCCACAGATAGCTGAGCGGGTGACCATAAGCGTGGAGCTGTACACCCTGCGCTTCCGTCGCCCCGCCAAGACCTCCCGTGGCGAGTATGAGACGAAGCGCGTCTACTACCTACGTCTCCAGAGCCTCGAGCAGCCAACTCATGTGGGTTATGGCGAGTGCGCCCCGATGCCTCAGCTCAGCTGCGATGATCTGCCCAACTATCAGGTGGTGCTGGAGAAGCTGGCGGGGCAGCTGGCGCAAGCTCCCGATCAGTTTGACGTAGCCTCGCTATGCCCCTACCCTTCCATCGCTTTTGGCTTAGCCACGGCGATCAATAGCTTCCTCGCTGCTTGTCGTAATAGCGAGGGGGAGACGGAGCCTCCCTTTTGCGACACCCCATTCACGCGTGGAGAGATGGGCATCCCGATCAATGGGTTGATCTGGATGGGCAACAAAGCCTATATGTACGAGCAGATCCAGGCTAAGCTGGCGCAAGGGTTCCGATGCTTGAAGCTTAAGATCGGCGGAATAGACTTTTCCGAAGAACTAGAGCTACTCCGCTACGTGCGGCAGCATTTCTCGCCCGAGGAGATGGAGCTGCGGGTGGATGCCAACGGAGCTTTTGCCCCAGAGGTAGCTCTAGAGCGACTCAAGCGACTGAGCGACTTTCACCTACACTCGATCGAGCAACCGATACCTGCGAGCAATCAGTGGAACAACCTAGCGAAGCTCACGGCAGCGTCGCCACTCCCCATAGCACTCGATGAGGAGCTAATAGGGATCCACACCCGAGAGCGCAAAGCGCAACTACTAGATGAGGGCAAGCCACACTATATCATCCTCAAGCCGTCACTCCATAGCGGGGTCGATGAGTGGATCGAGCTGGCCGAGGAGCGCGGCATCGGCTGGTGGGCGACCTCAGCGCTGGAGTCGAACGTAGGGCTTAGTGCCATCGCTCAGTGGGTCAGCCAATACCCGATCGTCCGCCCGCAAGGGCTTGGCACAGGAGCGCTCTATCTCAACAACAAGCCCTCCACGCTACGACTCGTCGGCGATCAGATGTTTTTCAGAGAGGTTAGAGATTAGAGGTTAGAAGTTAGAGATTAGAGGCACTAGCTTTTCTAGTGGCACTAGGAGCACTAGTGGCACTAGTATCTCTAGCCAACAGCTAAAAGCTAACAGCCAACATGTCCGAGCACCTATATATAGATAACGCACGAGTAGATGCGGAGAGCTTAGAGCCGTTCGCTCGAGGGCTAACCTACGAGCGCAGAGCGGTACTACAGCCACTTCTCGCCTTTCTCAGAGAGTGGTGGAGCAGCGAGGAGTATGTGGTCGTCCAAACCTCTGGTTCAACGGGCGCCCCTAAGCGGATCAGACTGACGAAGTGTGCTATGCGACGGAGCGGACTCAGGAGCAACCGCTACTTTCAGATCGAAGCTGGCAAACGGCTCCTCCTAGCGATGGATCTGCGCTACATAGGTGCTAAGATGATGGTGGTACGCGCACTGCTCGCCGGTGCCGAGCTGATCGTGGTGCCTCCCTCGAGCCATCCGCTGGCAACACTCAACGCAGCACCGCACTTCGTCTCGCTTGTACCCCTCCAACTACACCACACACTGGAGGTGCCTGCTGAGCGCAAACTACTCAGCCAAGCAGAGCAACTGATCATCGGGGGTGGAGCCATTGATCCCGCTGTGGAGGCGCAGCTCAGCACGCTACCCGTAGCAGCTTACGCCACCTACGGCATGACCGAGACCATCTCGCACATCGCCCTGCGACGGCTCAACGGCCCCCATGCCTCTCCCCTCTTCTATCCCCTCGAGGGGGTGCATCTCTCCCAAGGCTCTGCAGGCGAACTCATCATCGAGGATCGCCTGATCTATCCCGAAGGACCTACACTCAAGACCCATGACCTCATCGAGCTGCAACCTGATGGGGGCTTTACCATAGAGGGTCGAGCCGACAACATCATCAATAGTGGCGGCGTCAAGATAAGTCCCGAGCCAATCGAGCGCAAGCTCTCTGAGACACTCGGCATACCGCTCGCCATCAGCTGGGTAACCGATGCGGCACTAGGACAAAAGCTCGTACTCGTACTGGAAGGCGACAGCCTCCCCGAAGCTTTGGCGAAGAGTCTAGACGAAACGTGCGAACAACTCCTACCTCCCTACCACCGCCCGAAAGAGGTCCTCTGCGTAGCGCAGCTACCGCACAACGACAACGGCAAGCTCGACCGTCGAGCCCTCCAGCAGCTCCTCCGCAACCACTAGGAGCGTTATCTATCTTCACAAGAAGATAGATAACGAGCGATGCCTCGGCGGATAGATATTAGTCCGAAGCGTGACGGATCGATCTCTGCGGGTGCCAGCCAGCTGAGCTGCGCTACATCGTCCATAGCTCGTACCGCGGGCATCTCGCTCGGTAGCTGAACCGTATAGAAGAGGTCAAGCGTCGGCACGAGAAAGTCGCTGTAAAGGTAGCTGTTGGGCAAAGAGAAAGCATAGCTAAACTGCTCCGTGGGGAGTCGTAGTCCGCTCTCTTCGCATAGCTCTCGCTGCGCGGCCTCTTCGCCCGTCTCGCCCTTGTCGACGAAGCCGCCTGGGAGATCTAGCGTTCCACGAGCAGGCTCCTTGCCTCGGGTCGCCACGAGTAGCCGGCCCCGCAGATCCCGCACGAGGAGGGCCACGGCAGCACTCGGGTTGTGATAGTAGGTGAAGCCACACCTCTGGCAGTGCTGCGCCTTGAGACCGTGTGCGACCAAGCTCTCAGCGCCACAGCGAGGACAGTAGTCAAAGTGCTCTCTACTGCTCATCCTGCTTGTATCTCTCACGAGCCAAGGAAGCGGCACCCAATACCGCTGCTTGCCCCATCGGTAGAGAGCTGAGAAGTATCTCGATGGCCCCCCTATATATATGGAGTAGTGCCTTGTCAAAAGCAGTGCGTACAGGAGCCAAGAGTAGGTCACCACACTGCGCCACCCCGCCAAAGAGGACGAAAGCTTGTGGTGCTGAGAAGCAAGCGAACTGAGCCAAGGCACGTCCCAGTATCTCGCCCGTCTCCTCGAAGACCTGTCTAGCTAATGAGTCGCCTGTAGTTAGAGCCACCTCTGCGACACACTTGCTCGTCAACTCCTCGTCTGGTATGTCACAAAGTGCACTCCACATACCTTGTTCGATACAGAGTTTCTTGAGCTTTACAGCACGCCGAGCCACGGCCGGTGCGGCAACAGAGGCTTCGAGACAGCCGTATCGCCCGCAGCCACACTTCTCCTCCTGCTCCCCTATGGCAATATGTCCCAGCTCGCCCGCCTTGCCTTGGTAGCCACGTATCAGACGCCCGTCGGCATAGATGCCACTACCTACCCCAGTGCCAAGCGTTATCTCGACAAAGTGGTCCAGCCCACGAGCCACTCCGTAGCTATGCTCTCCGAGTGCACTCGCATTAGCATCATTGTCTAGGATGACAGGTAGCCCCGTGCGTGCCGAGAGCTCTGCGACGATCGGAGTGGAACCAACCCAGGGGAGGTTGACCGCCTCCTCGATACAACCTGAGAAATAGTTAGCATTCGGAGCTCCGATGCCTATTCCGACCACCTGGTCTGTTAGGGCAGGGTTAGCAATCAGTAGAGCTATCTGCTGGCTCAAGGCATCTATGTAGTCAGCGAAGACGCCTCCATGCTGCTTCGTTGAGAGCGTCTGCGAGGAGACTATTCGACCCTCATCGTCGACGATGCCCAGCTCTGTATTGGTACCTCCTATGTCTATGCCTAAGTATAGTGACATATCGTTGCTCTATATAATAAAGGAGTGGGCAGTGCTCCGTAGCTCGTCAGCTCCTCTGGCGGAGTCGTCTCGCGTACTTAGCACTGCCCACTATGAAACTACATACTTGTTCCTACGGCTTATTCATCAATCTTGAGCAGATCACCCGTCGTCTCGGCGATGCGCTCGTAGTAAGCCTTATCGTAGCCAGGGAAGTAAGGCATCTCGCTCAGGCCATAACCGTTGGTCTTGAACTGCCCGTTCTCCTCCTTCTTCATATTGCCATCCATATACTTGACGAGTAGGTACTCACCGAGCTTCTTCCAGCGATAGGTGGCGTAGTCAGCGGTCTCGCAGGAGAAAGTCGTAAGGACTTCACGAGCCTTCATCGGGTCTTGCTGGTAGATAGCAAGAGCCTGCTGGTCTATCTCCGAGACAATCTTGTCAAAGCTCTGCTCCAGTTGCTGCTGTACAGGACGAATATCCTTCATCATAGGTGCATAGCGCGCATAAGCCATGTTGGCAACCCAGTTGTGAATCCAGAATGCGCTCGTCCAGGAGAAGTGCATCATATCTCCATTTCCCACGCGGTAGCACTCAGGTGTGCGGAGTGAAGAGCAGTAGACAGGCGTAAAGACAGCCGTATTGGCGTCATCTACACCAAACCACAAGATGCTGAAAGCGTCCGGCAGATTAGGTCTAAGCTGAGCTACTAGCACGAAGCCCGTCTGTTGCGTAGCGATGGCACGCTCATTGACGTAGGTCTGACCATCTACCTCGAAGGTCATCGGACGCCAGCGGTAAGGGACAGCGTAAGGACCAGCCCCCACATCCTTGGTCATATCCATTGGGGTACCCTCGTAGTGGTCGCGCATCATGTCTCGTACGTCAGAGACAGAGAGCTTACGGTTGGGGATGACATAGAGAGGCATTGGCTTGGAGGCCTTCTCGTCACCCATGACAAAGCGCTCGTACTGCTCCATATTATCGCTAAACTTATTGAAGAAAGCCCACACGCGAGCCTCACAACCACGTAGACCTCCTGGGGTGTAAGGGTTGTAAGCCTTCTGGAAGCTGAAGTCCTGGTCCGAGCCCTTGTAGAACCCTCTCTCACGAGCGAAGTCGATTACGTCGGGAGCGTAGAGGCAGTTCTCTGGGTCATTGAACTTAATCTGCTGGATGCGCGCTTGGTTAGCGTGTGCCGAGATAGCATTGTCAGGGATACGCATAGCGACCCATACGGCACCCTTGCCATACTTACCCTTGCTGACTAATTCGAGGACCCATGCCTCATTCTTGTCAGCTATAGAGAAGCTCTCACCAGAGCTAGCGTAGCCATACTCCTTGACCAGTGTAGTCATCACCTCGATAGCCTCACGAGCCGTCTTAGCGCGCTGCAAGGTCACATAGATGAGGCTACCATAGTCCATCAAGCCGTTAGGATCTGTCAGCTCCTCACGACCACCCCATGTAGACTCGGTGATAGCTAGAGCGTGCTCATTCATATTGCCGATGACGGCGTAGGTGTGTGCCACCTCAGGTATCTGTCCGAGAGGCTTGCCCGAGTCCCACTCCGTGATTTGTCTCATAGAGCCTGGTGCGTGGTCGGCAGCAGCCCAGTAGTATAGCTCACCGTAGAGCGTGTGTGAGTCGGCACTGTAGGAGATCATCACCGAGCCATCGGTCGATGCTCCCTTGCCAACGAGAAGACCCGTGCAGGCATAGCTCTGGCTAGCCCCGACGAGTAGAAGTGTAGTGAGTAGGGCTAGTAGCCTAGTCATTGCATTCTGTGTCATAGTTCTTAATATCAGTATTATAGATAAGTTGTACGATACTTGGGATAAAAAGTGAATCCATCAGTCATCACCTCGGAGAAATCTCTGCGAGCGACTGATGGATTCAAAGATACGAAAAAAAGAAAGAAGGCACAGGGGAACAACCATATCGATAAAAAACATTTGTGCCTTCTTTCTGGTGCCTGTAGCGCCTTCGTAAAAAGCTTAAATCCAAAGGCAGGCACAACGCGTGTCACCACGCAATAAGTCTTCGCCCCACTCAACGGTAGGGGCTTTCGGTTTCTTTAGAGAGTGCTTCATCGCAAAGGTTTAATCGCTGGAAGATTCTTTTGTAAATTCATACCATTCGGTCATCTCTCTGAGTAGGAAGGAGAGAGCGAGTAGCGTCTCTAGGTCTCTAGTAGGTACATCGGGCTACAGTGATTGCGTTGCAGAGGCGTGATGTAGACATCCTTGCCGACACGGATTCCCTCGGAGAAGAGCCGTATGTCGAAAGTCTTGCGTACCAGCTCCGGATGATTATTCTCCTTACTCAGATGGCAGAGGAAGACATTACGCATCGTGGGTCTCCAGATACGACAGAGGAAGTCCACCGACTCAGCATTGCTCAGATGCCCGAGCGGACCGCTGATGCGCTTCTTAAGAAAGGGCGGATACTTGCCGATCCGTAGCATCTCCGTGTCATAGTTTGACTCTAGCACGAGGTGATGTGCGATGCTAGCGTAGTGCTCTATCGTAGGCGTCAGGTGACCTATGTCTGTAGCTAGGGTAAAGGAGAAGCCCTCCTCCGACGAGATGTGATAGCCCACATTGTCAGCGCTGTCATGTGGCACGGTGAAAGGGGTAATCGTCAGTCCTATTAACTCAAAGGGTTGCTCAGCCTCTATCGCAAAGCGCTCCTGATGCTTGATGCGCTCCACCCCTCTCATACGATCCAGCTCTACCTGCACAGGCTGCGTCGCATAGACAGGTAGCTCGTAGTGGTTCGCCAGGGTTCCGACAGTGCGTGCGTGGTCTGCATGGTTATGTGTTAGGAGGATTGCCTGCACATCACGCTCTAGCGAGAGACCCTGCTGGGCCAGTCCCTCCTTAATATCGTAGTGCGTAATCCCCGCATCGATAAGTATGCCCTGCTGGTTGTGCTCGAGGTAGTAGCAGTTTCCCGTGCTACCACTCGCCAGACTCATAAATCGTATCATACCGTCAGCTCACCACGTAGGGAGACCTGCATCAGACGAGACACCATCTCCTGGGACAAGTCTTGCGCCAAGAGATACATCAGCTTAGTCACGGCTGCCTCCGTAGTCATATCGCCACCGCCGATGACTCCCGTCTGGCTCAGCACATTACCAGTCTCATAGCGAGCCATCACCACCGAGCCAGAGTAGCACTGAGTGACATTGACTATGGTGATACCACGCTCCACAGCTGTGCGGATAGTCGAGAGGAAGGTCGTATCGGTAGGCGCATTACCACTGCCAAAGGTCTCCAGGACCACACCGCGTAGCCCTGGAGTGTGCAAGATATGGTCGAGGAGTGAGGCTGATAGTCCAGGGAAGAGCTTGAGCACCACCACCTGCTGGTCGAAGTCGGCAACCCACTCGTGCGCAATCGTAGGCTCTGCAAAGCCTATGGAGCTAGGACTATACTTTATATCAATCCCGGCAAAGGCGAGGTGTGGGTAATTGGGCGATGCAAACGCCTCAAAGTGCTCTGCACTATACTTGAGCGTGCGGTTGCCTCGATAGAGATAATCCTCAAAGTAAACGGCCACCTCGGGAATCATCGGCGTCCCATCGGTTCGTCTTGCTAGTGCAATCTCGAAGGCGGTGATAAGATTTTCCTTGCCATCAGTGCGTAGTCGTCCGATAGGGAGCTGCGACCCGGTCAGGATGACGGGTCTATCGAGTCCTCGTAGCATAAAGCTCAGAGCTGAGGCGGTGTATGCCATCGTGTCGGTTCCGTGGAGGATGACAAAACCATCGTACTGCTTCATCTCAGCCTGTATCATCCGTCCCAGCTTAATCCACAGAGCTGGGGTAATCGCTGAGGAGTCTATGGGCGGGTCGCACTGAGCTATGTCGAAGGTGCAGTGGAGCTGATCCAGCTCAGGGACATGCTCTCTGAGGTAGTCAAACTGGAAAGCCTTGAGCGCACCAGTCTCTGTATCTTGCACCATCCCTATAGTCCCGCCTGTATAGATGACCTTCAGGTGAGGTAAAGTCGCCGTATCTCGTGTTGCAGTCATGGGTTCATACATCTTTGTGCCAAAGCACCTATCGTAACTAATGTGCAAAGGTACGGATATTTCCCGTCGCCTAGACAGACGACACCAGAGCTGACGCATTATATATAATGAACTCATCTATTCTTCGCTGGTCGCTATGTGTAGCTCCTGACAGAGCGATCATGATGCGTCTCCCCTGGCTGAAGGAATTCAACGCCGGCTCGTTACAATAATTTAGACCCGACTACATATCAAAGCGGCGCCATGTCGGGGAAACCGAATCTCCACGTGGATATTTTAAAATGCCCACGTGGAGAATTTTTATTTTCCACGTGGGGAAGAAAAAATTCTTCGGAGGAATCAAATGAAACTTCGGAGGAAATGAATCACGCCCACGTGGAAAATAAAAAATATCCACGTGGAGATTTCAGATTTTCCACGTGGATATTCTGTTTTATAGTCTCAGTTGATTAGAATACGTCACCCTCAATCTCTCCTAGCACCTCAAAATAGATATTAGCCGGCTTTGACACTGGAATCTGCAGGGCTTGATAAATTGCTTCTTTATTAATATCTTTGTCTGTAAGAAGGATGCGTTGATATCTCTCCAGGTGTCAACGCTCCTATCGCAACTAGTTACTGCCAACTGCGGGAGCGTAAGCTACGGTAACTACAAAGGAGTCAATACATTCACTACACAAAACAAATCTATATGATGCAAACATTTACTCACTTACGCACGGCTTGCTTAGTAGGATGTGCACTCCTCCTCGGCTCGCTGACCATGCAAGCTCAAGATGTGGAGCTAGTCCAGCTATCGCTCCACCAGCCAAATCTACAAGAGCTTAGAGCAGACGGTACTACTACCGCAGGAGAGTCTTCTATCCCCGCCGATGAGAAGCAGGCTCTCGTCGATATCTACAACAGCCTAGACGGGGCAAACTGGAAGCCCTCGTACAAGCGCTGGGACCTAACAGCCGATCCTGAGACTTGGAATGGCGTCAGGGTACGAGACGGACACGTCGTGGAGCTAGCCATAGATCGTCGCTGGGCGAAGGGCGAGGTGCCAGCCTCTATCGCAGACCTGACAGAGCTAGAGGTCTTCATGTGCTACTCGAATCAGATTACTAAGTTCCCCGATGAGCTCTTTACTATGAAGAAGCTAAAGAAGTTCGTCGCTGACCTGCAGAATGTCGGGGAGACTCGTACACTGACACAGGCATTCCCGAAGAAGGTGGACCTGCCCGCTATGGAGTCTTTCTCTATGGCAAGCAACGCTCTGACGGGGTCTCTACCAAGTGATATGAACATGCCTAAGGTTCAGTTTCTCGGACTTCAAGACAACAAGCTCACAGGTAGCGTCCCTGAGACCTTGACAAAGTGTCCAAACCTAGAGTATCTCTACCTCCATATCAACGACCTCTCTGGCGAGCTGCCCCAAGACTGGAGTGCCTGCACTAAGCTCAAGCACTTTGTCTTTCAGCAGAATCCTAAGCTCGGAGGTAGCTTCCCCACCTGTCTGACCCAGATAACCAGTCTAGAGGCTATCTCTATCCAGGAAACTTCCATCGGAGGAGAGATACCATCCGACATCGGCAATCTAACCAATATGAGCCAGTTCCTACTCACCAGCTCTAAGATGAGCGGTGTCATTCCGGAGAGCATTGGCAAGCTCACCAAGATGAATATGATTGCCTTTGGTGACTGCCAGTTCCGTGGTCCACTACCCGCTAGCCTAGCCAACCTGACGAATCTAGTACTCATCAACCTTACGAACAATCCTATAGGCGGTGAGATACCTAAGTGGTTCTCAAAGTTCACTATGATTAAGGACCTCAGAATGGCCAAGTGTCAGTTCACCGGCAAGATTCCCGTAAGCTTCTTCCCTAGCACTAAGGGGGGAACGGATGGACTTCCTAAGCTACAGAACCTAGACTTGTCGTTCAACGAACTAACGGGTGAAGTGCCAGAGCAAATCGTCAATAGCTCTAACCTAGTACGTATCTGGCTCTCTCACAATAAACTCACTGGCAATCCAACGGGATACTTCACTTACAATAACTTCAATCACTTGGTGCAGGTCGAAATAAACGACAACCAGTTCGCTGGAGGTATCGGTACACTCTTTACCAACCCGAAGCGCATGCTAGTCCGCGTAGATATCTCAAACAATAACTTCTCTGGTCCTATCCTCCCGATGCCAAGCCAGTCAGACTACGGAGTGCTCCTAGGCTTCACTGGCGGGAGTGCTATAGTTCATGGGAATAAGTTCGTGTTCTCTGACTTCAGCAACTTCGAGGGTGCTCTCGAGATTGGTACAGATGCAGACAATACGCTCGTCTATGCGCCCCAGCAGCCGACCACTGAAGATGAGACGATGGAGCTAGCAGAGGGCAAGAGTGTGACCCTCGACGCAACCATTCAGGACCCCAAAAACTGGAAGCAGGACGGAGGTTCATTTGTCCCCAACAAGTACCAGTGGTACAAGGATGGCAAGGCTATCCCTGGCGAGACCAAATCAACCTACACAATCGAGAACTACAACAGTAGCTACGATGGAGTCTACAACTGTACTATTACCAACATTATCGCTCCGAAGCTCAGACTCTCCACGGGCAAGACGACCATCAAGCAGCTCGTATCTGTCTCTGAAGTGACCAAGCCTGAGCTTATAATCACAAGAGATGCTGATAGGCTCTACGCAGAGGGCGCACAGGAGATGACACTCTACAATATGGAGGGTGCCTGCATCTCTCGCTCTGAGGGTGACTCGCTCGCCATCGAGGGTGTCGCTGCTGGATGCTACCTCATCGTCGTAACTATAGATAATGTACGACACACGGTCCGGTACATTCTCTAGTCCTGGTCAGAGACTTGACTAGCACTCACGCTTAGTCAGGCATCCAGACAACGAGAAACCAACGAAGACTGTTGCAAAAGTCAACAGTCTCACAAACTTGCTTGCAAGATTGTCTAGACTTTGCAGAAAGGATGAAGCGCAAGGCGCTGAGGGTGAGGTCTGAAGGGAGCATACCTCCGTATGTGACCGAAGCCGAATCCCGAAAGCAACACAGCGATTCGCCTTTATGCAACAGTCTCCAACAATATAGCCCGCTATAGGACGGCTCGAATCGAGTCCTATTCCTACAGCGGGCTATATACATTCTCTCGTGGGTGAGTGCTATCCACCTTTTGAGAGCACACTATGATAAAGTTGCGACTGGGAGCACCACTACGGGATTCCCCAATAGGTCGTTTCTAGCGTCCCGAGCGGATCGGTGCGCTGCCCCAGCAAATCTGACTCTGAGGATCGTAGATGGTGGCAAACTGCCCAGCTGCGATACCCTGTATCGGCTCGCTACTGACCAGCTGATAGCCTCCCGATGGGAGTCGCTCGAGGTGACCCGCGGTGAAGTCGGGCGTGTGTCTGATTTTGAAGGTGACCTCCAGCGGACTATCTGACGAGGTCTCCGTCCAGAGCCACGGATCGACCGTTAACCAGTGCATCTCCTCGGTCTCGATGATCGTGCCGTACTGCGTCTTGGGGTCGTAGCCTCGTGAGGCGTAGAGGACGTTGTGCTCCACATCTTTTGCCACGACATACCACGGACCGCCCGAGAGCCCCAGCCCTTTGCGCTGACCAATGGTGTGAAACCAGTAGCCTCTGTGCTCCCCTATCTTCTCACCGGTCTCATGGTCTATGATGTCGCCTGTCTGAGTGCCTAAGTAGCGCTCGATGAAGTCATTGTAATTAATCTGTCCTAAGAAGCAGATGCCTTGGCTGTCCTTGCGCTGTGCATTGACTAGATGCGCCTCGAGAGCAATGCGACGCACTTCCTCCTTCGGTAAGTGACCGATGGGAAAGAGGAGACGCTCCATCTGCCGAAAGCCGATCTGCGCCAAGAAGTCGGTCTGATCCTTCACTGGGTCGGGAGAGGTGCCGAGGAAGGTCAAGCCCTCCGCCGTCTTTCGTATCGTAGCGTAGTGCCCCGTGGCAATGTAGTCGTACTCGGAGCCACACCTCTCCTCAAAAGCTCCGAACTTGATCAACTTATTGCACATCACATCGGGATTGGGCGTGAGCCCCCGCTTGACAGCATCCATCGTATAGGAGACTACACGATCCCAATAGACTTGGTGCAGGTCGATGATCTCTAGGTGCAGGTCGTAGCGACGAGCCAGGAGCGTCACCAGCTCGATGTCTTCCTCAGCAGGACAGTCGAGGTAGCCGCCATCCTCGTCCTGCATGCCGATACGTATATAGTAAAGATCTGGACGAAAGCCCGCCTCAACGAGCAGATGCATCGCCACGCTACTATCCACGCCACCCGAGGCGAGCAGTGCGATGCGACTATCCCGTGGCAGTGCTGTGTAGAGAGCAGTCTCCATACACCTCAAGAGTCAAGCCCTCAAAGCGGACTACATACGCTCGGGCAACGCAATGCCGAGGAGCCCCATAGCGCTATGGATCGTCTCGGCAACGGTCTTGCTGAGCTGCAGACGCATGCCACGCAATGCTTCGTCCTCCTCACGCAGTACGGAGCACTCGTGATAGAACTGGTTATACCCCTTGACCAAGTCGTAGGTATAGTTGGCAATACGGGCCGGCGAATAGCTCTCGGCAGCCTCCTGTACGACTGTCGGATAGTCGAGCAGCTGCTGGACGAGTGCCGTCTCGTACGATGAGAGCGCTAGTGACTCGCCACCCTCTGGGAGCTGGTGCTTGTAGCCCATCTCGTCAGCCTTCTGCAGGAGCGAGCAGATGCGGGCGTAAGTGTACTGGATGAAGGGACCTGTGTTGCCGTTGAAGTCGATAGACTCCTCGGGGTTGAACATCATATTTTTCCTTGGGTCCACCTTGAGGATAAAGTACTTGAGCGCGCCTAGACCGACCATCTCGGCGGTGCGTAGCTCCTCAGCTGTCGGCTCGGTAGCTAGCTCTGCGCCCTTAGCTTGCTGGGCTGTCCGTGCCACCTCTAGAGCGGTGTCGCGCATAGCGTCCATCAGATCGTCCGCATCGACGACCGTACCCTCGCGACTCTTCATCTTGCCGTGAGGGAGCTCGACCATGCCGTAGCTAAAGTGCGTCAAGCTCTTGCCCCACTTATATCCCAAGCGGTCTAAGAGTAGCGATAGCACCTGAAAGTGATACTCCTGCTCGTTGCCCACGACGTAAACCATCTGGTCTATCGGGAAGTCTTGATAGCGGAGCTTGGCGGTGCCGATATCTTGGGTGATGTAGACCGAGGTGCCGTCACTGCGTAGGAGAATCTTCTTGTCTAGTCCCTCCGCCTCAAAGTCGGCCCATACGGAGCCATCCTCATGTCGCTCGAAGAGCCCTTCCTCCAAGCCTCGCAAGACCTCTTCGCGGCCTACGAGGTAAGTATCGCTCTCGTAGTAAATCTTGTCAAAGGAGACGCCCATACGGTTGTAAGTCTCGTCAAAGCCTTTGTAGACCCACTCATTCATCTGTCGCCATAGCGCACGCACCTCAGGGTCGCCCTGCTCCCACTGACGGAGCATCTGTCGCGCATCAGCCATGAGCTGAGACTTAGCCTCTACCTCCTCGTCGCTCCAGTCGGGATGCGCAGCACGTATCTGCGCTAGCTCGGCACGATACTCCTTGTCAAAGCGCACGTAGTAGTCTCCGATGAGGTGGTCGCCCTTCTTGCCCGAAGAGTCTGGTGTCTCGCCATTGCCCCAGCGTAGCCAAGCCAACATCGACTTGCAGATATGCACGCCACGGTCGTTGACGATGTTTGTCTTGACCACACGATGACCGCTCGCCTCCAGGATCTGAGCGAGACTGTAGCCGAGTAGGTTGTTGCGCACGTGCCCGAGGTGAAGTGGCTTGTTGGTGTTTGGTGAGGAGTACTCAATCATCACGAGAGGCGACTGCTCTGTCGGCGTGATGTGGCCGTAGTGTGGAGTCTCGGCAATCTCTCGTAGGGCTGAGAGCCACGCCGTGTCGGTCAGTGTAAGGTTGAGAAAGCCCTTGACGACGCCATAGGACGCTATGAGGTCTGTCTGCTCCTGGAGCTTGGCACCGATCGTCTCGGCAGTCTCTTGGGGAGACTTGTGCGAAGCCTTGAGATAGGGGAAGACGACGAGCGTCACATGCCCCTCAAACTCAGGGCGCGTGGCGGTCAGCGTGATCTCATCAGCGGTCGTGTTGAGACCGTAAAGGGTATGTAGTGTCGAGGCGATCGCCTCGCTAAGCTGTCTGTAAAGGCTCATAGTAT
>OLNQ01002754.1_pt1 | contig 14953 bp, 6 predicted proteins | sample 1672821 | NCBI WGS metagenome assembly OLNQ01 (sample SAMEA3136727, study PRJEB25190) | human gut metagenome | biome: human gut; feature: human-associated habitat; material: faeces | place: Austria | collected 2013 | reverse complement strand
TTTGTTATTTTTAATTGTTTTTTGTTGGTTTTTTATATTATTTTGAATTTCGGTAACAGTAGGAGATTTTTCAATCATAGCGACATTAACGTTAACTGCTTGTATAACCATATTGAAATGATATAAATTAGAAATATAAGATTCTTTATTAAATCTTAGAGTTATATAATCGAATAACATATCTTTTATTTTTTCAATATTTATTCTAGCTTTATTATATACTGCATCTCTAGAAAATTTAAATGTTTCATTTGAAGTTATTTTTTCCAGAATTTCTTCTAATCTATTATATAATTCCAAATAATCTTTAATGAGAAATTTATTATTTTCATTATCTTGATCGTTATCATTATTCATTTGTTCGTCATTTGAATTTTCAACATCGCCTGAATTATCACCTTCGTTATTAGGTTCAGTTGTAGGATCATCAGTATCAGATTCTAAAGAATCTAAATCATTATCTGTTTCGGTTGTATCATCATTAGTTGTATCATCGTCTGTATCATTATCTGCAGTTGTGTCATCTTCATTATAATCAGTTGGACCTAAATCATCTCCACCACCAGTGTCATCATCAGTATTATCATCTCCTCCACCTAAATCATCGGCATTGTAATCAGTTGGACCCAAATCATCATCTGCTTCATATAGTACTTCAAAACTTTCATTTAATAATTTATTTTTAAAATCTGTAAAAATATTAATATTACTAATATCCTTAACAATAACATCATCACAATTTTCATTAGATTCATTTATTATTTTATAATTCTCAGTCGTTAATATATTTATAGTATTCAAATCTTTAAAACTAAAACTTTTCATATTTGACAAACCCCTCCTTTCTTTTAAATAATCTGATACTTCCAATACCATATAATACATATGTTTATCTTCTTTTTCGACTTTAAATAATTTATCATACATTTTTTTAGCTTTAGTATTGTTTTTATTAACAGATAATCTAATCGCTCCCATTTTTATCAATTCGTTTAATAAAGTTTTGCCCAAACCTTTACCTTGATATTCAGGACTAACTTCTATTGCCTGAATATATTTATCGGATAATCTCATATTTATAAACCCAACAACATCATCTTGTTTATCAATATAGATATATCCCTTATAATCTTTACCTGTTCGTATATGAGATAAACTTTTACATTTAGACTTATATTTGTTGATATTCAAATTATTTAGATCTATTTTTTTAAAATTCATTGATCATCAACTCCTAATAATATCTTAATCCATGTTTTATTCTTGTTATTTCTTTTTCAAGATTTGCTTGTATTCTCATAAGTTGATATTTTTGTTTTTTATTATTTTCTCCTTTAGCATCTTCAACTTTTTCTTTTACTATTTTCAATTCTGTTTCTAATTCTAATAATATTCTTTTCTTTTCTCTATCTTCAACATTTTTACTAATACCTCTAGCACCAAGAATACCTATTAATCCAATAGCAGCTCCAGCTATAGGTCCAAATAATCCAACTCCTGCTGTACCAGCAACTAAAATTTTAATAGCATTTTTTAAAACTCCACTTACTCTAACTGTATTTTTACCAGTAAGTATTTTTTCTCTTTTTGCATCTCTAGAGAAATTCATAATATCATCAACTTTTTTATTTATAGCATCAGATGCTCTATCATCTACTATACGAGCACCTCTTTTTATTGCTCCTATTTTAGATTTAGCATCAGCCATACCTCTAGATTTAGCAGAAGCATTTCCTATGGCTTTAGTTATTTTATTTGTACCTTTAGTTATTATTTTTGTATCAGCTTCCTGCATATATTGATATTTGCATATATCATGTGCTAATTGATATGCTTCTGCTAATTTTATAATATCTAATTCTCCATCTTCATCTGTTATATCCATATTTTCAAATTTAATTATACTATCATTATATTTTTTTTCTAAATCAAAAGATTCTAAAGTAGTCCCTCTATTATTTTCTCGTTGTCTACTTTCCATTCTATATGATAAACATTTAAATTCATTTATCATATAATATAATTTAGAATCAACTTGGTTCATTAAAAATCCACCTAATTTATCAAATATATCATATATGTCATCTTCTGTTATTGTATCAGGATTTCTTACTAAATTATCTTTTACAACTTCATCTGATATACCAAGATTATAATTTGCAGAATCAGAATAAAAATCTTTAAAATCATATAATACTTCTTGTATTTGACTATAAATTAAGCTAAATCTTCTATCAGACACATCCAATTTCATAGCTAAATATTTAATAAGCTCCATAGTCTTTAAAAAACTTTGAGTTGATAATGATATATCCAAATAATAATCATTAGAAGAATCTCCATTACTATTTAATAAAGTTTTCATATATAATAAACTATTAGGATTAAATATTGAATTATTTAATACAGCTTCCAAAGTATCATATGTTAAATCTATCTGTTTTATTTCTTTTATAGTAAATAAAACACTTCGTTCGATTTCATCTTGTTTATTATACATTATTTCTTTAAATCTTCTATCTATTATATCATTAACAATCATTTTATCTAATTTAGATTGTTTTATTAATTGAGATAATTCTATAACTAAATATCGTTCAACAGCATTCGTTGTATTAAATTTATCAACGTCCATTTTAGTAGCCAAATATTCTTCGCAAACTGAAGTAGGTAATATATCTGTTGAAAATATAACGATAGAATTTAAATCTGTTTCTAATAAATTCACGTTACCACCTTCCTTTAATATTTTTTTCCTAAAAATATTGAAATTTTTTTCATCATCGATATAAATTTTTAAAAATTTAGGAATGTATTTAATACACTGATGATATTTTAAACCATCAAAATCTATAAAATCACGTTTAAACATTCTAAACATTGATTTTAATGCTGGTGTATTTTTTATTATAATGGGATATTTTTTTATTGATTTATCTGCAAATAAATATATTTGAACTCCTTCGAGAACAAATTTTTTATTTTTTATTTTTTTACAATATCTAATTAACGCATTTAATATTTTTAGTGGTATATCAGGTGAATCTGATATTGTATTAAATAAAATCATATTCTCTTTAAAAAAATTATTAAATGTTTTACTTAAATATTTCAATTCATCTAATGATTTAAATAAAAAAAACTTATCTAATTCAACATATTCGGCTTTATATTTTTTAGATATTTCTTTTCCTAATGTTGATTTACCCGAACCAGAAAGACCAGTAATTAAACATATATTGGATTTTCCTGATTCAAATTTATCAAAATTTATATATAAATCATCTTTTTCTAAAATAAAACTTTCGTCAACATACATAATTAAACCTCCTTTTTTATTGATAAAATCATTATAAGTTTGTTTTTACTATATAAATACAATCATCAATATCATTCAAATAAACAAATTCTTAATGTATTATTTAATAAAAAAAGGAGGGATTAATAATGGCAGACAATATACAAAATACAGAGATTCGTATTAAGCAAAAAGATGGATCTGATGTAATAATTCATCCTGTAACTAAGGAGGAGAATGTTCTACCTGCTGAAGGTAAAGGATCATTGCGTGATACTAAATTCGATGATGTTGAAGTTCATGTTGATAAAGATACAGAATTAAACATTGTTGATTTTAAAGCAAATGGTAAAATAGTTAAAACCATTAAACTTAGTGGTGGTGGAGGATTACAATCAGGTACATTAACTACAACATTAGAATCCAAATTTACAATGAGAGAAAAAGAAGTATTGGTAATACCTTATACTTTCAATACACCAAATAGAGGTACTGCTCATTTATATGTAAATATTATATGTGGCGAAAAATCTAAAGAACTAGATTATACATTAGAAAAAATAGGTGTTGGTAGTGTCAATATAGGTTCATTGGATAAAGGTATAAATCAATTATCTATATATGCTGTCGATTATATGGGTCAAATGACTAATGTTATAAATTGTACTATTGTATGTGGTAGTATAGAAATAACATCTTCTTTTGACGACGAACAAGATTTCAATAGTTATGCTTCTATACAAATACCATTCAATGTTAGTTCATTAGATAGAACAGCATCTATGGTATTAAAAGTAAACGTTGATGGTGTTGAATATACAACAACAGCTGTTGAGGGTTATAATAGTTATATATTCCCTGCAGAAAAGAAAACTACTGGAGTACATCCTGTTACTTTACAAGTTTTTAGTAATGAATTTAAATCTAACATATTAGAATTTAATGTTGTTGTAGTCGATGCCAATAAAATATTAGTATCATCTAAGCAAACATCAATTACAGTAGAAGAAGGTACTGATATTGAATTAAAATATCGTATATCAACTATAGGTCAAAATATGTTTACAGTTAATTACTATTTAGATTCCGAAAAATTAGACACCGTTAATGGTATTTTAGGAACAAATACAACAACTATACATTATAATAAATTAACTAAAGGTAATCACATATTCATTATACGAGTTTTTAGTATTGATAATACTATATCTGGTGAATTAAATTGTAATATTAAAGTAACTGAAAGCTCATTTAAAAGAATAGAATTTGTTAAACCTGGATTACAAGCTTGGTTTAATATGAGTAGAAAAACAAATCAAAATACAGATAGGGATTATTTAGATAGTGAAGTATTAACAGATACTGGTAAAAGAGCTAAATTAGTTCTACATGACTATAACTATGCTAGTAATGGATGGATAGACGGTAGATTAGTAAATAATGGTGTTAGTTGGGCTGAAATAGAAAATTATTTACCATTGGAAGATAATGCTGAAAATGGTTTTACATTTGATATTCAATTTGAATCATTTAATGCTGGTGATAATAATGCTAAAGTTATTGAATGTTTAGGTAATGACACTCCATATGTAGGTTTTTATATAGATAGTGAAAAAGCAGGAATGCAAACTGTAGGGAATACACTTAAAACATACTATACTGATGCTACTAATATGAGAGTAACTTTTGTTGTAAATCGTAATGCAACAACTGTTGATTGGCAAACTGGTATAAAATCTAATTTCCCTATGATTCAAACATATATAAATGGTATATTCACAGAAATCGGTATGTTAACTGACTCTGGTACAGGTGGTAATAAAGTATATGAAAGTATAAAGCATTCAAATAAAATATTAATAAATACAGATAAAGCTAAAAAAATATTTGGTAATAACAAAATAAAAACTATTTTAATATATAATAGAGCATTAGAACATGAAGAAATATTACAAAACTTAATGGCTGATATAGATAATTTAACAGAACAAAAACAAAAATATGATAAAAATTATGTTACAATAAATCAAGATATACCTACAGTATATTTTAAAGATAGTTCTGTTGGTAGTGTTGGTCCTATGACTAAAGACAATAAACAATGGATACAAGTAACATATGTATCTCCTGATGTTAAAAAATATGGACCATCATTTGATTATTTATCACGAACATCTTACCAAGGTACATCTTCTTTAGGTTATCCTATAAAAAACTATAAACTGAGATTATATGATTATAGAATAGATAAAGAAGGAAATATACTAGATAAACAAGATAACATAATAACACCTGAAGAATTTAAAGCTTTACCAAAATATACAAAAAAGAAAATAGATATGTATAGTCAAAGAGATGGAACTGGATACGCTGAAAATACATTCTGTTTAAAAGCAGACTATATGGATTCATCACACTGTAGAAACACTTGTACTGCTAAAATAGTTAACGATTTAGTATTTGCAGATATACCAAATCCTGCAAAACAAAAAGATCCAAAAACTAGAGAAACTATTAATGGTTTCTTATGTCAATTATATATTAATGGTCAATGGATAGGAATATTTAATTTCAATTTAGATAAATCTTGTAGTAAATCTTTAGGTTTTGATGTTATTCCTAATATGGTTCGTTGGGAAATAAAAGCAAATTCTGATTCATCAGCAGGTGCTTTTTTTGTAACATGGGATCACAATAATATTGAAGATATATATGCTAAAATATTATCAGACTTTGAAATAGCATATGATGAAGATGCATTTCTAGATGAAACTGGGGAATATGATGTAACCAAATATTATGACTATTTAGAAATACCTCATACAGGAAATGTTATTGGTACCTATAAAGATTATGCAATTTTATCTCTAGCACGTTTTATTAAATTTATTAATGATACTAAAGATAAAGAAACGTTTATTAAAGAAGCACCAAAATATTTCAACCCTAGATCTGCATGTAGATATTATTTAAATGTTATGACTATGGGTATGATAGATAACTTTGCTAAGAACTGTATGATTAATATGTATGGTGATGATATTTGGTGGTTTGGATTCTATGATATGGACTCTAGTATGGGATTAGATAACTCTGGTTATAATGTATTTGAATCTGATATAGAACCATCTACAACAACAAATGTTTACAACTGTTCTAAATCTCAAATGTGGGTAAAACTTAATGAATTTATGCAAGATACATTATTTGATGAATTTAAAATGATGAGAGAAAGTTCATACACATATGAAAATCTTTATAAATATTTAATAACAGATCAAATAGATACTTTACCTGAAATAGCATATAATAGAGATCAATATACTAAATATATAAGTCAAGGTACAACAAACATCAATAGATTACACGGTAATAACAAAGACCATCTAGTAAGATGGTTATATAATAGATTCCAATATGTAGATAGTCTATTTTTACAATATAACTCACCATATACTAAAGAAAATATAACTATCCGTGCAGCTAGACCTGAATGGATAGATTATGAAGTAATTAAAATAGATGAAAATACAGAACAACATCATTGGTGGTTACAATTTGAAATAGAAACATATTGTCCTCAATATGTTACTATATGTTGGAGAAAAAATACGTATGAAACAAAACGTGTAGGATTCGATGAAAAGGTTATATTTAGAAGACAAATGGTAAATGATACCGATAATGAAATAATAATTTATTGTGCAAATAATCTTAAGAGAATAGGAGATTTAACTGATATGGGTCCTGAATCATTATTATTAGGTTCAGCAACCAAATTAGTTGAATTAAAGTGTGAAAAAGCTATAAAACTTAAACAAGCTGATTTATCAAAAAATACTTATTTAAAAACAGTAGATTTTAAAAACTGTTCTAGTTTTGGTGAATTGGATGTTGCTAAAATAATGGATGTTAGTAAATGTACTAACTTACGAAGAATAGATGTTAGAGGAACAAAATTAACAGCTATTAAATCTGATACTAATGGTGGTAACTTAGAAGAAATATATTATCCTGAAACTATTCAAAATATAGTATTGAGTCACCAAACTAATTTAAGAACTGTAGGATTACCTTATGGTTATGAAAATATATGGACTGGATTAGAAAATGTTGTTGTTAAACATAATACATCAGTATCATATACAGCAGCAGATGGATTTACTAGATATGCTGCTACTGGAGTTTATTCTATAATACGTGATTATGGAACTACAACATTAACTACAGATAATTTATGGGAAATGACACCTGGAGTTAAAGAAATAATTGCACCTGTAAATGGTTCTACTACAGAGTTATATTACTTTGATGCAAATAAAAAATTTATATCTAAAAATAGTGTAGCTGATACTAGTGTTCATGGTAGTGAAAAGATAATTGAAATTGCTCCACCAGCTAATGTTGCATATTGTATGATAAATATTAGAGTAAGTCGACCTATGAATTTACCTTCTAATCTAAAAGGATATGCATTAGTAGAAAAAGGTGATAGAAGATTTAGAAATTTACAAGACTTATCAAATGTCCAATTATCAAATTGCCTAAATATTAAAAAATTAGATATTTATTCTGGTTTATATGATGATGGAAATGTATTTAAAGCTATGAGCAATGTGCAAACATTGACTATAGATAATTCATTAGATATTACTGATTTATATTTCCAAGGATTTAGCAAAATCCGTGAAATAGATATTAAAAATATGCTTAAGATGACAGATTTAGGATTTGATGATATGATAGACAATTCTTCTGTTGCTACATTATATGATATAAAATTAACTAACTGTCCTTTAATTAAAACATTATCTATGGAAGTTAGTGATGAAGATCATTCAATAAGATTTGCAGATGAAGCGACATTAGATTTATCTGGTTTAACATCAGTAAAAACATTTACTACAAATTATTCTGTAAAAGGATTGAAAAAAGTTATTTTACCAACATCAGTAGAAAACATTTTATTTACGAATAAATTCGGTGATAATGTTTGTGATATACGTAATATATGGAGTAATGAATCTTACCATGAAGCAGACAATTTTGAAGGTATAGATTTCAAAGGAATGACAATAGATACTATCGATTTACAAGGTTTAACATATATTGAAAAAGGTCTTAATTTTAATATAGCTCCAATAGATAAACACCCTAATTTAAATAAAAATAGAAATGGTAGTGATATAAGACCTTGGTTTAGACCTGAAGGTAAAATTGATTTAACTGGATACTTTGAAGATATGAATGAAATGTTTAAAGGAATAGATACTACTAAATGTAGTATAGTTATAAATACAACTACTAAAGATCAAATTGATTTATCTGGTTTATTTGCTAATGCAATAATAAATAATATAGGTGTTGTTAATGATGTTATAAGTAAATTCCCAAATGCTAATAATATGAATAATTTATTATTAAATGCTACTCCTATAAATTCAATAGAAGGAATAAAATTACCTACTACAAATGAATTATCATTAGAAGCTGCATTTAAAGGTATGACAAAAATAACATCAGATATAGCATTTACACCAAACGTAACTAATGTTAAAGAAGCTTTCCGTGATTGTATAGGTATAAAAACAATACACGCTAACTGGCTTAATAAATATAATAATATGCAATATCATGAATACTGTTATAGAAATTGTAAAAACATAACAAAAATAGATTCAAAAGATGGAACATTGGCTGAAGTCCCTAGACTTTGGGGAGGTTATGGATTTGATAATGAAGTAACTATGATTGCTAAAATAAATACAGAATTATCAGGTACTAGAACAATAACAATTGCTGATCAAGAAGGAGATACTGTCCATTTATATACTGATTGGGGAGATGGTACAATAGATGATTCATTTACTCATACTTACACTAGAAATACTGAATTTACAATACGAACTCAAAAAGTAAGTACTGTGGGAATACCTTTCTCTGATGTGTTTAAAAAAGCATTAGTATCTGTTTCACAAATGCCATCAAGTTTAACACAATATGAAAATTTATTTAAAGGTTGCAAAAATTTAGTAGATGCTAATTTCCAAATAAATGATAACACAAAATCAATAGCTGGTTTATTTAGTGATTGCTCTAGTTTAACAGGAGTTAATATAAATTTACCAACAAGTTGTGTAGATTTATCTAATGTATTTAAAGATTGTGAAGCATTAGGTGATTTAGATTTTGTATCAAAATGGGATGTTAGTAAAGTAACAACATTAATGAGAACATTTTATGGTTGTAAATCAGTAAGATCTATACCAGTTGACAATTGGAATACTAAAAACGTTCAATCATTCTACTCTACTTTCCAAAACTGTGTTACATTAAATACTTTAAATATTTCAAATTGGAATACGAGTAAAGCTTATACTGTTGCATATATGTTTAACAATTGTCCAGAATTAACAACAATAGATGTTTCAAGATGGGATACTTCTCAATTTACATCAGATGCTATAAGAGGTACTTTTTATGGATGTACTAATGTACAAGAATTGGATGTAGCTAATTGGAAAGTTAATAATCTTACTATATTAAGCAATACTTTTTCTGGTTGTAGCCGTATAACAAAATTAGATGTATCTAAATGGGTTACTACTAACTTTACAAATTTATCAGGTACTTTCCAAGGATGTTCAAATTTAACTGAATTAGATGTATCTAAATGGGTTACTAATAATGTTACTAGTTTTTCTTATACTTTTTCAACATTATCAAATGTAACAACATTAGATTTAACTAATTGGTCTTTTGAAAATGCGACAACAATAGCAGGTATGTTCTCATTTGATGGTTCATTAACAAATTTAAAATTACCTCGTAATATGAGTAAAAACAAAATAAGAAAAATGTCAAGTTTATTCCAAAGTTGCACTAGTTTGACATCTTTGGATCTTTCAACATTAGATACAAGTTTAGTTGATGAAATGCAAATGACATTCTTTGAATGTAATAACCTTACAACTATAAAAGGTATAAGTAATTTTAAAATGTCAAGAGTAACAACAATATTTGGTTTATTCCAAAGTTGTATTAAATTAACTGAATTGGATTTATCAAGTTGGAACGTTTCATCTCTTAGAGATATGGGAAGTTTTGCTTATGGATGTACTAATCTAAAAACTCTTAATATAAGTGGATGGAAAACAAATAAACTGGTAACAGTATATTCAGCTTTCCAAAGTTGTAAATATCTAACAGAATTAGATGTCAGTGGATTAGATGTATCTGATACTGAAACAATAAATAGTGTATTTTCTGATTGTGCATCATTAGTATCATTAGATTTATCAAAATGGAATGTTAGTAATGTAACATCATTTGATGGTTTATGTCAAAATTGCTCTAGTTTATCTAGTATAAATGTATCTGGATGGAATACGATTAATGCAAAAACTATGACATATATGTTTGCAAATTGTTCTATGTTACAAAGTTTAGATTTATCAAGTTGGGATATTATTTCTGCTGATACAGTTAGTGAAAGTTTAACATATTTCTTTAATAGATGTGATCTTTTAACAACATTCAATCCACCTAAAAATATAAATGCTAGTATAACTTTACCTAACAATCTAACAATGGCTTCTGTTAAAAATGTTATAAATAATCTTGTAAATAGATCAACAACAACATCAGCAACATTAAAAGTCGGTGCTAATAACATGTCTTCATTAGAAAAAGATACAGATACACTTAATATAGCTGTAAATAAGAATTGGAGCGTGGTATCATGATAATAGAAAATAGAGGTCAATTAAGAATATTAATACCAAATGAAGGAAATGTTTTATTCAAAAAAAGTGAAAATAACCGTAGAGAATATTTTAATAAAGTATTTTTAGCAATATCTGAAACTGAAGATGATTATGCTGAAGTTTCTAAGGATTATGCTTATGGTTTATCAACTGACAAAGAGTATTTAGAATTAAAAGAAAATTATAGTAACGTTGAAAAAATGTTAAAACTTCAATCTGAAATAATAGATTCTATAATATTTCCAAAAATAGTTATTGATTCTCAACCATTAGAAAAATTAGCAGAATACATTGTAATGAGAATTAACGATGGTAGTATAGATTATGATTTAGCAATAAAACAATATCCTGAATTAAGAAGTAAAATAGATAATTTATTATAAAAATTAAGAGAGTACATGTAATGTACTCTCTTAATTAAAATATTATACAATAAAATAAGGAAGGTGATAATATGATTAATCCTAGTAGATTAGTATCAAGTATTAAAATGGATTTGGGACTTATAGGAATAAGAATGCCATTTGATAATGTTGATGAATTAATAATGGAAATAGTAAAAATAAAAACATTACCTGTTTTTAATGAACTATCTCCATATAAAACTTTTATTATAGTAGATACTAATGCATTACAAGTAGTAGATACTAAAGTTGAAAGTATAACATATGTTCTACCTGATGTATTTGGTGATAGACAAATAATGATGATAAATGATGTTCAACCTGAACAGGACCAATTAACACATAGGAGTGCATATGATACAGGTTTATACACATATGATTTGACATCATGCTATTGTGGTTATCAAGAATTAATGTTAGCTCAAGCTCAAGCAAATTTATTAAGTTCCGCTATGAAAGGTACTACTTTTAGATTTATACCTCCAAATCAATTGGAAATTTTCGATGGATATGGGGTAAGCAATCTTTATAGAATAGAAGTATGTTTAGAACATTCAGAAAATTTAACAACTTTGCCCGCCACAACATATACATCTTTTTTAAAATTAGCAACACTAGATGTTAAAAAATATATGTTTGACAATTTAAAACATTATGACAACTTATCTACAAGTTATGGTCAAATTGCTATGAGAATAGATGATTGGTCAGGTGCTCAAGATGAAAGACAACAACTTATAGAAAAATGGGAACAAAGTTATCATTTAGATTTAAATCAATTTATTCAAGTTTAATGAATATAGAGGATTGGGAATTCCCAATCCTCTATATATTTAAAATGTACTTAAAAAGTTTCTTATATCATGTTTTATTTTATCTTCAGTATCAACATAATAAGTTTCAGTACCTTCTTTAAGTATAATATGTTTTAAATCTGGTGTTAATTTTATTGTCTCTGGAATAACTTCACATATATTCTTTATTAATTTTACATTCTTTGATTCTTCCATAACAAAATCAGTTAACATTGATTCATTAACAACAAAGGCATATTCTTCATGACTTCCAAATTCAGTAGATTCAGTTGCTACTATTGGTTGATTTACAACTCTTATATCTTTGCTTTCATCTCTATATGCTTCTACATGAGAAGGAAGTATTACTGTATCATAAGCTATAATATGAGCTCTTGAGTTCATAATATCATTACCATTTCTATCTTTACTTAATTTAGCGACAGCTCTTAAACTATGAGCTGGTTCTAAACCTTGTAATATTCTTCTAGTTAACATTGTTCCTAATCCACCATCATCAAAAGTTTCAAATTCACCTTTAAGTAAATTACCTGTTCTATAATAAGAATTAACTCTACCACAAACTCTAGCTGGATCTATTTGTGTTACTCTAGACATATCCTTAACTAAAGGATGACCATATTCACTAACAAATGAACCTTTCTTTATTAATTCTTGTACATGTGGTGCAGCTAATGATTCCATTACAGCATCTCCAATATAAGTTCTCTTATTTCTATTTTTAACTTCAAATGATTGAAGTATAGTATCAAATATTAAATACAACAAACCATTTTTAGAACATTCTTTAACATTACGTATTTGAACAGGTTCTGACATTTCTTCCATTAATACATATGCAAAAACATTATCTTTTCTCATGTTATCATCTCCTTTTTATATTTAAGCAGTATATGTTACTTTTAATTGAGCATTTAATTCAAATACTATATAATATTCTTTCGCAGTTGATGGATGATATGCTTTAAAATGATCATACGTACCATTTTTAAATCCAGTTATTACATTTGCTGGTAGTGTAGTCCATACTCCAGCACCTCTAGTTAATGTGGCTGTACCATTTATTAATACATCAGGATGAGCACCTGTACTATCACATGCATATAATTTTAAATTAGCTCCAGTAGCAACACCATGATTTCTACTTGTTCTTTGAACATATATTTGAACAGATTTCACAGTTGAATTATTTAGTACACTTTTTACTTCAGAAAGTCTTGCACTAGTAAATCTAAAGTTACCTTTATAATAAAAATATCCTGACCAATATCCTTGACGCATTTCATTACTCATACTATTTGAATAAGATGCATAATTTGAATCTTTATATTGATCTGTAAAATAATTATTAAATGCAAATGTTGATGTTCTTTCTGTAGTAGGAGCTGAAGTATTTCCACCACTACCTGGTTTATATGCATCTGCAAATTTTACTTCCCAACCTTTTGATTGTGCTAAAACGTAATTGCATTTTTGTTGAACTGCTGTCCCATTAGTACTACTTATATCTATAATTTTTTTAGTTGATGTTGTTGAACCTGGAATATATGTTACATAAGAACTATTGTTTGATATATATCCATATGTTGTACCATGATTAGTCAATGCTCCTGAAGTATCACTACGCCATTGATTTATTTTATACCAACCTGAACTAGCAGTACCGTATACATTAACAATATCACCTTGAACTAATACTCCCAAATAATTTGCAGAACCATTACCATCAGCTCTAACATTTAAATTTGCAGCAGTTATTTTTGCAGTAGCTTGTGTTGTTGTCGTACTACCTGCAGGTACAGTAGGTATAAATTCAAAAAAACTATTTAATGAATCTAATGATGTATCACTATTAATTATTATCTTATCAGTTATTTTTAACTGATTTCTCATATCATCCATCATGTTATCAAATGTTGAAGGGTATTGTGAAAACTTTTCTGGAGCAGTACCACCATTATCTTCTATAATACCTTTAAGACCATTTTTCGTTTGTAATGTTAAATTTAAACTATCAGCTATAGTCATTTATATCACCATCCTTATTCTCCATTAATTTCTTTTAATATACTTTGTATATCGCCTAATTGTGTTGTAGTAACATAATCATTAAGATTATATGTTTTATTATTCGAACCAGTTATTTTCATATGCCAAGTAGGAGATGAACTACCACCTGCAAATGTTATTGATGGTGCACTATAAGACACTGATAATACACCTTTCGTATCAGAACCACCAAATATAATACCTGAACTGTATGCTGAATCAAACCATGCAGGAACAGAACTACCACCTCTTAATGATGTGAATAAATAACCCTTATTAGTACTATTTATTAATTCCCATCCCCCAGTAGAACCACTTATTTCTTTAGTAAAATTACTGTTAAGTAATCCATGTGTATGATTAGTAGCAGCATAATTACTATGTGTATGATTACTAGCGGCTGCTCCAATATTAGCTGGTGTAATATTGATAGTTTTATTAGCACTGCCATTAAATGTTCCAGCACTCGTACCATTAGTTTGAATTGTTAAGGTACCAGTTGTTTTAGCAGCTTCCGTTGCAGCACCACCTGCTGATGATGAACCTGCATAATTATGATTATGTGTTGTTATTGTACCTGTTAATTTAGCTTCTATTTCAGCTTTAGTTATATCACTATTC
>OLNQ01002751.1_pt1 | contig 14966 bp, 26 predicted proteins | sample 1672821 | NCBI WGS metagenome assembly OLNQ01 (sample SAMEA3136727, study PRJEB25190) | human gut metagenome | biome: human gut; feature: human-associated habitat; material: faeces | place: Austria | collected 2013 | reverse complement strand
CATGGGATTCGGAAGAGGCATATAAAAATCTTAAAATATATAGAAAAAGAATGAAAAAACTTTCGGAAAGAATTATGAGTGAAATAGAAAAAGGAGAACTATGAATATATTATTTTATATCAATCATTTTATGAGATTATTTGGCTATGTATCTTCATTTCTCGTATGTCTAAATATGGGATGTAATCAAAATGAACATGGAAATCTATTGGGAACAATTTTTTGGACAGTGATTTCTGTTGTAATACTAATGTTAAGTGTTGTAAACCTTGTACAGTTATTTTTTTTCTAGTCAGAAAAACAAATTTACATTTTTTTATCTTATGAGGGGGAAGAAAAAAAGTTTTTTCTTCATTGAGATTATCGGCTAAAACAGAAAATTTTTCATCGAATTCTTCCTTTCTGGAATCATATCTGTATGAGTTAAGATCGTAAAAATAAAGTGGATCATAACTAAGGTCAAAACAAGGTGCTATTGTTTCATGATGAAATTTCAAGAAAACATCCTCAATAAAGATAGGTTCTACACCATTATTGACGAGCTTAAATTGGAATAAGACGAGTTCCCCAGCTTGATAAAAATGTTCAGGAATTACTTGAAGAGCTTTTAGTTTTTTATAAATACTATAAAAAGGTTTTAATAATGAAATAAGATCAGGTTTCCAAGTCAATATTACCACACTCCAAATCGTTTTTTTATCATTATAACTTTTTGGAGAACAAAAATCAAAGAAAAAAGGAGAAAACAAAATGACACAAGAAAAAATTGAAAGAATTATTACATTGGAAAATAAAAGAAAAGATATGAAACAACGAATTAAATATGTAAAAGAAGAAATGGAAGGAAATAAAAGTGGATTTTCAATAGCGGTAGGAAGACCAGTACGCAGAGGAATAGCATTGCCTTTAATCCCTGTTTCAATAGAAATTGTGGAAATGGCAATAGAAGAGCTTGAAAAGGAATTACAAGCAATTGAACAAGAATTGGAAGCAATGTAAAAAGTATACATTTTATTAAAAATTAGACGAAAGGAGAGTATATGAATCAACTGTTACTAACACAAGAGTTTCAAGGGATTTCTATAGATTTTTATAGAAATCAGGATGAATTTCTGTTTACTATGGAGCAAGTCAGTCAGTTGGCTGGGTATGATAATCTTGTTTCTTTTAAAAACATGATAGCTAGTCATCCGGAACTTCGAGAAAGACGAGCTTCCTTTCTGATGAAATCGGGAGCATTGGAAGGGGGAGTGTGGAAAAATCGGGAAAGACGGTTTTTCACGGAAGAAGGACTTTGGGAGGTCTTGATGGTATCCGGAACTCCGAAAGGAATTGAAGTTCGAAGGTTTATCGCAGGTGTTTTAAAGAAACTTCGCAAGGGAGAACTTATCACAGATGGAATGAAGTCCTTACCTCAAAAAGTAGAAACTTCTTTGGTAAACTTAGAAACAATGGCAGAAAAATTGTTGGAAAGTCATGATAAGGCAGTATTACCGGGCTTGGAAGAAATCGTCAGAGGGATGAAAGAGTTTGAAAGCAGATTACAAGTGATTGAAAAAGAAATGAAAGAGCAAACTTTGGCAGTCAGTGTGACGCAAAAAGCAATGGAAGATATGATGGGAGAGATGGACACGATTTATGAAAAGTTGGGAAATTGATGTGATGATGCTACGCAGTGAATTGATTTTTCGAGAATATGCGGAGCGAACACAAGACATCTATATCAAAACAGTGGAAGATTTTCTAATCATGACAGATAAAGAGAGCTGTCATATACAACGGGAGGATGTGATACGGTACTTAGATAGAAGATTAAAAGAAGACAGCAAAAATACAGTATTAGTAAAATTAAATGCTTTGGAATTCTTCTTTGAAGAAGTTCTGGGCTTGGATATTACGGAGAATATAAGACGGTTTAAGAAAATGAGAAGGGAGTATAAACAAGACTTGGTAAGCTTACAAGACGTTGACATCCTGCTATCAAGTGTTCCGACTCGGGATCGCATAATTCTGAAGACAATTTTAGAAACAGGAGAATACCCGAAATACATGCACAAATGGAAGGTGTCGGATTTGGCTTCTAAGGAAGATGGTTGGTACTTACAAGAACATAAGTTAAGAACAGAGTTTGTGAAAGAACTGTTAGCGTATATCGAAAAATTTGAGATTACAGACTACTTATTCTATGGGAATAAGGGATATATAGATTACACGAATATTTATCTGATATTAAGAAAATATTCGGAAATGTATCTAGGAAGAAGAGTGACAGTGGGAGAACTAAAACACGCTGTAGCACTGGAATTGTGGAAACAAGGGAAAGAAGAGGAAATGAAAAAATACTTGGGAAATCAAAGTCTTGCAAGTATTCGGCAATGGTATAAATTTCGAGGGATTATATTAGAGCGGATTGGGTAGCTATATTCTTGGCGGAATCCCTACCCAATCCCTAAGGTGAGCTATATGTCAATATAGCTTGCCTCATTATATCACAAAGGAGGCAAAATGGCACGAAAAAAAGAATTGTTGTGGTTACTACACGAATTGAAAAAAAATCCAAAAGTATATGCAAGAATGATAGCGAAAATTGAGGGATTGGTGGGGTAACAATGGACAAAGGACTACAAACAGAACTACAAAGGTATCAAAAAGCATTAGAGAAGACTAGGGAAATTCGTTGCTCGATGATTGATGTAGAAATGTCTGTATCGGTAGCAAAGCAAATATTAGGTATTCATGATTGGGGAATGTTTGCAAGAGGAGAGTATAAAGACTGGGAAAAAATGGCGGATATTTTACAAAAAGAAGTAAAGAAATATCCGGGTAAATTGAAAGAGAGAGATAAAAACTTCAAAACTCTCAAGAAAGCTATGATTTTACATGGAATGTCTATCAAAGAACTGGAAGAAATCATTGGAGTCAATTGCTATAAAATCTATCGAGTGGTTCGAGGGATTACAAGAGATCAGGAAATTAAAAATAAACTAGAAAAGGAGTTGAATGTCAAGTTTTAGTGTAAAGGCGGTGCTATATGGAAAAATTTTATACCACGCAAGAAGTGGAAAAATTGCTTGGAAAGAGTCGAACGACGGTTGCCCGCCTCGCTGTGAAACATCATTGGACAATTGAAAAAAGGGTTGCGAATGGGACTGTGAAGACGTTTTATTTAAAACAAGAGATAGATAGTTTTCGAGGAGTTGCCATTGTAGAAGAGCCAAAGAAAAACAAAACTCGAACGGTTGCTTTAAAGGATTATAAAGCAGTGGATGAATTGCCGGACTGGAATCAGAAAATCGCTTGGGCGAGATACTTTATCTGTCTACAGTTAGAAAAAGATTATGAGCAGATGGAAGGAAGTAAAGACATCATCATTCATCAATTTGTTCAGGATGCTAAAAAAAGATTTCCGGAGAAAATGGAAATTTTAAAAAGAATTAGTGTGGGAACGTTACGAAGATGGTGGGGGATTTACATCAAAAATAAACAAAACCCTTTGGCTTTGGCGACACAACTGGGAAAGAGCAGAGGATACCGAAAAATGAGTTATGAGATAGCAATCCGGGCAAAGAACTTGTATCTTAGCAAAAACAAGCCAACAATGATGAAGGTATATACAAGAATATTGCTTGAGTTCGGAGAAGATGCTGTGACTTATCCAACTATCCGGAATTTTTTAAACCACGATATTAACAATTTGGCAAAGGACTATGGAAGATTGAATTTCAAGGATTTCAATGATAAACACAAGCCGTTCATGGTAAGAGACCATAGTAAACTCAAACCGAACGATTTATGGGTATCGGACGGACATGATTTTGAATTTATGTGCTACCATCCTTATCGAAAAAATGCTGACGGTTCCCGGTACATAGGGACTCCGAAGTGGATTTTATGGATGGATGTACGAAGCAGATATATCGTTGGTTGGACGATAAGTTGGGGAGAAACGACGGAAAGTATTGCCCTAGCTTTAAAAAACGGAATTGAAAAATACGGGCGACCTTTGGCAACTTACACGGATAACGGGAAAGCGTATAAAAGTAAAGTGTTGAAGGGTTGCAAAGACAAAGAGGAATTGACGGGAATTTATGCGGCTTTGGGAATTGAAAAAGACAAACAAAGACACGCTATCGCCTACAACGCACAGGCAAAAAATATAGAAAGAATGTTTCTAGATTTTAAGCGAGATTTTGCAGTAGAATTCCTGACTTACAAAGGGGGACATATTTTAGAAAGACCGGATACCTTGAAGCCAATTTTGAAAAAAGAAAAGCAATTGGCGACAGGGGAAGTCTTAGAATTATCGGAAGTAGAAGCGTACTTGGAATATTGGGTGGCATATAGAAATGATAAATATTACCGATTTCGTCGAGGACATCGAGGGGATGGTATGGATGGAAAAACGCCAAAGCAGTGGATGGACAGTTTACCCGAAAGCGAAAGAATACGAATTTCAGAAGAGCAGTTAAGAATGCTATTTATGTATGAGGACATTCGGAAAGTGACACAAAATGGAGTAGTATTCATGCAAAATACGTATATTCACGAAGAGTTATTTACTCATCTGGGAGAAAAGGTAAAAATAAAATATGATCCGCACAATTTAAAAGAGGTCTTTGTGTATCTGCTAAGCGGAGAATTTTTATGCAAAGCAGACAGATTGGAAAAATACGGCTGGGACGGCGTGGAACAATACAAAGAACATAGAAAAAGACTACAAAAGTTTCAAGCAAGTATCAAGAAAACATTGGAAATCAAGCAAGAAATTGTGGACAACGATATTATCACGTATGCGGAAGAAGCTCAAGAACGAACGGCGATTATAGAAAATATCAAGAGCGAAAAGAAAAAAGAAACTGTGAAGGTAATCACAGTGGGCGGAATAGAATTTGAAGTGGAGGATGATGAATGAATCGAGAAAATACGATAGTAAAACTGGAAAGGTTTGCAGAGCAAAAAGGGCTATCTTATCGAAAGATAGCTCAGATGATAGGGATAGGACAAAGTACCTTGTCTGAAATCAGAAAAGGAAGCTACAAAGGGAATGAAGAAGAGATTTTACTAAAGTTGGAAGACTTAATGGAACGACATAAGCAAGGTATTAAAAGAGTAGATTTTTCAGTGGAAACAGACACGAAAAAAAGAATTTTTTTCACAATAGACACGATTAAAAAATATGTGGCAAGCAATGCGGCAAATGAAATCATTTCTTCGGCAAAAATTGCGTATATTGTGGGGCGTTCCGGGATTGGAAAGACTCATGCACTGATGGAATATCAAAAAACGTATGGATCTAAAATTATCTTTATTACGGCGGAAAATGGGGATAAGCATACAACGGTTATGCGGAAAATTGCTCGAAGCATGAGAATGGACACAAAAGGAACGACAGATGAATTGAAAGAAAATATCAAAGAACGGCTGCGATTTACAGAAACTATCATCATTATTGATGAAGGGGAACATTTAAGCCCAAAAGTCATTGATGTCATCCGAGCAATTGCGGATCAGACTGGAATTGGGCTAGTCATTGCAGGAACAGATCAACTGAAACATCAAATCACAAAAAATCATAGAGAATACGAGTATCTATACTCAAGGGGAGTTACTTGGATGTTATTAAAGGAACTCACTATCAAAGATGTGGATAAAATATTCAGAAAATTCATACAAGACGATATGGACTTTTACGAAGAAGAGGACATTGTGAAAATGACTTCTTTTATCACAAAAGAAGTCAAGGGATCTGCAAGAATACTCGAAAACTTACTGACAATGGCAAGCATGATGGCAAATGAAGGAGAAAACTTTGAAAAGACAGGAGGATTGATTACGTTAGATTATTTAAAGGCAGCGTCTAAGGTAGTCAATACGATTTAAGGAGGTCACTATGAATATAAGTAATATCAGTGAAGCAGTTCGCTTGGGGACTGCTTATCAATACAAACTACAAGCGTTATTGTACTTGGAAGAAGCGATTAAAGAAGTTGGAGAGGAAGATTATCGAAAGCATTTGGAAATGGAAATAAGACGGCTACAGGATGAGATTGAAGATTTAGAAATACAGACAAGAGAACTATAGGAGGGACATATGACAAAGTTAGAAAGTACAAAAGAAGCTATCTGTGGGCAATTAGGAATTAAAAATAGAGAAGTCGTGGAAGAAAAATTGAATTCATTGGCAATTGACATGTTAAAAAGAAAGAACTTCTTAAAGAAAATGAATATGCCGGGCAAAAAAAATATAGAGGAACTTTCTGAAAAATATACAGAAATTACGGGAAGAATTATACAAAAAATCAAAGAAATCAACGGGATTTTATAATCTAAGGATATGTTACGGAGAGATACGATACAGAGAGGAGGAGCTATGTTTAAATTAAAAGTAGTGACGGACAAAAGAACAAAATATGAATTAGCAAAAGAAATTTGTCTTGAAGATGGACGGTTAGGATGGGAATGCACACTGGATATTTTGGGAAGAGAGGCTGTGGTAGGAACAGCATACGAAAAAGAGGGCGAAGATTGGAAATTGATTAGTGACAATGGATTTACAGAAAAGCTTATTTTTCTACAAATAGATGATGAAATCGTGATAGGAGGGACAAAATGATTGATGTAAAAAATATGACGTCAGAAGAAAGAGAAAAATTAAGAAAACAGTTGGTAGCGGAAGAATTGGAAGAAAAAAAGCGAATTAAAGAGGAGAGAGAAGAATATAAAAGATTAGCGGAAGAAACAGCTGTGAAAGCGTTTGATATGTTAGCTAAGTTATCGGAAGAACTGAAAAGGGCAAAAGAACAAATATTTGAAGACTTTGCAACAATTATTAAATTGAAAGAAGAGTTGTATGGAATAAGGGACAATCAACTAAGTCATACTTTTACAACAGAAGACGGAAAGAGTGTCGTTTTGGGCTATCGAAACACAGACAGCTTTGACGACACGGTGCATGTGGGAATTGAAAAGGTAAAAGGCTACATCAAATCCCTTGCATCCGGCGAGAAAAAAGAAGACATTGAACGAGTATTAAATTTATTGTTGAAAAAAGATAAAAATGGGAATTTAAAAGCAAATAGAGTATTAGAACTTCAAAAAATAGCAGAACAAATCAACGATAATAACTTATTGGAGGGAGTAAAGATTATTCAAGACTCCTATAAACCAATGAAAACAAGCACATTTATAGAGTGTTATATCCGGGACAAAGAGACAGGACAAAGAATTTCTATCCCTTTGACAATGACAGGGGTATAAAGAATGGGAGAACTAAACAAAAATCACATCTCTTTGATACATGTTGCGAAGCAAAAATTGGGATTGAAGGAAGAAGAGTATCGTGCTCTTCTTCATCAATTCAATGTCAAGAGCTCTAAGGACTTGACTTATGCCCAGTTTGAAAGACTCCTAGAGCAATTCGAGAAGCTTGGCTTTGAATCTCCATATCTGAGCTACAAGCAAAAGATAAGGATTAAGGGACTGGCTAAAAGGATATATGGAGAAGATTACAAGCAAGCATTATCAAAGGAAATTGAAAAGCAGGCAGGCTATGATATTTTACTGACTCGACTGAATAAAGAAGAAGCCAGTAAGGTGATTATAGCACTTGAAAAAATTGAAGAATGGAAAAAGAAAAAGGAGAATTTATGAAAAAGAAAACTTTAATCTATGTCGCTCATCCTTATGGTGGGAATGAGGAAAATAAAAAAGCAGTGGAAAAATTCGTGGATCCTTTGAAAAAGTTTAAGGGCGTTACATTTATAAGCCCGATTCACAGTTTTTGGGGATATGAGGCTGTTGATTGTTTGAAAGGAATTGAGGATTGTTTATCTTTGCTTGGTCAATGTGACATCTTAGCAATTCCACGCTTTCGAGATATTGAAAAATCGAAAGGTTGCTTAATGGAGTTAGGCTTTGCTAAGGAGGCAGGGATTACGATAGTGTATTGGGACGAATTAAGAGAATATTTAGAAACTTATGAAGTAGAGGAGGAAGAATGAAAGAGATAAATGTAACAAGACATGCGTTGATGAGATACGCTGCTAGAGTGTACAAAGCGGCGGGAATTACAGATAGAACATTTGATAGCTGGAGAAAGCGGCATGAGGAAGAAGCACAAGAGTTGGAAAAATGCTTAAAGTTAGAATTCCAACAAGCGGAATATGTCACAACAGCTCAATTTGAATCACACAAAAAAACAGAATTTTATATCAGAAAAGATGTCATGATGACTTATGTTGTTTCAGGAGAAAATTTAGTTACTTGTTATTATATCGACTTCGGTCTTGATGATGTAGGCAATCGAGAGATGCTCGAAGTACTTTTTAAGAATTTACGAAGAGCTATCGAAGAGGAAGAAAACTTTGAAAGAAAAAATGAAGAAAGAGTGATGACTTTTGAAAATGCTTTAGCAAAAGTAAAATCAGACATTTCAGAATATGAAGCTATTTTAGCGAAGTTAAGAGAAAAGAAAGAAATCTTTGAAAAAGAGCTAAAACTTGTTGAACTAGAAAAAATAGAACTTTCTGAAACAATCAATAACGCTAGAGAAAAAATAGTTCGTAGCAAGAAGGCGATGTAGGATGAAATGTGCTTGTTGTGAAAGAGAAATAACAAAAGATGAGAGATTTTACGAAATTCAGGATGAATTTTACTGCAATGCTTGTGTTGAAGAAAGAACAGCTACATATTATGTCGTAGCTGGAGAGACATGTTACGAAGAAGAAGTTGGTTGCTATAGAAATAGAGATGGATTTATTCAGAATATAGAAAGAGAAATTGAATTTCATAAACGAGCAATAGATATCTACTCTGTTAAAGAAGACGACTTTGGAAAAAGCATTGTAGAAACAGCAAAGAAAAAAATTCAAAAATTAGAGGAACAGAAGAAAAAAGCACTTGGAGATGATGAGGAATGAAACAAGTAATAACGTTTAAGAGTAATCCTGATTACTATGAAAAAGAAAAATTAGGATTGAAATGTAATACAGTTAGGGTGTTTGAATTATGCGATGACAGAGAATATATTTTGCGAGATATTATGAGTGAAGAAATAAAGAAAGAAGATGTTGTCTTAAAAATTGAGAATAATGAAACGGGAGAAACGTTTGAAAGAATGATATCTGATTTGACATTCTTTGCAACAAATGGCGTAGAAATATATGTTATTTCTTGGATACACAAAGATGAGGTGGTTTAGGAATGGAAAATATACAAATACTTCATGAGCTATCAATTCAAAGGAAATAGCGAGTCAGGGATGGGAAATATTGGAATTGAGCTGGATGAAGAGATAAAAGATATGAAAACATTGGAAAGATGCAAAAGACACATTGAAAAAGCACTGAAAAATAAAAAATCAATTCAAGCGAATGTTATTATTTTAAACTTTCAACTTCTGAATGTTGAGGAAAATTAAAAATGGAAACGAAGGAAACTCTTGAACTCATAAGACTAGCAAAGTTGGGGGATATAGAAGCTAGAAATGAATTGATAGAGAAAAACATCAACTTAGTACATAAAATCAATCGCATGTATGGAAGTTCAGAAGATGGCTTTCAAGAAGGAATATTAGCTTTCTGTCATGCAATTGATAAGTTTGATGAAACAAAAAATGTAAAGCTCTCTAGTTATGCTTTTCATTGGATTCGTCAAAAAATCAAGCGGTATCGGGAAAGGGAGAAATACAGACTTCCGGCTCATGTTGTTGAAAAGATGAGTAAAGAAGAGCGAAAAATACGGATAGACTTTGAGTATCGAGATTTTAAAAGCGAAGATGAGACAACAATAGAGGAAGAAAACTCTATTTGTTTAAAGTCTACATTAGAGCAATATATCAAGCTTGCTTGCAATGAAAAAGAAGCTCTTATTCTAAAAAAAATTTATTTCGAAGGCTATCAACAACAAGAGATAGCTAAAGAAATGGGAGTATGTAGGCAAAGAGTTAATGCGATAGTGAAAAAAAGTTTACAAAAAATACGGAGAGTATTCTATGAAGATAATTATCACAGAAAAAGAAAGAGATAAGCTCTTAGAGCTACTTGGAAATCAAGACTCTGTATTGCGAAATAAGCTGTTGAAAGCAAAGAGGGAAAGAAAGAGTAGTACTTACAAGAAATGCACAAATACAGAAAGAAAACTAAGACAGAAATTAGAAGAGTTGATTTGTGCAAATTACAAAATGAGTAATGAAGAACTCATTGAAAAATTGAATATTTCAAGAGCTCTATTTTACAGAAAATACAATGAACAGGCGAAGAGGTTAAGGGGAAACTGCCAGAGTCAAGCTCTATTTTAGAGCTTGGCTTTTTTAATAGTCTATTTTTTAATAAAACTTAGACTTGAAAAAATGACGTTGTGGAGGTAGAGTGAATGAAACAAAAACAGATTGAGAAGAACGAAAAATATCTCATTGAAGAAATCAAAAAGCACGATGGTTGGTGCGAAGTGAAGGTAAAACATGGATACATCATAGAAGCAAATAAAAAATTGCCGATTAAAATTGTAGAAAAATTGAATAAATAAGATACTTTGTAGCATTGAGCTCGGTATTTTCTAACTTAAAAAAGTTAGGAATTACTGGGCTCTTTTTTTATTACAGGAGGAATTATGAAAATCAAAAAAACATTCGCATATATGGGAAGTAAGGGAAGATTTTACAAAGAAATTAAAGAAATATTTCAAGAAAATTATAAAAAACATTTTGTAGATTTGTTTGCTGGAGCTATGGAAGTAACTTTGAATGTGAAAGAAGAATTTGGAGAAGTAACAGTACTTGCAAACGTCAAAGATGAGTTTATGGAAGGACTCATCCGGAACAGAAAACATGGAATAAAACTTTATAAAAAAGCGGTAGAACACATATTGAATGGAGAGACAATAACTTCAGTCAGAGCTTTTTATGAAGATAAAAAGAAATGGCTGGGGTGGAAAGAAAAATTTCATGAAATCACAAGGCAGAATATTCTTAAACTGGCATCACATGAAATCAAAGCATTACAAATGTTAATGAGTGTAAAACAAGATGACTCTTTGTCCAGCAATTTTTATTCGATACAAAAATTACAAAATTTAGAAAAATACTTACAAAAAATGGAAAATATTCACATAAAACATGAGTTTTTCAACAAAAATTGGCAGTTTGATAACAGTTTTATTTTGTTAGATCCCCCTTACGTGACGAGCACGAAGGCAGGAAATAGCGAGAAAAAAGGATATAATTATAAAAAGGGGTGGAAGGAGAAAGATGATTTAGAATTGGTTGCGTTTATCAAAAGCAACCAAAATCGGAATAATGTTTTCATGGTATTCGGAAGCGTTGGAAATCCCCTTTCACGGCTTATTCAAAATGTTTTTCCAGAGGCGACATTCACTATCAAAAAATACAAAAAATCTATGTTTGGGCGTTCATCAGAGAGGGAGGAGTGGTATTGTGTAATAAAATAAAGACAAATGAAAAAAAGTGTGTTACAATAAGAAAAAAAGCAAGGAGGAAGACATGGCAAAATATATTTCAGTCGCCCAAGCGGCAAATAGACTTAAAGTATCGGTTGACACTATATATAATTACTGCAAAAATGGCACGCTTGGCGGACAATATATATTCTGCCAACAGAAAGGGACTTGGAAGGTTGACTTAGAGAGTTTGGAGCTTTTAGAAAAAGAGTCTTGTTTTAAAAGCAAATTACAATTAAAAAAAGATACAAATCAATATAGTTTATTCTTAGAGAGTTGAAAAACTCTCTTTTTATTTACTATATTTTCATTGAAAATAAAAGGTTTTTCATCCTATTAAAAAAAATAAAAAATTTTTAAATATTTCTTGAAAAAACTATTGACTTTTTCAAGAAAGGATGATATACTAATATTGTAAAGGGGAGGTGATGAAGGAGAGAAAAAATAAAAAAAAGGAGGTGAGAAAAATTAAAGGGAAAAAGAAAGCCCGCCAGAGGCGGGAGAGGTTAGAGATAATAAAGTTGATACTAGAGTTCATGATTGCCGTCCTGGCTCTAATAACAACAATCCGAGATTTCTTGAAGGGCTAAAAGCCCTTCGGGGATCTCCCCTCTAACCTCATTATATCCCTTAAAAAACAAAATGTCAAATATGTTAATTGTGCTGGTTGGTCTGATTGGGATGAGAAGTAAAAGCATCTTAATCAAGGTAATGATTATCGTTGGTTTGTTATTAAATTTATTAAGAGGAGTATAAGGAGGAAAAATGAAGAAGTTAATAGAAGTTATAAATGCAATTAAAGGAATTGAAGCAGCGGTGGAAGAATTTGAAAATGAAGTGATTGTTGAATTCGGAGATTATGAATTCAACGGAATTTCAGAAGTGATTGTGGAAAAAGCAATAGGACAAAATTATGATTATACCGCATATGTGAACGAAAAAAATGCTCCGGAAGTTTTCATTTCTGTAGAAAGCACAGAAGATGGAATTATTGTTTTGGACGCATGGACAAATGAAAAAGAAAGCTTTGAAGAGATGATTGGAAAAGCTTGGGCAGATGTAAAAGAAGCAATGGTAAAACATATTGCTGTAGACGTGGAAAATGTAGACAAAAAATCAGGAAGTTGTATAGTAGATTTCACAAATTGTAGTTTTTTATCAGTAACGGGAAAGTACAGAGAAGAAAACGATGAAGTTATCATTGAAGTTGATGATGACGCAATCGTATATGATAACAGAGGATAGATATAGAAGGGGGACACGATCCCCTTCTACTGCAAACTACAAGGAGGAAAAAAATGAGCTATTACAAAGATAATAAAGTGATATTAGGCGGGTCAGACGTTGCAGTCTTAACATTTGTGGGGTGTGTAGAAGAATATCCATTCATCAATGCGAATGTTTTACCGTTTGGAGAGGATGGAAGCTATCTAGGGTATATTGTTTATAACGATGATGCGGAAATTCCAAAACATTATCAAAAAGAATATAGCTTTAAAAGTTGGCTAAAAGTCTATGATGATGACGGGTTACAACATGTTTTTAAAGGGAAAAACATTGAAGTATACAGAGCAGGACAAAGAGGAATTGTCATTCATATTGAGAAATAGAAAGAGGGTAGCCCCTCTTTCTAAGAAGGAGGGACTATGACGGAAAACACATGGGGCGGAAAAAGAGAGGGTTCTGGAAGAAAGGCAAAAGAAAATAAAAAAATAACAAAATCTTTTGTGATCTCTCCGGAACTTTTGAAAAAATTGGAAGAGAAATATCCGGGACAAAGCTTCAGTAAAGTGATAGAAGAAGCTTTGACGGAATTTTTGAAAGAATAGGAGGATATTTGGACATTGTAAATATTTACGAGTTAGAGAAAAAACTGGAATCTTTAGCAGAAGAGAAAGGCTATCGATTTCATGTGAACTCGTGGTCGGCAGGAGAGGTACATCGAATCTATTACACGATGTATTATGGAAGAGATAGTCATTATTGTGGTTTTGTAGACTGTAACAACAATAGATATTATGTCTGTGACAGGCGTCATAAAAGAGGCATAAATCTATTGACTGGACAACTGGAAAGACGGCAATATCGGGCAATAGCAAAAGTCATTTTTCAGGAAGAAAATGACAAAGAAGAAGAATTTGTAGACTTCCTGAGAAGTAAATTCTGGAATTTTGAAAATATCCGAATTGCGTTACAGTACTACCGGAAAGGATTGAACCTTGAAAAACTGCCTAACTCTTTGACAAAAGAGCAACTAGAGCAGGTCATTGCTTGTATTTTAGAAAATCAAAATAATTATGCATAGAAAAGATGAGAACAAAATCTCATCTTTTTTTCTTTTTTGTGGAATTTTTCGAGTTTTCCGAACGAAAAAACGGAAAGAAAGGCACAATATAAGTGAAGAATAAAACAAGGAAGGGGGAAGCTCTGTGAACGTTGAGCAAATTCGAGCAAAGAAATTGTACGCCGAAGGCAAGAGTGCGGAAGAAATCGCAAAGCTATTAGAAAAGTCGACAGGGACGATATACAGATGGATAAAGCAATATAAAGAAGAGTTCGAGCAATCTCGTAAAATCGCACAAATGACGACAGATGACATGTCTGACTTGTTGGATGAAGCACATAAGAAAAACTTGCTTGAAATCATAGAAAATCCTCACTTATTGCAAAATCCAAAGGCGGCAGATGCACTCATTAAAATTGCAAATGTCTTAGAAAAAATGGATGCTAGAAAAGAGAGAGAAGCAATGCTACAGGCAAATGAAGAGGAGAAAGGAGTTGTGTTTATCGATGACATCAAAGAACCATTTGAAGAATCGGAAAGTGAAGAAGTTTAGCGAAGTCTTATTACCTAATTTTTATGATTTGTATGCGGCTTGGAGATCTTCCAAGTATACGAGATATGTTTGTAAAGGTGGGCGGGGTTCGGCGAAGTCAACGCATATAGCCTTCATTTTAACTCTTTCTTTGATGAGAGAACCTGTCAATATTGCAGTGTTCAGAAAAGTGGGCGAAACGTTAAGAACTAGCGTATACGAACAAATTAAATGGTGTATTTATGAATTAGGGTTAAATGAATATTTTTACTTTGGAGTGTCCCCTATGGAAATCACTTACTTGCCTCGTGGAAATAAATTCCTATTTTTTGGAGTAGATGATCCAAGCAAACGAAAATCTATGAAGAATGCTAATTTTCCAATTGCATATTACTGGTTTGAAGAAGTGGCGGAATTTCGATTTGAAAGTGAAGTAGAAGTAGTTATCAAGTCTATTTTAAGGGGGAAACTGCCAAACGGATTGAAATACAAAGGATTTTTTTCTTACAATCCTCCGGAGCTGAAACATCATTGGGTCAATCGGAAGTATGATGTCATTTCTGCTGATAGGACAGCGTATGTACATCATTCGTATTACTATGATAATCCGTACTTGTCAGATGAGTTTATATTAGAAGCAGAAGAAAAGAAAAAAAGAGACTACGCAGGCTATGAACATGAGTATCTGGGAAAAGC
>OLNQ01002731.1_pt1 | contig 15044 bp, 14 predicted proteins | sample 1672821 | NCBI WGS metagenome assembly OLNQ01 (sample SAMEA3136727, study PRJEB25190) | human gut metagenome | biome: human gut; feature: human-associated habitat; material: faeces | place: Austria | collected 2013 | reverse complement strand
AAAATCCCATAGGTATCACACTTTTTAACGGGCGAACGATGTTCGCCCCTACACCGGTGAGCCACAATACGATATATTAATTACTATTGTTTATGCTACAAAATATCGTCGTATTTTGAATTGTACAATCAAATAGTTTACAGTTTATACAAGGACATAGTTTACACTTTCATATTTAATCATCCCCACAAACCCTAATTTGTAAAACTGATTAATCTTAACCCACAAACGAAATTGAAAAAACCTAATTTGCAGTATAATATTTAGACAAGACAAAATACTAACGGAAATGGTGTAGGGTTTTAGGGCTTTTTACTATTCTTTAAATATATAATATAGAGAAGTTTTGAAAAGGGGTACAAACCATACACTACCATACACCACAAGTTTATTAGTGAACAATCTATAAAATTTAGACAAAAGAAAAAGACCAGAGTATAAACTCTGGTCAGTACTTCCGTTTAAGTTATCTATTAAATTAGACTGCTCTTGTAACCTTACCTGAACGTAAGCAACGGGTGCAAGCGTAAACACGCTTAGGCTGACCGTCAACAATAGCCTTAACTCTCTGTACATTAGGCTTCCAAGTTCTGTTAGATCTTCTATGTGAGTGAGATACCTTAATACCAAAAGTAACGCCTTTACCGCAGAAATCACACTTTGCCATGTGTCTGCACCTCCTTAGCAATTTAAATAGTCGTTTTACATTTAGCAACTATGATATAATAACAGATATTTCTTGATTTTGCAAGTGTTTTTTGAAAATAAATTATTTTTATATTGAATAATATCGAAAAAATCAACACCTCTCAACGGAAATGTACAGAAAAACAATTATTTTGTAATATTCCTGTAATTTTTCTTTAATAACCTTGTAATTTTTCTATATATACGATATAATAAAATGAATATTAAATTGAAAATAGGTGAATTTATGTTAAGTGAACTAATCTCTGCTTTTCGTGGAGGTCAAGTTGATTTTCAGTCAATTGTAATTCAGCTTTTAGCACTGCTTGTAATTATCTTTCTTGTGCTACCTTTCCATGAATGGGCTCACGCATTTACTGCATTAAAACTAGGTGATACCTCTGTAAAATACAGAGGTAGACTTTCCTTTAATCCACTTGCACATATAGATGTAATGGGCTCAATTTGTCTATTATGCTTTGGTTTTGGTTGGGCAAAACCTGTACCCATTGACCCTCGTAATTTTAAGAATGAAAAGACAGGTATGGCTATTACTGCCTTGGCAGGACCTGTTGCAAACTTAATAGCAGCTCTTGTAGGTGACCTTATTTTCTTTGCTATCGGAGCATTTGCACCATCATTATTTATGACTACTGCTGGTGGTTATATCGGTTATTTTCTAAGATATTATGTGATGATTAATGTATATCTTGCAGTATTTAACCTAGTGCCAATCCCACCACTTGACGGTTCAAAAATTCTATTTGTATTTTTACCGGACAGAATTGTTTATAAATTTTATCAGTATGAAAGATATATTATGTTTGCATTATTTGCTTTACTATGGATGGGATTCCTATCAACTCCACTTGCATATTTAAGTAATTTTGTACAGAACGGTATTGACTTTATTGCTAAGTTACCTTTCTTGTGGGCATTCTAACTATGGCAGAAAATAATGTAATGGTGAATCCATCTGAGAATAACGAAAATCAAAAGTTTCAGTATCATACAGAGGTTTTTGACGGACCACTTGATTTATTGCTGACTCTTATCGCAAAGAATAAGATTGACATTTGTGATATTATTATTTCTGACTTAATAGACCAGTATCTTGAACAAATCAAGATTATGGAAGAAAACGAAATGGATATTGAGTCTGAATTTTTACAAATGGCAAGTAGGCTTGTGCATATTAAGTCGGTAATGTTACTTCCTAAGTATGAGGAAGAGGCTGAGGAACTTCAAAAGGAACTTACAGGTCAGCTGATTGAATATAAATTGTGTAAAGAGATTGCACAGAAACTTGCACCTATGGTTTGTTTTGATTATTATTCAAAAGAGCCTAGTAAGATGAATTTTGATATGACTTATAACAGAAGTCATGACCCTAATGATATGGTAAAAGCATATATCTCAGCAGTTGGCAGAGGTAAAGCAAAGCTACCACCACCTAAAGATGCTTTTTCAGGTATTGTCAGCAGAAAGATTGTTTCTGTTTCGTCCAAGATTATTACCGTTATGAGAAAGCTGTATAAAGGAAAAACTGTAAAGTACAGTTCACTTTTTGAGGCTGCTGAAGGCAGAAGTGACCTTGTAGCAACATTCCTTGCAGTTCTTGAACTTGTAAAAGGCAAGAGAGTAAGAGTTGAGGGTGACGGAGATAATGCTGAAGTAAAAATGATTTAATTCTTTTGAGGAATAATATATGAGTAATGAAGAAATGAAAAGAGCTATGGAGGCAATACTTTTTGCTGCCGGTGAGTCGGTAGAAATTACAAGAATTGCCCAGTCCCTTGAAATAACTCCTAAAAAAGCAGAAAGTCTTTTGGAAGAACTTAAAGAAGAATTTAATTCTCAAAATCATGGCTTTAAACTAATGAGATACAAGGATAACTTTCAGTTTGTAACTCATAAGGAATTTGGAGAACAAATAAGAACAGTTATGGACTTAAGCAGAAAGAAACCACTTTCCGGTGCTGCAATGGAAGTTCTGTCTGTTATTGCATATAACCAACCTGTAACTAAGGCGTTTGTTGAGCAAATTCGTGGTGTTGACTGTTCCGGTGTAATCGGTTCACTGACTGTTAAAGGACTGATTGAAGAACAAGGCAGACTTGAATTACCGGGTAGACCTTTGCTTTATGGTACTACCGAGAATTTCCTAAAATGTTTCAACATCAGTTCAATTGATGAACTTCCTCCGATTCCAAAGGATGAAAAGGAAGAAAATGACTCTGATAATCAGGATAATGAGGAAACTTCTACACAAAATAATGAAGATGAAAAAGTCACAGGTACACCGGAAGAAATTGTTAATATGGCAACTAAGGAGTAAGTGATGACTACTCTCATCATAATATTTTCTATATTACTTTTTCTTTTCTTAATCAGCTTAATTAAGATAAATGTAATAGCAGAGTATAGGAATAAACCAAAAGTTACCCTAAAAATACTGTTCATAAAAGTAAATATTATTAAAGAAAAGAAAGCTAAAAAGAAAAGTACTTCCAATAAACCAAAATCACAAACTAAAAAGAAAAATACTAAGAAGAAAACTAAAAAAAATGACACTAAAAAAGAAAGCAAATCTACTGCTTTATTGAAAAAGCAAGGTGTGTCAGGTCTTTTGGATATTTTGAAAAGACTACTTTCTATTGCAAAAGGTTCTTTAAGTAATTTCTTTAAGTACTTTATAATTCATAACTTTGATGTAAAAGTCACTTTAGGTGGAGATGACCCAAGTGATACTGCTTTAGGTTATGGTGCAGTTTGTGCAGTAGTTTATCCTGTAATGGGTAGATTATATACTTCCTTAAATATTGAGGACTATACTGCTGATGTGGTATGTGACTTTAATGAAGACAGCAAAACAACAGCTTTTGCTTATTTATATGGTTCAATAAGAATAATATTTATTTTGAAGATTGCACTCGGTGCATTGTTCAAATTAATTAAGACATATTTAAAAATGAAATTTAGATAAGGAGAATTGCTATGAGTGAACATCCTATTGAAAGCCTAATGGGCGTTACAATGCAGAAAATTAGAGAAATGGTAGATGTAAATACTATTATCGGTGATCCAATTACAACACCTGACGGTACTGTAATTGTGCCTGTTTCTCAGGTTAGTTATGGTTTTGCAAGTGGTGGTTCTGATTTTCCATCAAAGAAAGACGGTAGAGATTGTTTTGGTGGTGGTTCAGGTGCAGGTATCAAAATCACACCTGTAGGTTTCTTAACTGTTTGCAAAGGTGAAGTAAGAATGATTCCGGTTACTGAAAGTGAAGGTACTTTTGATAAGGTTATGGATATTGTTCCTGAGGCTTTCGACAAAATCGGTAGTTTCTTTAAGAAAGATAAAAAGAAAAATAAAGACAACGGTACAACACCTGAAATTACAGTTGATGATAATGAAGTAGAAATGTAATTTGCATTTGTACTAATAGTATGTACCACTTCATAACATATTTTGAGGTGGTATTTTGAAGAGAGTAATTTCGCTTTTAGTTTTATTTGTTTTTTCATTTTCATTACTTACTATAAATGTTAAGGCAACTGAAGTTACCACATCAGCAATGGGAACAGTTCTCTATTGTGTGGATAATAATTCAGTATTGTATGGAAAAAATGAAAATGTAAAAATGAAGATGGCATCAACTACAAAGTTAATGACTGCTTTATTAACTATCGAATATGCAGAAAAGCACAATAACCCTATAGTTACCTTTAAGAAATCTATGATAGAAGAAGGTAGCTCAATGTACCTTAAAGTTAATGAAAAGGTAACACTAAAGGACTTGTGTGTGGGTATGCTTTTGCCATCCGGTAATGATGCTGCCACTGCCTCTGCAATTAAGATTGCAGGTAGTAAAGAAAAGTTTGCAGAATTAATGAACAAAAGAGCAAAGCAGATTGGTATGGAAAACACTAACTTTGTAACACCCTCGGGACTTGATGATGATAACCATTTTAGCACACCCTATGATATGGCTCTTTTGATGAAGGAATGTTCTGAGAATAAAGAGTTTATGAAGATTTGTGGTAGTAAATCTATGACAGTTTCATTTGTTTCACCAAAGGATAAAATTGTTACATATCAAAACCACAACAGACTTCTTTCTCTGTATGAAAATTGTATCGGTGGCAAAACAGGTTATACGGAAAGTGCCGGAAGATGCCTTGTTACTATTGCTAAGAAAAATGCCATAACGCTGATTGCAGTAACTTTAGGTGATAAGAATGATTGGAAAGACCATATAAATTTATATGACTATGGCTTTTCTAAGGTAAAGACAAAAGTTTTTAAAGAAGAAACTTTAACTCAACAGCTAGTTGGTGGAGTTAAGGATAAGACAAATATAAAGCTAAAAGAAAAAGTATTTATTCTAAATAACAAAAGTGATAAAATAGAAAGAAAGATATTTCTTTCACCATTTGCTTATTGTCCAATAAAAAAAGGTGACAAAGCGGGTGTTATAAATTATTATAGGAATGGAAAACTTCTTGAGAAAAATATAATAAAGTATCAAGAAGATATTGAGTATAAGGAAACGGAAAAAAGTTTCTGGGATTTTATAAAGGAATTGTTCAATGGCTAAGAAAGAATTAGTAAGATTACAGAAAATGATGGCTGATTGTGGAGTAGCATCTAGAAGAAAGTCAGAAGATTTAATCAGACAAGGTAGTGTAAAGGTTAACGGAAGAGTTGCAGTTATCGGTGACAAAGTTGACCCTGTAAATGATAAGGTTTTTGTTAAGGGAAAAAGAATCAAGGGTACTGCAATGCCTAAGAAAAGATATATTATGCTACACAAACCTCGTGGTTATGTTACAACTATGAGTGATGAAATGGGAAGAAAATGTGTTGCAGAATTAGTTTCTGACATTGAAGAAAGAGTATATCCTGTAGGCAGACTAGACAGAGATAGTGAGGGTATGCTACTTATGACAAATGACGGTGAATTTGCAAACACAGTAACTCACCCAAAGAAAGATATTTATAAGGTTTACAGAGTAACAGTAAGACCTAGCATCAGTGACGAACAAGTTACACAAATGATGATGGGTATGACAATTGACGGCTACAAGACTAAGCCTTGTGAAGTTCGTATTATCACCCGTCAAGAGGGCAGAGTTGTGCTTGAAATTCTACTTCACGAAGGCAGAAACAGACAGATTAGAAAAATGTGTGAACAGTTAGGCTTAGAAGTTGCAAGACTAAAGAGAACTGCAATCGGTACAGTAAAACTTGGTATGTTAAAAACAGGTGACTGGAGAGATTTAACACAAAAAGAAATAGATAAATTAGTGGCAAATCCAAACCCATCATCACATTCAATTTAATTATGAATTGTTATAAAAGCTAAGGCTAACAGTTGTAGAAATTTCTATAAAAATTTTGGCTTACAGTTGTAGGGGCGAACATTGTTCGCCCGTTAATATAGAGAAAAAATTGTTACGGGAAATCAATGATTTCCCCTACACACTATCGAAAGAAATTTGCTAATAACAAAATCTGTTTGTATTATCATACTATGATTTCCATAAGTTCACATTAACAAATCAAACTTCGCCTATGGCTCGTTTTCTTTGATGTTTACTTAATTGTTCGCCCGTTAATAAAGCGTGATGACTGTTCTGTTGGTAAGTGGTCAACAAAGTTAGTTTATACAACTTTAACTAAGTATTTTATTATTAAATTAAATGTGTACAATTATATACATTTTGTTCATAATAATAGGAAAATACACTATTAATTCTAGGCTTATGGTTTTGCGTATTTTTGAGCAATTTGACTATAAATTACGCATAAATCTTCAACAATTATTTAAAGTGTGCAAAAATAAATCTTTGCACACTTTTTTCTTGTAAAAAAATATATTTTGGGATATAATGATTTATGTAGTATTTTAATATAGACACAGTATAAATACACGAAAGTGAGGAATAGAGATGAGTACAGAAAAAATTACTCAGGCTAAGGCTGAAATCTCAAAAACTTCTGCTTATAAGGTAATTACAGAATTTTTTGATGAGGGTAGCTTTATTGAAATTGACACATATGCAAAGTCAGGTGACAACTATGCAGAAGCTGTTGCCGGTTATGGTTCTGTAAACGGACTACCTTGCTATGCTTTTTGTCAGAATATTGATGTTGCAAACGGTGCTATGAGTAAGGCACAGGCAGCAAAACTAAAGAAGGTATATGACCTTGCACTAAAGAACGGTGCACCTGTTGTAGGTATCTATGACAGCCTAGGTGGTAAGCTAAAGGAAGGTAATGAACTTCTAAACGCTTACGGTACAGTTCTTCACGCAGCAAGTACTCTTTCAGGTGTTGTACCACAGATTTCTGTTGTACTATCAGATTGTCTAGGTACTTCTGCTATTACAGCTTCTTCTGCTGACTTTGTTATCAAGGCTAAGGATGCTAAGATTTCTGTTCAGACTTCTGATGATGAAGGTTGTAACTGTTCAGTTGCAATTATCGCTGACGATAAGGAAGACGCTATTTCTAAAGCTAAGGATCTTATCCTTTATATGCCATCTAACAACCTTTCAACTGCTCCTTGTGCAGAAGAATTCGGTCCTGACCCTGAAGGCAAGTGCATTGTATGCAAGACACTTGATGCAGGTTCTGATGTTAAGCTATATGACCACATTGGCGAAACTGCAAAGGTTGGTTTTGCTAGACTACAGGGCGAAGTTGTTGGTGTTGTACAGACTAAGGGTGGCAAGATTCAGAAGCCTGATGGCAAGAAGATTACAAAGCTTGTTTCTTTCTGTGATGCTTTCTCAATTCCTGTTATCACATTCCTAAATAGTGAAGGCTTTGATTGTCTTGGTGCTGCAACTTCTGTTACAAATGCTTATGCAGAAGCTACAACAACAAAGATTACAGTTATTACAGGTAAGGCAGTAGGTCCTGTATATGTAGCAATGGCAGGTTCAGGTGCAATGACAGATTTAACATTTGCTCTTCCTGAAGCAGTTGTTTCTCCACTTAACGAAATGGCAGCAACATTCCTACTAGCTCCTGAAAAAATGGAAGTTCCTGTTAAGGATCAGCCAAAGGTAGCTGAAGAATTTGCTCAGGCTAACCTATCAGCATTTAAGGCTGCTGAAGACGGTGTTATCGAAAATATCGTTACAGAAGCAGAACTAAGAACTGTTCTTGGTCAGTCAGTAACAATGCTAATGAGCAAGAGAGTTTCTACTCTACCAAAGAAACATTCAACAATCGGTTAATATATTACAATCAAAGGGGAATTTAAGATGAAAAATTTAAAGATTACAGTTAATGGCACAACATATGATGTACAGGTTGAAGAAACAGGTGCTTCTTCAGCACCAGTAGCTTCTGCTCCAGCTCCAGCTGCAGCACCGGCTCCAGCACCAGCAGCTGCTCCAGCTCCATCAGCAGGTGCAGGTACAAAGGTTGAATCACCTATGCCTGGTACAGTTCTTGATATTAAGGTTGCTAACGGTGCAACAGTTAAAGAAGGCGAACCAGTTGTAATTTTGGAAGCTATGAAGATGGAAAACGAAATCAATGCTCCTTGCTCAGGTACAGTTACTTCTATTTGTGTTAACAAGGGTGACTCTGTTGACTCAGGTACAGTACTTGTAACAATCGGCTAATAACTGGAAGGAAGATTAAAATGGCTAAGAAACTAAAAATTACAGAAACAGTTCTTAGAGATGCACATCAGTCACTTCTTGCTACAAGAATGCCACTTTCTGATATGTTACCAATTCTCCCAGAACTAGATAAAATCGGATTTTATTCACTAGAATGTTGGGGTGGTGCAACATTTGATGCTTGCCTAAGATTTCTAGATGAAGACCCATGGGAAAGACTTCGTACACTTCGTAAGGAATGTCCTAACACAAAGCTACAGATGTTATTCCGTGGTCAGAATATGCTTGGTTATCGTCACTATGCTGATGATGTTCTTGAATATTTTGTTCAGAAGTCAGTAGCTAACGGTATTGATATTATCAGAATTTTCGATGCTCTTAACGATATTAAGAACCTTGAAACAGCTGTTAAGGCTGCTAAAAAGGAAGGTGCTCATGCACAGATCGCTATGAGTTACACAACAGGTCCTGTATTTGATAACAAATACTATGTTGACTATGCTAAGAAGATTGAAGCTATCGGTGCAGATTCTATCTGTATCAAGGATATGGCTGCTCTACTTACACCATATAAGTGTGAAAGCCTAATTAAGGATCTTAAGAAGGCAGTTAATATTCCAATTCAGCTACACACACATGCTACTGCAGGTCTATCATCAATGTGTATTATGAAGGCTGTAGAAAATGGTTGTGATGTTGTTGATACTGCTATGTCACCACTAGCTGACGGTACATCTCATTCACCAACAGAATCAATTGTTGCTGCATTCCAGGGTACAAAATATGACACAGGTCTTGACCTAGCTGCTCTAGCTAACATTCGTGAATACTTTATGGGACTAAGACAGAAGTACCTAGACAGTGGTCTAATTGACCCTAAGATGCTTGCTACAGACGCATCAGCTCTACTATATCAAGTTCCTGGTGGTATGCTATCTAACCTACTTTCTCAGCTAAAACAGGCCGGTAAGGAAGATAAGCTTCTTGATGTTATGAAGGAAGTTCCTAATGTTCGTAAGGATGCAGGTTACCCACCACTAGTTACACCATCATCACAGATTGTTGGTACTCAGGCAGTATTCAATGTTATCACAGGTGAAAGATATAAGATGGTTACAAATGAATTTAAGGATCTTGTTGCAGGTAAGTATGGTACAACTCCACTACCAATCGACCCTAAATTCAGAACAAAGATTATTGGCGATATGCAGCCAATCGACTGTCGTCCTGCTGACCTGCTAAAGCCTGAACTGGAAGAACTAAAGAAAGAAGCTGCTCCTTTCGCAGAAAAGGAAGAAGATGTACTTTCTTATGCTATGTTCCCTAAGGTAGCTAAGGACTTCTTTGAAAAGCGTAGAAACAAGAAAATCGGACTTAACAACAACGCTGACAAAGAAAATATGATTCATCCGGTTTGATTGTAAACTAAATTAATTACACCACCCATTTTTGGGTGGTGTTTTTTGTTGCCAAGTAATATTTTCTGTTTCATAGAATAAACTGTATGGTAGAAAGTTTAGGTGACAAAATGAATATAAAAATCGGACTTGCAGGTAATCCTAATTGTGGCAAAACAACTTTGTTCAATCTATTAACCGGTAGCAATCAGTATGTAGGTAATTGGTCAGGTGTAACGGTAGAGAGTAAGGAGGGCATAGTAAAAAATCATAATAACATAACTATAACCGATTTACCCGGGATTTACTCACTATCCCCATATTCACCGGAAGAAGTTGTTGCAAGAAATTACCTTGTAAACGAAAAACCAAATGTAATTATCAATATTGTTGACGGAACAAAATTAGAGAGAAATCTATACCTAACACTTCAACTTATGGAAATAGGTGTACCCATAGTTGTTGCAATAAATATGATGGATGTTGTCCGAAAAAACGGTGGTAAAATTTATATAGAAAAACTGTCAAAAATACTGGGTATTAAAGTGGTAGAAATCTCAGCACTTAAAAATTTAGGCATAGATAACTTAATCAATACAACAATCCAAGTTGCGAATAATAAAACTTCACCACCTAAATTTATGAAATATAATTCTAATGTAGAAAATACTTTGCAATATATTGAAAGTAAAATCAATAATAATAATTCTATTAAAGAAAAATCAAGATATTATTCAGTAAAAATTTTTGAAAAAGATAAATATATTTTAAATTCACTAAATCTAAATTTAGAAACTATAAATAAAATAAATAGTAAAATTAATTCTTGTGAAGAATTATATAATGATGAATCGGTAGCATTAATAATAAACGATAGATATAAATTTGTTGAAGTTCTTCTCAGCAATTGCTACTCAGCCGGTAGCAAGTCTAGCGATAGTTCAAATAAAGTAGATAATATTCTTTTAGGGAAATATACTGCTATTCCAATTTTTGTTTTAATAATTTTTCTTATTTATTACATATCCGTTAGTTTAGTGGGAAATTTTACTTCAGACTTTATTACATCAGTAATTTTTGATGACTTGTTAAGTAACAATATAAAAATTTTTCTCACCGATATTAACTGCTCAAATATCCTAATTTCACTAATTAATGAAGGTATAATCAATGGTGTAGGTAGTGTTATAGCTTTTGTTCCTGAACTAATTGTATTATTTTTCTTTTTAGGAATATTAGAGGACATAGGCTATATGTCGCGAATAGCCTTTATTATGGACAAAATTTTCAGAAAATTTGGTCTTTCAGGTAAAAGTATAATTCCTTTACTTATTAGTTCAGGTTGTGGTGTACCGGCTATAATGTCAACAAAAACTATTGAAAATAAAAAGCAAAAGATTATTACAGTCATCACCACAACAAATGTACCTTGTAGTGCCAAGTTGCAAATTATTGCACTTATTAGCAGTGCGATTTTCTCAAATAACTTCCTTGTAGCACCGATAATTTATTTTTCTTCAATTATTTTTGTGCTGATTTCTTCATTAATTCTCAGTAATCTAAACATTATAACCACAACTGACACACCATTCATAATGGAAATTCCTAACTATCATTTACCCTCATTAAGTACAATATGTTCACATCTGTTTCAGAGAATAAAAGCCTTTTTAATTAAGGCAGGGACTGTCTTGGTGGTGGCTTGTATCATCATTTGGCTACTTTCTAATTTTGGTTTTGCTAATGGAAAATTCACCTATTTAAATGGTGAAAATCAAAATAACTCACTAATGTGTTATTTTTCAGCGTCAATTTCAAATTTGTTTTATCCTTTGGGTTTTAACAATTGGCAATGTATCGGTGCAACTTTTTCAGGAATTTTCGCAAAAGAAAATATCGTTTCATCACTAAATGTGTTCCTAAATTCCAATGAAACTATAAAATCAGTTCTGCCAACATATTCCTCAGCAATCAGTTTCTTGGTATTTAACTTGCTAAATTCCCCTTGCGTCGCCTCAATAATTGCAATGAAAAAGGAACTTGTAAGCAAGAAGTTATTTATTTTCGCATTGCTATATCAAAATATTTTTGCCTACATAGTATCATTGATCTTTTACCAACTAATAGGATTTTTCCTAGGTGAAGTGCAATTAAATGTTTTTACAATAGTATCAATATTCTTTGTAGGAATTATAATTAATATTCTATTAAAGAAAAAACCTTCTAAAATTTAGAAGGTTTTTGTTCTGTATATTAACTTATCCTTTAATAATTTGCTGAGTAAATTCATTGTTTAGTATTGTGTTGTTGCAACTTGCAAGTGACCACAACCTAGTTGCAAGGTTCTCAATTCCTAGAATTTTCTTACCATTATTATCAAGACTATCATAACCGGTTTTCACATTAGTTATTAGTGGCAAAGTGCCATTTTCCTTGATTTCTTTCAGCAATTTACTGCCTTTTTCTGTGAAACCAAGCACCCTAATGTATGGTACACTAATTCCTTTAACAGAATTATCAATACCAAGAATTGCCCTACAAATTATTCTCCTAATCCTTGACATTGTGTATCTTTTAGTTTTCAGTTTTTCACATAATTCATTAAAATTGTTAGTATTTTGAACAACTTTAATTATCCTATTTTCAAAACCCTCCTGAACATCAGGAATATTTCTAAGGTCATTTTCTGTCATAGAAGATAGTTTGTAAAGAATAATTTTCTCAATATTTTCAATTTTTGCAGTATCGGTAATAGGGTATTTAGGTGTATATAATTCTCTGCTAGAATAATTATCTCTTATATAACTACCACTGGCAAAGTCACCACTGGAAAATTCATCATTATGCCCAGCACCTTTCCTAGAAAAAGTAATTGCTGATATGTTGCTATTTTCAAGTGACTTTAAATATTCCATACCCAATATATTGTTAGAACCGTCAAATAAATTTGCAATTTCATCAGAATATAATTCTAATATAGAATTATGAATAGCCTTGGGATAGGTAACACCTTTATTCATATTTTCTTTTATAATGTTTTGTACATTTTCATCTTTAAGAGCAGAAATTCCCTTTTTCAGTAAATCAACATCACCACATTCACTGCCAAAAACGACTTTGTCAATTATATTGGTACCTTTCAAAATCTCAATAGAGCTTTTCCCAAAGTCCTCTGCACTTGACAATGAGTAAACAGAAGGTAATTCCAATACAAGGTCAACACCATTTTTTAGTGAGGCAAAGGTTCTATCCATTTTGCTAATAATAGATATGTCACCTCTCTGCACAAAGCTACTGCTCATTACCGTAACTACTGTGTCATTTTCAGTTTTAACCTTGTCAATCAGCCACTTATGACCATTGTGAAAAGGATTGAATTCCGATACCAAACCGTATATCATAAAAATCTCCTAAATACTTGAAATACTACAATTTTTGACTTATAATAATATCGTTAATTATTATATAACAAATGAATGAATCATTCAACAGGAGGATATAATGAAAGTATTAGTAATTAATGCTGGTTCATCTTCTCTTAAGTATCAGTTGTTTGATATGAAAGACGAATCAGTTCTATGTAAAGGTAATTGCGAAAGAATCGGTGTTGGCGATAGCCTAGTTGGTTATAAGAACTATAAAGGTCAAGAAAAGACTGTTAAAGTTGAAATGAATAACCATACAGAAGCATTTATGCAGGTTAAAGGACTTCTAACTGATCCAGAAGTAGGTGTTATTTCTGATGTTAAAGAAGTTGGTGCAGTTGGCCATAGAATCGTTCAGGGTGGTGCAATTTTCCACGAATCAACAGTTGTTACACCTATTACTATTGAACAGATTAACCTTCTTTCACCATTAGCTCCATTACACAACCCTGGTGCAGTTCAGGGTATCAAGGCTGCTCAAAGTGTATTTGGTAAAGATACTCCAATGGTTACTGTATTTGATACTTCTTTCCATGCTACAATGCCTGAAAAAGCATATATGTATGCAGTACCTTATGAATATTATGAAAAGTATTCTATCCGTAGATATGGTTTCCACGGTACATCTCATAGATATGTTTCAGGTAAACTTGCTAAATTACTAGGTAAGGATATTAAGGATACAAAGCTTATCACTTGTCATATTGGTAACGGTTCTTCAATCACTGCTATTGAAGGTGGTAAAGTTATCGACACATCAATGGGTCTAACTCCACTAGATGGCTTTATGATGGGTACTCGTTCCGGTTCACTTGACCCTTCTGTTGTTACATATATTATGGAAAAAGAAGGTCTATCTGCAAAAGAAATGGATACAATCCTAAATAAGAAGTCCGGTTTACTAGGTATTTCCGGTGTATCATCAGATGACCGTGATGTTTGTGCAGCTGAAGAATCAGGTAACGAAAGAGCACACTTAGCTCACCAGATGCTATATTATCAGATTGCTAAGACAATCGGTTCATATTATATTGCACTAGGTGGTTGTGACGGTATCTGCTTTACTGCAGGTATTGGTGAACATCAGACACATCTAAGAAAAGCAGTTCTAGATTACCTAAATGTACTAGGTATTAAGTGTGATGACGAAAGAAATGAAACTGCTGACGGCACAGCACTACTAACTACTGATGACAGTAAAATCCCTGTATATGTTATCCCAACTAACGAAGAACTTGTTATCGCAAGAGATACTCAGGCTTTAGTTGAAAAGATGGATAAGTAATTTAATATAAAAAAATAAAACTTTCAAAGCCTCCCTCGCTGAGGGAGGTGGCTTTGCGTAGCAAAGACGGAAGGAATGGTTAACATTGTAAACTTGTTTACAATGTTACATATTAAATCATAATACATTAATAATATTGTTTGTAAAAGAATAAGTTATATTCATTTATTAAATACTTTAAATAATCTAGCCGGTGCAAAATAAAGCATCGGCTGTTTTATTATAAGAAGAAAATAGGAATTAATTGTGGATAATAGAAATAAATTTGAAAGTGAAAATTAAATTTAAAAAAATATTTTAAATAATTTTGTGGGAAATACAAAGAATTATCAAATAGTATAGCAATTATTGATATCTAATATAGCTATATATTGCGCAAGAATTAATTTAAATATCAATATATAGTATAGCAAAAAGAAATTTTAAAAAAATTAAAAAAAGTTGAAAAAAAGTGTTGACAAAGAGGCGAAATAGCCGTATAATAAAACACGTTCCGCTGAGGGAACGGAAGAACTTAAGAGAAATCGAGAGTAAGGAAGAAACTCAGAAGGAACAACGGACCTTGAAAATTAAACAACGAACAAGAAACCCGAAAATGACTTTG
>OLNQ01002728.1_pt1 | contig 15055 bp, 10 predicted proteins | sample 1672821 | NCBI WGS metagenome assembly OLNQ01 (sample SAMEA3136727, study PRJEB25190) | human gut metagenome | biome: human gut; feature: human-associated habitat; material: faeces | place: Austria | collected 2013 | reverse complement strand
AGGAAACCCGATAAATTTTCCCTGCACCGGAAACTCCGATTCCATCTGTTCCCTTTACAGCCGGATGATATATCGCAATGACCTGATCCTTCTGAACCGACTGTACACTGTACATGGACCAGTAATCTACGGATCCGTCCGGCAGTATCTTTGGCTTTTTCTCAAGGTTCATATTCACCTTATACTCATAGAATCCATCCTGTCCCTCTACTGCCGGTATGCCTCTTGCCACCAGTACGTCCTGTTCATAGATTTCTTCATCGAGGATCTTCTGAAGCTGTGCTTCATCAATTCCATAAGTGATCTGGTTTACCCGTAATACATCGTGCAGATACTCGATCGTATAGTGTTCTCCTTCTTCCAGTGCAGGGAGTCTGATCCATGCCTCTAAGTCTTTATTCACGATCTTCACTTTTGGTGTAGAAATACTTGGTAATGCCATTCTTCCAACTCCCTTCTTCCTACAAAAAACGTATATATACTATATAATACTCGTTTCCAGTCTTTTTTTCAAGCAAGTTTTCTGCTTTTTCGCACATTTTCGCTCTGTAATTTGTGCATGTTGAACAAACCAATGACACACCCTGCCATAAAAATAACCGTCCACGCCACCGGCTAGGGAGACTGGACGGTTATTGTTCTATTTCATCTGTGCAAGACGCTCTTTGACCTGAGCCATCATCTGCTCATAGCCTGCAAGCTTTTCTTTCTCTTCCTGCACTTTTGCTTCCGGAGCTTTGCTTAAGAACTTCTCATTGGAAAGCATTCCCTTAGAACGCGCGAGTTCTTTCTCCAGACGTGCCTGTTCTTTTAACAGACGTTCTTTTTCTTTTTCAAAGTCTACTAAATCTTCCAGTGGAAGGTAAAGTGTTGCTCCAGGAATTACAACGGAAACAGCATCCTCCTCGATTCCTGTCTTATCTGCCTGTACTGCGATCTCACTTGCACCTGCAAGGTTTACATAAACTTCTTTGTTTGATTCAAAGGTGTCTCTGATTTTTGCATCATCAGACACAATGAAAATCTTTGCTTTTCTTGATGGTGGAACATCCATCTCAGTACGGAGGTTACGAACACCTTTTACAAGGTCTTTGCAGTGCTCTACCATCTCTTCCTCTGCTGCAAAGTTCCATTCTGCTTTGTATTCCGGCCATTTTGCGAGCATAATGGTGTCTTCTTCCGGGTGAAGCGTACAGAAGATTTCCTCTGTGATAAACGGCATAAATGGATGTAACAGCTTTAATGCCTCTGTCAGTACCGTCTTTAAGGTCCAGAATGCTGCATTTGCAGATGCCGGATCATTCTCTTTGTTATAGGTACGAACTTTTGTGATCTCGATGTACCAGTCACAGAATTCATCCCAGATAAAGTCATAAACTTTCTGTACGGCGATACCCATCTCGAATTTATCCATGTTCTCTGTCACATCTTTTGCAAGTGTGTTCACTCTGGATAAAATCCATTTGTCGGCTGCCTTTAATTCATCGAGAGCAGGGGTTTTGATCTCTGCGCCCTCTAAGTTCATCATGATGAAACGGGAAGCATTCCATACTTTATTGGCAAAGTTTCTGGAAGATTCTACTCTCTCCCAGTAGAAACGCATATCGTTACCAGGTGCATTACCTGTGATCAGTGTCAGACGAAGTGCGTCAGCACCGTATTTGTCAATAACCTCTAACGGATCGATACCATTTCCAAGAGACTTACTCATCTTACGTCCCTGGGAGTCACGTACCAGACCGTGGAATAATACGGTATGGAACGGTGCCTTGCCCATCTGCTCGTAACCGGAGAAGATCATACGGATTACCCAGAAGAAGATAATATCATATCCGGTTACTAAAACATCATTTGGATAGAAGTAATCTAAGTCTTCTGTTTTTTCCGGCCAGCCAAGTGTTGAGAATGGCCATAAAGCAGAGGAGAACCAGGTATCTAAGGTATCCGGGTCCTGTGTCATATGGGTGCATCCACATTTCGGACACTTATGAGGTGCTTCTTTGGCAACTACCATCTCGCCACACTCATCACAGTAGTATGCCGGGATTCTGTGTCCCCACCATAACTGTCTGGAAATACACCAGTCACGGATATTGTCTGTCCAGTTGAAGTATGTCTTCTCCATACGTTTTGGAAGTAACTGGATATCACCATTTTTTACGCCTTCAACTGCCGGTTTGATCATCTCGTCCATTTTCACGAACCACTGCTGTTTGATCATTGGTTCAACGGTTGTGCCGCAGCGGTCATGTGTACCTACGTTGTGGGAATGTGGAACAACTTTTACTAAAAGTCCCGCTTCCTCTAAATCTTTTACTAATGCTTTTCTGCACTCGTAGCGGTCCATTCCCTCATATTTTCCTGCTAACTTGTTCATGGTTGCATCGTCATTGATGACAACGATTTCTTCCAGGTTGTGGCGTTTTCCAACCTCAAAGTCGTTCGGGTCATGGGCTGGTGTGATCTTCACACATCCGGTTCCAAACTCTTTGTCTACATATGGATCAGCGATCACCGGAATCTCACGGTCTGTCATCGGAAGTTTTAACATTTTTCCAACGATGTCTTTGTATCTCTCATCATCCGGGTTTACAGCAACAGCGGTATCTCCGAATAAAGTCTCCGGTCTTGTCGTCGCAATCTCAACGAATCTTCCTTCCTCGCCAACTACCGGGTAGTTGATATGCCAGAAGAATCCGTCCTGCTCCTCATGCTCTACCTCCGCATCGGAAATGGATGTCTTACAAACCGGGCACCAGTTTACGATACGGGAGCCTTTGTAAATGTATCCTTTTTCGTATAATTTGATGAAAACTTCCTGTACGGCATTGGAGCATCCTTTATCCATGGTAAAACGCTCTCTCTGCCAGTCAGCAGAAGATCCCATTTTCTTTAACTGGTTGATGATACGGTTGCCGTATTCCTCTCTCCACTCCCAGCATTTCTCTAAGAAACCTTCTCTTCCGAGGTCTGCCTTGTCGATTCCTTTTTCTTTTAAGGACTGGATCACTTTTACTTCGGTTGCAATGGAAGCATGGTCAGTTCCAGGCTGCCATAATGCATTGTAACCCTGCATTCTCTTGTAGCGGATCAAAATATCCTGCATGGTATTGTCTAATGCGTGTCCCATGTGAAGCTGTCCGGTAATGTTTGGTGGAGGCATCACAATGGTGAATGGTTTCTTGCTGCGATCTACTTCTGCATGGAAGTAACCGTTGTCTTCCCATTTTTTATAGAGACGTTCTTCAATGCCCTTTGGGTCATAGGTCTTTGCTAATTCCTTCATTTGTCTTTTCCTTTCTTTTTGCTTCGGCATTGCGAAACTCGAATTTACATTACGAACGTTGTGAAACCGTAACAAAATTTTCGAAGACACGCTTCCGCTACGTGTCGCTCGCAACGGTGCTAGCATGCCAGCCACAGCTAGCGCTATGACTGCCAAGCAAGAACCGGCGGCTCCCCAGTGTCTTCTCAAGCTTTCGTTACATTTCCACAACTCAATTCATATTTTCTACGAGTTTCGAAATTGCCTAACTAATTAATTCATCTTTTCTCCCGATGTGCACACTCGAGAGCAAGCGTGCAAAAAAGCCCTTCACATCCTTACGGATGCAAAGGGCGTGTCAACGCGGTACCACCTTTGTTATGTTGTAAAAACAACATATCTCTGCTGATTCGATTTTTCAATTCCACTGTCCATTGAAAAAGAAATCACTGTCCGGTAACGGGGACAAATCGTTCTCGCTTACTTCTGACTGCTTCTGGCGATATACGAAAATTTTCTCCGCATGATCAACTTGCAAGTTCTGCCACTTATCTGCAACAGACAGGTTCAGCGCGACGGTTCAAAAGCTACCTTCCACACAACATGTTCTGGTGACATCTCTCAGCCGGTGAATGTCATTCTCTTTCAGGTGTCTGTGTGTACTCCTCTTTCTCATCACCTTTTTATATCTTTTTTCATCATAAAAGCTAAAGTGGCATTTGTCAACTGATTTTTTTATAGGTGATTTTAATTTATTTGTTCCTTCTTTCTATCCTAATAATTTCAATATATTCTGATAGATATATTCTCTCAAAGAATCTGCCTCCAGGTCAAGCTCCATTTTTTTCTCTGCTGCGATGCGGTACATAAAATAGACCGAAAGCTGGGTTTCGACCGCGGCTCTTCGCAGGAAAACATTCTCCTCCCGGATCAGACCTTCGCGGACACCCTCCTCCACAATGCAGTCGATAATCTCGTTTTTCTCCTTATCACAGCACTGCTGTTTCATACGCTCATACTCATCTTTCAGATTCTTTGGTATCTCGTATGATTCCAATACCATTTTTATCAGGAAAAAGACACCCTGCTTTTCTTTTACATGCTCATCAATAAAATCCATGACCTCGTTAATTTTCTGTTGAAACGTTCTGTTATCTGTAGAAATTACCTGCAGTTTTTCAAAGCACACTTTCACATAATATAAAATTGCAGAAGAGATTATCTCTTCCTTTGAAGAAAAATATTCGTATGCCGTTCCTTTTCCAATGCCTGCCCGGCCTGTGATATCAGCTACTTTTAAAGTGTTGATATCACAGCCTTCATTAATGAACTCAATGACTGCCTGATACATGGCAAGTACTTTCTGTGATGGATCGTGGATCAGTTTCTGCTCATCCATTATAAGTCCTCCTCGACCATGCTCTTATTGCGGTTGAATGCATCATAAATACATGGAACAACGATCAGAGTTAACAGTGTACCATATAACAAACCGCCAACCGTTACGATCGCCATTGGCTGCATCATTTCTGAACCTTCTCCAAGTCCGACTGCCATCGTGGACATGGACAGGATCGTGGTGAGTGCGGTCATAAGGATCGGACGGAGTCTCGTTTTTCCGGATTCGATAATGGCGTCTTTTTTCTCCATTCCGCCACGGCGGAGCTGGTTGATAAAGTCTACCATAACGATACCGTTATTTACGATAATTCCGGCAAGCATGACAAATCCGATCATTGCCACAACGCTGACTTCGTTGCCGGTAAAGTAAAGTGCGAACAGACCGCCTGTAAATGCCAGCGGGATTGTAAACATAATGATAAATGGCGACAACAGTGACTGGAACTGTGCTACCATGACAAGGTAAATGAAGATAACTGCCAAAAGAAGCATCAGATACAACTGATTCATCGCATCTGCGATCATCTCGTCCTCACCTGCCATCTCAATGGAGTATCCTTCCGGCAGATCGATCTTATCTAACTCTTTCTGGATCTCATTACTTAACAGACTGACATTATGGTCATCATCCACTCCTGCGGTCACACTGATATATCTGGTCTGCGCATCACGGTTAATCGTTCCTAATGTGTAACCTTCCTCAAACTGTGCAATATCAGAAAGCGCTACTTCTGTCTCGTTTCCTTCTCTGTCTGTATAGGTAAAGGTCAGTTTTTTGATATCATCCAATGTAACATCGGACTGCTCCTCGCTCTGTACATAAACCTGATAATCATTTACATCGGTAGAGATTGTCGTTGCAGATGTTGAGGATGCCATCTCACCGTAAACAAGCTGGAATACCTGTGCAACGGTCATGCCGTATTTCGCAGCTTTTTCCTTGTCTACAGAAATGGTGAAAGACGGTGTCGTATTGTCAAGTCCATCATCCACATCCACAGTTCCCTCGGTGTTCTCTACTACTTTTGCAACTTCTCCTGCAAGTTCCTGCAGTTTATCGAGATCATTTCCTTTTACATTGATCGTCAGTCCACTTCCCATTAACGCTGTCATATCGGAAGCTGAAGTATCGGTTGTCACCTCACAGTCCATATCTTTGGTCAGTTCATCCAACTGTGCGGTCACATCTGCGCTGCTCACTTCAGATTCTTCATCCAGAATCATATACATGGAAATACTGTCTGTAGAACTGCTTCCCATCATGGAAAGAGCACTTCCGCCTGCCATGGCACCAATGGTCTCAATACCATCAATCGTCAATGCTTTTTCCACGACTTCGTCTGCCATTTCTGTCAGTTCATCAAAAGTAAGCGTCTCATCCTCTTTTGCTGAAATCGTCGCACTGATCTGGTTCGTCTCCATATTCATATCCATGAAAGAATATCCTCTGGAGAATGCTGCCACAACACTTGTTCCAAGCAATACGATCACTGCGATAAATACGATTGGTTTGAAACGCAGACATACCGCTAAAATTTTTCCATAAGAATCTTTTACTTTGTCAAAGAAATTATGCCTGATCTCTTTTGTATTTTTTAATAATCCTGCTGCCATCATCGGCACGAAAGTCAATGCCACAAGAAGACTGGCTGCAAGCGTAAATGCAATTGTCAGTGCAATATCCACAAATAACTGTCTCGTGATACCCTCTGTAAAAATAATCGGTGCAAATACACAGACGGTTGTAAGTGTGGAAGCTGTAATCGCTCCTGTCACCTGTGAAGCACCTTCCACGGCTGCTTTCCGGATGGAATATCCCTCTCCCCGCAATCGATAGATGTTCTCGATCACGACAATGGAGTTATCCACCAACATACCAATTCCGAGTGCCAGACCCGACAGCGAAATGATGTTTAACGTAATATGCGTAAAGTACATCAGTACCACTGCAAAAACAACACTGAGCGGGATCGAGCATGCTATTACAAGTGTAGGTTTTATATCTTTTAAGAATAATAACAATACAATAATTGCAAGGATGGCTCCCACGATCATGTTTTCTACGACTGATTTCACGATCATGTCAATGTAAATCCCCTGATTCATGAGAACGCTCAAATGTAACGCTGTATTTTCTTTTTCCAGACTGTCAAATTTGTCCAATAACCGGTCTGTCACATCTCCGGTGGAATAGCCGGTCTGCTTTTCAATCGAAAGCATCACCGCCGGATTTCCATTTACTTTGGAATAGGAATCTCCGGAATTGTCAATGTATTCGATATCTGCCACATCTGACAGTTTGATCGGCTCGATACCATCCATACCAAGATCCATCAGAACGAGATTTTCAAGATCAGCTTTGGATGTCACCTCATCTCCGACTCGCACCAGATACTGCTCGTTCCCCTCTGTCACATAACCTGCCGGCATGGAGAAGTTCTGCGCTGTCAAAAGATTTTTTAAGGTATCCATTGTGAGGATCGTGTTCAGATCCGCTGAATCTTTTGCCTGTTCTTTTGCATCATCTAACTGGCTCTGTCCCTCTTCGATCTTATTTGCTGCAACAGCAAGATCCGCATATCCCTTGCTCATCTCCATGATACCGGATATCTGGGATTCATTTAAAGTCACTAATGCGTCATCTAAAGACGTTTTACCGTCTGCCACCTGTGTCTGGGCGGACTCGATTGTCGCGATTCCCGTCGCAATCTGCGTCTTGCTCTCACTTAATTTTGAGATTGCAGCAGGAATATCTTTGTAAGAAGTCAACGTCACGCCTGCATCTGCAAAAGAGGATGCCTGACTCGTCAGCATCACATTGATATCATCCAGTTTGGACTGTAAGGTCACGATCTGGCTGGCAATGTCACTCTCACTTGTATAGGAAGTCCCTGCCTGTGCATTGATCTGGGCAATGGCTGTGGATTCCATGTATGCGACGAAATCGGATTCACTGGCCGCATTTTTATATGCTTCTAACATTTTAGGATCTGCCTGTAAAGTTGAAATCACTGTTTTCAACTGATTCGCCTGTTCCTGTGTCATCTGACCATATTGAACCGCTGCTGCAAGCGCTTCCTCCACTGTCATGTCTGCACCTGTCATTGGATTTTTTGCTGTTAAAATTGCCATTACACCATCGTGCGCCTGATATAACTGCTTTGCCCCACTCTTCGCCTGGCTGACACCGTCTTTTGCTTTCTGTAAACCGTCAATCGCGCTCTGTAACTGTGTTGCTCCATCATAAGCTGACTGTAACGACTTGATTGCACCATCCATGGACGACTGTGATTTCTGAAGATCTGATAATTGTGTGGTCAGATCTGCTTCGGTGTTAAACAGTTGGATTTTATTATTAATGATCTCATTTTCACCTGCTCCAAGCTGGCTTCCCATCTCTTTTTCACCATCGGAAAGCTTCTTTTTCCCACTGTCGATCTGGGAAGATGCCTTATCTAACTCTGCCTGTGCATCTGTAAACCGGGCATCTATTTTGCTTAAAATCTGTTCGTTTAAAGCATCTATTTTTCCCTGATTCATGGTTACCTGAAGGTCCGTATCCAGCACACCTGTTGCCGTCACAGATGCCACACCCTCGATACTCTCAAGCAGCGGTAATAATTCATTATCTACATAATCAGATACCTCTGCCTGATCCATACCATCCACATCCGCAGATGCGATCATGACCGGCATCATATCCGGATCGATCTGCATAATGATCGGTGAGCCCGCTGAATCCGGGAACTGTCCGGTCAACTGATCCAGCTGCTGCTGAATCTCAATCATGGCAGAATCCATGTTCGTGCTCTGTTCATACTCCAAAATAACCATAGAATAGTTATCATAGGACATGGAACTTACGTTATTAATATTGGAAGTTGTCGCCATTGCCGCTTCGATCGGCGATGTCACATCTTTTTCCACTTCCTCCGGACTTGCACCCACATCTGTTGTGACAACGATCACATACGGCAGATTCATTGCCGGCAGCAGATCTGTTGTCATCCTCGTCAGCGAAACAACTCCTAAAACGATCACCAGTACAACAGCCACTAACACTGTGTACGGACGTTTTACGCTATACTTTGGGATCATTCTCTTACCTCCTGAAACATGATATATCTGATTGGCTGCTGTATTCCTGCAAGCCAGAACTGACCAGTCGGTCGGCAATCATCAGTTTACTCCTCTCTCATCAAAATGCAAGGAAAATCGGACAGAATTTAGAATTATTTTAGAAATGGAACAAAATTTCCTATTTACGCAAAAATGGAGTACCTATCGGTACTCCATCCCACGAGACTGTATCTTTCCAATATATAATAACAGAGGCTTTACTCTTTTTTGTTTATGACTGCTGTTCTACCAGTTTCTGTATTGCCTGCTGCTCTGCTTCCGGCATCAGCTTTGATACCTCGATCAGAACGATCAGTTCTTTTGCATAGGAAGCAACCTCATCAAAACAATTTTCTACTGCTTTCATAATGACTGGCATGGAAATAACCTTCTCATCCGGGACATCAATAATCTCATCCACGTTTCCAACCTCAAGCCCAATCTTTGTACCATTCATGGATGCAACGATAATATTGTTGATTTCCTGTTCCGGATAATGAAACTGTTCTGCCAGACTGTACACTGCAATAACTTCTCCGTGCAGATTCATGATCCCATGAACCTGTGGCAGTGAATTTGGAATATTCACCACATTCATTCTTGTTTCAATGGATTCCACATCATTGACAGGAATACCAAACTTCACTCCATTTAACAAAAATGTAAGTAACTGCATTATAATCTCTGTCTCCTTTCTTATGATTCGATCTCGGGACATTTCGCAGTATCCATAAGACCTGCAAAAAGGGGACTGGCACAAAAGTACCGCCCCACTATTCTGTTCTCACCCTGTTCTATTCATCTTCGCTGTCTTCATCATCAACGATCGCTGCTGCCGCACCTGCCACAGATGAAACAACCGCTATCACAACAACGATGACAACCAAAAGTAATAAAATTCCCATGAAAACTAAAAAACCGCCTTCTGTCATGTCTTCCTCCGTTCTGAAAGGATTGTGCAGATTCACTTCTCAACCATTTCTTTTTTTCCAAAATCTGTGCCTATTATAGCACATTAGCAACTGGAAAAAAAGAGCCTATGTTTGATTATTTCAGATAATTTTTCTGATGTTTTTTAATATTGTAATCTTTTTCTGCTACATCAAAGGAGAACCGCCGTGATATGGGGAATCACGACGGTTCTCAGGGAAGGTTTTTTCATTTGTAGCTATATTCTAATTTATCCTTTTACACTGCCGAGGGCAACACCCTGTACGATGTGTCTGGATAAGATCAGATAAATGATAATAACTGGGAAGATAGAAAATGCGATCATCACATAAACCTGACCCATATCAAACTTCAGCCAGTCAGCTGCACGAAGCTGTGCGATTAAGATTGGCAGTGTCTTTTTCTTGTCATTGTGTAAGATCAAAGCCGGTACAAAATAATTATTCCAACTGCTTACAAATGTAAAGATTGCCTGTACTGCAATGGCAGGTTTCATTAATGGAAGTACAATATTGTTAAATGTATGGAACTCACCGGAACCATCAATTCTGGCTGCCTCGATCAGAGATACCGGCAATGTACTTTCCATGTACTGTTTCATGTAAAAGAATGTGACCGGCGCAGCGATCGTCGGGACGATCAAAGGTATAAAGGTATCTTCCATTTTTAATGTGACGACTAATTTTACAAATCCAAGTGCAGTTACCTGTGTAGGGATCATCATAACTGCTAAAATAAATGCATAGATATATTTTTTCAGTTTAAAATCATATGCATGGATCGCATAAGCTGTCATGGTTGAAAAATAAGTACATAACGCTGCTGACAGTACCGATACGATCAGACTGTTTATCATACCCTGCCATACCGGGAGTGTTCCGTGTACCAGATTGTTCCAGTTTTCCAGCAGATGTGTGCTTGGCAGTGGTGTAAATCCGGCCTGCAGTTCACCGTTCGATCTGGTCGCGTTAATGAACAGCACATAGAACCAGAACAGGCAAGCAAATGTAACAAGAATCAGGACTACATAAGCGATAAATCTTCTTGCATGGATTCCAAGTCCTTTTTTCAGATTTTTATTTTCGTTCATAATAACACCTCACCTTTCTATTCTACTCATGCTTTTCTCTTATCGTTTCCAGTTACCTTAAAGACAATAAGACTTAAAATTGCGGTGATGATGAACAGGATTACGGATACTGCACCAGCCATTCCGTAGTTCTTACTGTACAGATGTTTATTTAAGAACATGATCAATGTCATGGTCGATCTCATTGGATCACCGGTACCATTGGTCAAAATCTGTGGTACATCAAATAACTGTAATCCACCGATCAGTGATGTGATCACAACATATACTAAAATCGGCCGGAGCAGCGGTAATGTAATTTTGTAGAATACCTGTGTGGAAGTTGCTCCATCCACCTCTGCTGCTTCAAATAGGGAAGTATCGATACCCATCATGCCTGCCATTAAAAGAATGGTCGTATTACCAAACCACATCAGACAGTTCATAAGGGCGATCAGTCCTCTCGCACTTCCTGTGTTTGCCAGAAACTTATATGGCTCTGAAATGATTCCGATCTGCATTAAAATCGAGTTGATCGGTCCACCATCTGAGAACAGTGTAAAGAACAACATGGAAAATGCGGATGCCATGATCAGGTTTGGCAGATAGATCACGGTCTTGAAAAATCTGCTTCCTTTTAATTTCAAACGCACATCAGAAAACCATGCACCTAACAGTAATGACAAAATAATCTGTGGCACAAAACACATGATCCATAAAATCATGGTATTCTTTGCGTAAATCCAGATATCGCCCTGTGTAAACAGCGTTTTGTAGTTCTCCAGTCCCACAAAGTTTGGTCCGATCTGTGTCAGACCTGATAAATAATTTTCAAAAAAGCTGTTATAAATGGTATTAAACAGTGGTATAAGCTGGAATACAACATACACCAGAATAAAAGGAATCAGAAAAATGTAACCCCATTTGTTATATCTGACTGCTTTACTGCTTTTCTTCTTCATAACGCCTCTTGCCCCCTTCTTTTTATTTTTCACAGAGTTCACAGCATCCCTTCACGGACATCTTTTTGTGCAAATCTGCTGTCAGCTCTGCGCTTACAGTTTTTACACACATTTGGATATAAAATGAGCCGCGCCCGCCTCCCTTACGGTCCGGCAGGCGCGGCATCTGTTCATTTTTTATACCATTGTCTGCTTAGTATGTTAACTCCGGATATTTTTCTACCACTGATTTGTAGAACAGATCTAATGCCTCTTCTTTGGTAGCTGTTCCTTCGAAGTAGTTCTTCATAGCGTTCTGGAACTCTTCGTTACATCCCTGATCGTATGCAGAAAGGTTGCTTAAATCAAGTTTGGAAACGCCTGAGCTGTAAATGCCAAGTGGGTTCTGTCCACCTAAGATCTTGCTTGAATAGGAGCTGTCTGCCATCTCAGCGATTACATCCTGGTTGTTTACAAAGTCATCATCTTTCTCGATGATCTCTTTCATAACATCATCATTGGTTGTCATCTGAAGCATGATATCTTTTACAAGGCTCTGGTTATCAGTTCCGTTTGCTGCACAGATCCATGTACCACCCCAGAAGAAACCCTGCGGTCCTTCGGTTGCTCCCCAGCCACCGTTGTAACCGATACTGCCTTCGGTATCTGCTGCCATTGAAAAGTTTACTAACCATGCAGGTCCAAAGTAGCAGAATACATTTCCTTCCGGATAGAAACCTTTCTTCCAGTCATCACTCCACAGTTCGTATGTTCCTGTCTCGCCTGCATCTACAAGTTCTTTGGAATCATCAACCCATTTCATAATGTTGTCATCAATATTGATCTTGCCATCAACAACCCATTTGGAAGTAACGTTGTTGGAATATACACGGTAAGTATCGTTTGCGGAAGATGTGATGGTGTAGCCTGCATCAAAAATGTGCGGCAGAAAATTCTGTTCCATACCGATTCCATTATCCCGGATCTCGAAACGGAAGATCGTTTCCTGTTCTCCTCTGGTAAAAAGCTCTATAATAAAAAATACGCTTCCCTCCGGCTGTGTATATTTTACAGCGTTTTCTAAAATCGCTGACAGCGCCTCATTTAATTTTTCACGGTCAAACAGATATTGATCCGCAAATGAACCACGTCTCTGTACAGAAAAAGAAATCTTCTTCTCCTGCGCCTTATCCGAAAACTCTTTCTCAATATGTGTGAGGAATGCTTCAAAATCCGTACTTTCCTCATGGAATGCAACACGGCCGCTCTCTAAGAGCGAAAGGTTTAAAATATCATCCATACAGGAACGCAGAAACTGTGCCGACATCTCAATCTTGTCAAAATTTTCCAGAACCTTTTTTTCATCGCCAAGATTTGCCCTGCTCAGATAGGAAAGTCCGATAATTGAATTAAGGGGCGTACGGATTTCATGGCTCATGCGCTCTAAAAATTCACTCTTGGAACGATCCGCACGCTTTGCCGCCAGCATTGCATCATAAATCTCTCTCTGGCGATTCTGTTCTTCTTCATAATTGTCCGTAACATCTCTGCGCACAAAAACAAGGGTCGTTTTTGTCTTGTCATAATAGTGGATATTCATTGATTTCCGACGGTATTCCCCGCCGCACAACAAACGGTAATTAATGACGAAACGTTCTTTTTTCTGTAAATTTTCCTGCAGACGTTCCAGCCTAAACTCCCTCTCGCACATTTCTCTGTCTTCCGGATGTACATACTTTGGAATTGTCACATCATTGACCTTCTGGTAATCCCCATCAATCGGCGGCATAACATCCGCATCCTCATTGGTAACGATGGTATGTACCATCCCGTCTGCCAGATCTACATATGAAATAAAATCAATTTCTTCTTTTATAACGCTCTCCAAAATTGCCCGCTGTTTTTCCATAGTATGTTCCTTTTCCGATCCATTTTCACTGTGCTGCTCTGATTTTATGAAACCTGTTTTTTATTATAACAGTTTTATTTCCTGTTTTAAATAGAAAACCAAAATAAACTGTATCTAAAGTCCTATTTTTGTTACTATTCGTAATCTTCCAGAAAACTGTGAAGTCCCATACCTGTATGATATGCAATCACAGTATTTAAATTTACATTTTCCACACTTTTAAAGATATTTGCCGCAATTCCGGGATTTATGTTTTCAAATTCCTCCAGCAGACGTTTTACTTCTTCCTGCTGGTCTGAAAAGTCCTCTTTCGTTCCTGTTACCATTCCAAACTCCATATTCCATTCTTTCAGATCCTGCTTATGCACCAGATAAAACGGGCGGATAACCTCTATGCCGCCAAAGTCACGCTCCTTTTCTTTTGGCATCAGAGTACTGATTTCTCCCCTATACAGTACGCCCGTAAGTATCATTTCTATCACATCCTCATAGCAGTCTGCCACCGTTAACTTATTACAGCCGGAGTTTTTTACGTCATCCACAGAATGGAGTTTTTGCACCGGAATACCAGTCTCTTCTGCAATCCGGATAAATTTTCCGTTATTCTCCTCTTCGAATGAAAAAAAATCCACCTCAAAATCAATCTTTCTGTGGCGTTTTATCTCCTGAAAACATTTTGCAAGGATCAGTCCATTCCCGCCCTGTGCAATACAGACTGCAACATGATCGCCGTCTTCCACTAACCGGTAGGTGTTGATTGCTCTTGCAAAACGTGAAAATATTGTCTTATGATATTTTTTGCGAAGACTAAGCTCCGCTTCTTCTTTTCTTGTATCTCCCATGGAAACTCCATTCTTGTTTTTTTGCTGAAAATTCACTCTATAATAAATTGTACACGTTCAAACACACTGTCATCAGGAACAATAAACAATCGAATGCGCGTTCCCCAGACATTCCGGTGCCAAGAATCAGTATAATTTCTCCGCAGAGGGAAGTCAATTTCTAATATCAAAAAAAGAACTTCCCGGTCTGAAAAATTTTCATGACCGTTCCGTTCTTTTTCCGTTGTGCTAATAGCAAAAATAATGCCCACCAATTTTGACCTCCACATGTTCCGTCAGCGGAAATGTGGAAAAATACATTGTATCATCTCTTAATATTCTGGTTTTTCCGTCCAGCACCTGCTGGATGGAGTCATATTCCTTCTGTGTCGGTTTTGCCCTGTCCCTGTTTTTAAAAGAACAGAACTGTACCGGATTTTTCTGGCTTAAAACCTCATAAAGTGTATCCGGATACACATCACTTCTCATACGGTTAAACACAACCTCCACAACCGCCTGCTGTCCTTTCACCGGTTCTCCCTGTGATTCTAACCAGACGATCCTTGCAAGCAGCTCTGT
>OLNQ01002719.1_pt1 | contig 15105 bp, 10 predicted proteins | sample 1672821 | NCBI WGS metagenome assembly OLNQ01 (sample SAMEA3136727, study PRJEB25190) | human gut metagenome | biome: human gut; feature: human-associated habitat; material: faeces | place: Austria | collected 2013 | reverse complement strand
TAAAGGGCATCATGGCCACCATGGCGCGGTTGGTGAACAGCTGGGTGCCCATCAGGTCCTTGTTGGCCTTGTCAAAGCGCTGTTCCTCAAACTGTTCGCGGCTGAAGGCACGCACCGGCATGATGCCGGTGAGGATCTCGCGGCTGACGAGGTTCAGCCGGTCCACCAGCGTCTGCATGATCTTGAACTTGGGCATGGCCACGTTCATCAGGAAGAGGATGAGCAGCAGCAGCAAAGCCACGTCCAGCACCACGATCCAGGAAAGGCCCGAAGAGCTGCCGATGACGTGCAGCACACCGCCGATGCCCAGAATGGGCGCATAGGCCACCATGCGCAGCAGCATGACGCAGACAAACTGCACCTGCTGGATGTCGTTGGTGGTGCGGGTGATGAGGGACGCGGTGGAAAAGTTCTCGATCTCCGCATGGGAGAAGTGGATGACGCTGGAGAAGGTCTCGCGGCGCAGGTCGCGGCCGATGGCGGCGGACACCCGGGAGGCCAGGAAGCCCACCGCGATGGACACGGCCACCATTAGCAGGGTCAGGGCCAGCATCTGGCCGCCTACCTTATATAAATAGTGCATCTGCATATCGTGGGCAATGCCCTGGGCCTCGTATTCCAGCCCCACCAGCAGCAGAGCCTGGCTCTTCAGGTTCTCCACCACGGTGTCGTCCAGCTGGCCGATGGCACCGGTCAGCTGCTGCTGCACGGCGTCGCGGCGGAAGCCGGGCATCTGGCTCATGGCGGCAAACTGGCCGCACACGGTGTCCAGGTCCTCGGCCGTGGGGGCCACAGTCTCGGTTTCCGTGTCGGTATTGCGGTCGGCACCGGAGGCCTGCAGGTCCGCAAGGCCGGTCATGCCCATGCCGGTCTGCCCGGCGGGGGTGTTGGCTGCCTGGGCGGCCGCCAGATACAGCACGATATCCGGCGTGGTCACAGCATCTTCCAGCGCAGTGCGCTCGTCGGCGGTCAGGTCGGTGCGCAGGCGCAGCACATCGCCGTCGGCGGTGTAGGCGTTCTGGAAGGCAGCGGCGTCCTCCTCGCGCATCAGCAGCGAGAGGGCATCCAGCGTGCTCTGCCGCACTGTGTCGGGCAGGGGGCTTTCGATGCCGCCCTGCTGGATGCCGGTGTCCACGATCTTGCTGGTGTAGTCCGGCAGCGACAGATCGCAGTACGCCTGCACGAACAGCAGTGCGAACACCACGAGGCAGACGGCCCAGTGACGGGCCAGCTGCTTAAAGATCTTTGTCATGGTTTGGTTCTCCCTTCGGTTTGGTGGTACGCGCAGCGTTTTCCGCAAGAATGGCTTCCATCAGCGCGCCGCGCAGCGCTTCCATCTGGGCCAGCTGTTCCGGCTCCAGCCGGGCCATGACACTGGAAAAGTAGTCCCCAAGAGCAGCCTCGCACTGTCGGCAGGCCTCGTATCCCTTGGGCGTGAAACGCACCAGCGTCTTGCGGCGGTCGGCAGGGTCGGCAAAGCGTTCCACAAGGCCGTCCTGCTCCATCTGCCGCACCGTGCGGGAAATGGCAGGAAGCGGTTGATGAAGCTCCTGAACAAGATCGGAGATATAAACGGCACCGTCCTGTCCATGGAGCCGAATGCAGCCCAGCAGCCCTTCCAGCATGGGGAAGTGGCACTTGGGGCAGTCGGCCAGAGCGGCCTTCATGCCGGCCTTGGATGCTTTGCTCAGCCGGTGGATGTAGCGGCAAAGCCCACGGAAACTCAACGTGGATTCCTCAGACACGCGATCCCTCCTCTCAAAAATTGCTTAACAGCTGTTAACTGTTAACGCTTGATAATAATAGGCTTTTGCAGGCCGGATTGCAACCCCCTGCAGGGATTGTTTCACAAAAGTTCACAAACGTTTGTGTCCCGCATACACATAAAGCAAAGGGGGCATCGGGCATGGAACAGCGTTTGTGGATGATCCTGCAATTGTTCGGCGGGGCGGCACTTTTCTTATACAGTATGGACACCCTCACGGACGCTTTGCAGCAGGCGGCGGGGGACACCCTGCGGCAGGCCCTTGCCCGGCTCACGGCCCACCCGCTGGCCGGGGTGCTCACGGGGGCGGCGGTCACGGCGGTGGTGCAGAGCAGCTCGGCGGTCACGGTGCTGGTGCTGGGCCTTGTGGGGGCCGGGCTGCTGACCCTGCAGCGGGCCGTGCCGGTGGTGTTCGGAGCCAACATCGGCACCACGGTCACCGCGCAATTGCTGGCCTTCCGGCTGGAAGATGCCCGGTATCTGCTGCTGGTGGCGGGGCTGCTGCTCTGGTTCGCGGGGCGCGGGCGTCTGCACGCAGCCGGGCAGGCGCTGTTTGCGTTCGGCCTGCTGTTTGAGGGCATCGCGGTCATGGCCGAGGCCATGGAGCCGTTGGCAGCGGGGCCGGTGTTCCGGCAGTGGATGGCCCAGGTGCGGCACCGCCCCGGCCTGGGCCTGCTGGCAGGGCTGGGCATGACCCTTGCCGTGCAGAGCAGCTCCGCCACCATTGCGGTGCTGCAGCAGGTAGCCGCCCGCCCCGGGCCGGACGGCGGGTGCCTGCTGGGCCTTGCGGGAGCCATCCCGGTGCTGTTGGGGGACAACATCGGCACCACCGTCACGGCGGTGCTGGCATCGGTGGGGCAGAGCCGGGACGCCAAACGTCTGGCGGCGGCCCACGCCCTGTTCAACCTGTCCGGGGCGGCGGTGTGCTGGCTGCTGCTGCCCCAGTTCACCGCGCTGGTGCGGCTGGTCTCGCCCCACGGGCCGGAGAGCGCCGTGCTGGCCCGGCAGATCGCCAACGCCCACACCCTGTTCAATCTGGGCTGCACGGTGCTGTGGCTGCCCCTGACCCCTTGCATGGTGCGCATCGTGTGCACTCTTTTGCCGGAGAAGCACGCCCCTGAGTTGAAATGAACGCCTTAAAATGGTATAATTACAATGTATCGAACAAATTTTGTGACGCTTTTGTTGCACAAATGATAAACGGACCCTTCTGTGGGCCTGCAGCGGTGTGCGGCTGCCAGGGCACAGAGCGAACCAAGAGGACGTGTTTACTATGAAGGATATCATCAACGGGTTGATCGAGCGGTTCCGCAGGCAGCATGTACAGGCCCGGCGCTATGTGGCCCTGATGCTGGTGCTGGCCCTGCTCACCACCCTGTTCGTCAACTGGCAGCTCCATGGGGTGGGCATCTCCATGACTGCCGACTACCACTGCGGCTACGAGGAGCACCAGCACACGGCGGCCTGCTACGAAAAAGTGCTCACCTGCGGTTACGAGGAGGGCGAACCGGAAACGCCCGTCACCTCTTCGGACAGCAGCGCCGATCCGGTGTCCGCCTACAGCGCGGAAGAGCCGGAAGAGCTGGAAGAGCCGGTGCAGACCGAGCCGGAGACCATCTGGGTGCCCCATGAGCACACCGATGCCTGCTACGAGGAGCACCGGGTGCTGACCTGCTATCAGGAAGAGCACGAGCACACCGACGACTGCTTTGACGAGTACGGTGCGCTCATCTGCGGCGAATTCGAGCATATCCACGACGACAGCTGCTACACCACTGAGTATGAGCTGGTGTGCGGCCTGGACGAGGGCGAACTGGTGGAGGAGCCCAACCCCGCCTATCAGGAAATGCCTGCCAGCCGCCCCGTGGTGGACCTGCCCACTGAGCCGGTCGAGACCACCCCGGAGGAGCCGGTGCTGCATCACCACACCGACGCCTGCTACACCGAGGAGCTGGTGTGCACCATCCCGGAGCACCACCACACCGTGGAGTGCCTGGCCGATACCCAGGCCGACGTGGAGACTGCCGAGGAATGGCAGGCCGCGGCCAACGTGGCCCTGAACGGCAACTGGGCCGAGGACCTGCTCACCGTGGCAAAGTCCCAGCTGGACTACCAGCAGAGCGACAAGAACTTCAAGCTGGATGTGGAGGACCAGCAGGTGCTGCGCGGCTACTCCCGCTATGGTGCCTGGTACGGCAACCCCTACGGCGCCTGGGACGTGATGTTCCTGTCCTACTGCCTGCACTTTGCGGGTGTGCCCCAGACGGTGGTGCCCCAGCGTGCGGGCGTGATGGCCCTGCACAGTGACCTGCGCGGCTCCCAGTGGCTCACCGACGCCGACGGCTCCACCGCAAGGCCCGGCGATATCGTCATCTACAACACCCTCACCACCGAGCAGGTGGCCGTGGACGAGAGCTCCTATGGCATCGCCCTGCTGGACCTGGACGAGGACCCCGACACCGCCGCCCAGCTCACGGCTTCCGAGCCGCAGGTGGACACCCGCACCGTGACCACCGAGACGGTGGGCGTCGTGTCTGCCGTGGACCCCGACGCCGGGACCCTGACCGTGATCTCCGGCAACGTGGACGGCAAGGTGGCCGAGGTGCCCGCTGCCATGTCCGACGTGACCAGTGTCATCTCGGTGACCGGCGCCTATGCCGCCGAGACCACCGCTGCGGCCCCGGAGGACCCGGACAGCGGCTATGCTCTGCTGGAAGATGAGGATGGCTTTGGTGCCACCGTGGACTGGGTGGGTGACGCCGACCCCTACGGCATCGCCCTGCTGGCTGCCGGGGACGACCATGATCTGAACACCTGGATCACGGATGTCAATTATGAAAAGACGACCGACGGAAAAACATGGACATCTATCGGCGCGGGCAGCGTGACCGTGGACAGCGGCACCCGCGTCCGCGTGAACCTGAAGTATACCGTGAAACCCGGTGTGCTGACGCCCACCAACAATACCCTGACCTACCAGCTGCCCAAAGGCCTGCCCATGCCGGATGTGACGACGGGCAACATCGTGGATGAGTCCGACAAGGACGAGGCCGGCAATGCAAAGGTCGTGGGCAGCTTCACCGTTGACACCGACGGCAAAGTGACCCTGACCTTTACGGACGAAAAGTTCATCGGCACCGACGACAAGGGCGGCCTGCCATTCACCGGTACCTTCAAGGCCGCCGTTACGGCGAGCGCCGACAACTTTGAGGACGAGAAGGAGATCAAATTCAAGGACGACTGCATCCTGACCATCAAGAAGAAAACGGCAGATATAAAGATCAGCAAAGGGAGTGGGTCTCCGCTGATTACGAACCGTAAGGACGGCACCTTTGTAAATAATTATGAGGTGACGGTGGGAACCACCAACGGCACCAAAGACCCGGTGATCCTTACGGATACCCTGAACACGAATAGGAATGGCGAAAACCGTAGCGACTACCTGAAGGGCGGCAAATATCTGGTAGACTCCTTTAAACTTTACAAGGTGGATGCTTCGGGCACAAAAACGGAGATTGACGTCCCTGCGCATGAACTGAAAACCGACGGCAACGGCAACCCCCAGGTGGTCCTTGCTCCGCTGCCTGCATTGGAGGCCGGAGAGAAGTACATCTGGAACTACGACGTTCAGCGGAACTATGCGGACTTTGACAAGATGCCCAACGGCGTCGGTATCATCAACAACACGGCAAAAGCCCAGGCAGGGAACATGGTGGCCCAGGCTGACGCATGGTACACCTGTAAAAACCCTCGCATTGAGAAGAAGGGCCAGTACGACCCCAATACAGGCCGCATCCAGTGGACCATCACCGTAAAAGTACCCCATTCTTTGCTGGGGTCCTATCTCCTGCAGGGCTGCAAGATCACAGATGCCTTGCCAGACGGTGTGAAAATCGTAGGGGATGTAAAGGTAGGCAGCGATACGATATCGGCAGAGGAATTCCAGAAAAACGGCTATACCATCCCGGCGGGTTATGATGGAACAGAGCTGAAGATCACCTTTGAGACCACCACCCCCATCGGCGGCGGCTCGGTGACCAACACGGCACAGATCCTGACCAAGAGCAACCATACCTTTGAGGCCTCGGATACTGTGAACATCGGGAAGGGCGATTGGAGCCTGAGCAAATCCATTGCCACCAGGGGCGAGACGCCAACCTGGAACCTCTCGGCCACCAACAAGGCCGGTGAGGCAGAGTTTACCCTGTGGGATGTGCTGGACGACGCTGAGAACGACCAAGGCGAGACAAAAGAGGACACCCACTATGCCATTGCAAAAGAGCTGGATGACGCCATCAAGGCCAATCTGACCCTGACCATGCACGACAACACGAGGCTGACCTATGCGCAGGCTGTCGCGGCGGGCAACACCATCGAGATGACCTATTATGCACAGAAAAACGGTACCGAGGAGGTGGACGCAAATAACTCGTCCACCCGTGTGCGCAGCTTCAGCATCCATGTGAAAGCCGGGGACGACCAGAACCCCGTGCGCAGCATCTCGGTGACCGGCATCCCCACCCACGAGGAGCGCGACGACGTGCCCACCGGTGAGGTGTGGACCTATAAGAACACCATCCATATCCACGGCGTGAGCGGCGATGCCTCGGACACCGATACCTACCGCAGCTACAAGCAGTTTGAAAAGGGCGTGGCCGCAAAGAGCAGCGGCGACGAGACCGGTTATCTGACCGGCAGCAACAGCTTCGAGCTGAGCGACCTCAGCGGCAACAACCTCCACTACCAGCTGGTGCTGCAGACCTCCGCCGATGATAGGGACAAAATCACGGTTACCGACACCCTGCCGGAAAACGTCGGCTTCAAGGTGGATAATGTCAAGATCGCGCTGGATGAGGGCGACTTTGTAAAGATCAAGGATAAAAAAGTAGACTGGGCGACGGCAGAGTATGACGAAACTACCCGGCGGCTCACCATTAAAATCAGCAACTACAACAAGTCGGGGCAGGAGGAACACCGCATCCGCATCCAGTACAAAGTGAGCGTGAGCGACGATCCCAGCTGGAAGAACCCCTCGGTGGGCAAGCTGACCTACACCAACACCGCCACCTGGGGCGAGCTGACCGAGACCACCACCACCACCGTCACCCGCAAGGTGGAGCAGGTGAAAAAGACCGGCTGGCAGGACCCCGGCAACGACCGGAAGTTGCACTATCGGGTGGTCATCAACCCGGCCGGCGATGATCTGTCGGCCGCAAAGGACCACGCCCCGACCATTGAGCTGTGGGATAACATCAGCACCACCAATGGTGCCATCGCCACCGGCGATATCAACTCGGTCAAGTTGTATTATTACGCTTACGACGAAACAGAAGGCGTGATCCTCGGCCAGGAAGTGGATCGCGATCTTTACCGCATCCTGGAAGCGGACGAGGACGGCTGGCTCCATATGGTGGTCCCCAACGAGGCGGCCATGATCCTTGAGTATGACTGCAATGTGAAGGATGGCAGTGCTGCCGCCAACTACGATGTGAGCAACACCGTCACCCTGAGCAACCAGAGCAAATCCAGCGACAGCGGCTTCACCTACAAGGTCAATGCGGATGCAACGGCCACCACCGCACAGTTCGTGCTGCGCAAGAAGAGCAGCTACTACGGCGTGTCGCTGGAGGGCGCGGTGTTCACCATTTACCAGTACAACAAAGAGACTAAAGAGTGGACGAAGTGGGCCGGCAACAGCACCGGCACCCTGACCACGGACAAAAACGGTCAGGCCAGTCTGGCTGTGCTGGATAGTAAGACTGAAAGCTGCCTGCACCCGGATGTGCTGTATAAGCTCGTGGAGACCGAAGCACCCACGGACTATCAGCTGGATGACACCCCGCACTACCTGCTGTTCCGCAAGAACGCCAGCGCGGAGAACGAGCAGCAGGCCTTTGCAAAGGCGACCGACCAGGCCGATGGCACCACGACCCTGACTGTGGACGGTGAGACGGTGAACCTGAACAGCAATGTGCAGGTGGGCAGCGACGCCGGCACCACCACTGCTGAGTACAGCAACGTGTACAGCAACCTGACCGTCAGAAAGTTCTGGCTGGATGCCGATACCCGCCAGCCGGTGGAACCGGCGGTGGACAGCATCCGCATCAAGGTCTGGCAGTACACCGACAATGACAAGGACAGAACGTTGTTTGCCGAAGCCGACCTGACCGCACCGGCGTGGACCTGGTCCGAGTCGGGGACCGATCTGCCCCTGAAAGACCCTGTCAGCGGCAAGGCGTACCACTACCTGGTGGAGGAAGTGACCACCGGAAACTGGAACGTGTACATTGACAACAATGGCGTGCAGACCGGCAATATCACGGTGCAGAACTACGTTTACACCGGCTACGAGCTGCCGTCCACCGGCGGCATGGGCACGGCACCCTTCGGGGTGCTGGGCGGCGCACTGGCCGCTGCAGCAGCCCTGCTGCTGGTCCGCAAACGGAAACAGGACGAGGAGGAGTGAGCAGCCATGAAACAAAACAAAAACAACCGGTTTGCCGCTCTTCTGCTGGCGCTGTGCATGGCCGTGTGCTGTGCACTGCCCGCGCTGGCAGCCCCCGCGGCCAGCGCCAACATCGACCTGAGCCGCACCGGCAGCATGGACGTGACCCTGTACGACCACCAGAACGACGTCCCCCTGCGGGGCGGCGCACTCACCGTGTACAAGGTGGCGGACGTGGCCCGCACCAACGGCGACCTGCACTTTGTGTACACCGCCGACTTTACGGGCTGCGGCATCGCGCTGGGCGACCTGACGGACAGCACGCTGGCTTCCAGGCTGGAAGCCAAGCTGCCCGCCCGCGCCGCCGGCACCACCCATAAGATCAGCGAGCAGGGCATCGTCTCCTTTGACGCGCTGCCGCTGGGCCTGTACCTCGTGGTGCAGACCGAGAACTCCAAGGGCTACGAGGCCATCAATTCCTTCCTGGTGTCGCTGCCCATGGCGGACGAAAGCGGCTGGCTCTACACCGTGGACGCCACCCCCAAGGTGGGCGCGCCCACGCAGGAGGTGACCCCGCCCGAACCGGAAAAGCCCTCGGAGCCGGACAAACCGTCCGAGCCGGAGAAGCCCTCGGAACCGGACAAGCCCACCCAGCCCGGCACCCCGGATGAGCCGGACAACCCGGACATGCCGGTGGACCCCAACGACCCCAACCGCCCGGTGTCGCCCGGTACGCCGGATAACCCGGTGAACCCCGGCAACCCGGACAACCCCGTGGCCCCCGGCAACCCGGACAACCCGGTGGCGCCGGGCCGCCCGGACGGCAATGCACTGCCCCAGAGCGGCCAGCTGAACTGGCCCATCCCGTTCATGGCCTGCAGCGGCGTGCTGCTGTTTGCCGTCGGCTGGGTGCTGGACCGGAAGGAGACGCTGGCATGAACACAAAGCAGAAGATCGGCCGCGCCTGCATGATCGTGGGCATCCTGCTCATTCTGGGCGCACTGGCCCTGCTGGGCTATAACCAGTGGGACGCCAACCGCGCCGACAAGGCTTCACAGGACGCCCTGGGCAAGCTGGAAGAGACCCTGACCGAGACCATTGAGGACAACACCGAAGAAGAGATCCAGCCGGAGCTGGACCCGGAGCAGGAGATGACCGTCACCGACATCGACGGCTGGGGCTACATCGGCTACCTGTCCATCCCGTCCATCGGGCTGGAACTGCCCGTGATGAGCGAGTGGAGCTATGCGGGCCTCAAGGTGGCCCCGGGCCGTTACAGCGGCTCCACCTACGCCGACAACATGGTGGTCTGCGCCCACAACTACGCCAAGCATTTCAGCCCCATCAAGTGGCTGGCCCTGGGCAGCGAGGTGTACTTTACCGACATGGACGGCCAGCGCTGGAGCTATGAGGTGTCCAACGTGGAGACCATCCAGCCCACCGACATCGACAAGATGATCACGGCCAGCGACGAGGACGCCTGGGACCTGACCCTGTTCACCTGCACCACCGGCGGCCGCGCCCGGTGCGCCGTGCGCTGCACCCGCACCGGTTACCCGGCCTTGGAGACCAGCGCGGCAGGGCGGATCACGGAGTAAGCAGGACGATTTGGAATTGCCTCCGCTTTGCTCTGGCAATATCAGCGGAAAATTATTTTTAAAGATATGCAATCCCGGAAAATCTGCGGATTTTCCGGGATTGTTTTTTCACGGATGGGCGTTAAGGAAAGTGGCCTGTTCTCTGGAAGGCAAACGATTTAGAATGCCCTCCGCGTTGCGCTGGGCATAAATAGCAGAAAAATTATTTTAGATTTTGCAAATCCGGCAGGGCTGCGGCCCCGCCGGATTTGCTTTTTCACGGGAGAGGGCGTTACGGGAAGTGGCATCGGCTGCTGTTGGCCTGCGGCCAAAGCGCAGCAAATCAAATGCCTTTTACGGCGACGCTCCTCACCGGGGAGCTGGCGCGCAGCGACTGAGGGGCGTTCCAATCGGTGGAAGCCGAAAATACGGTGAAAAGATCTTCACGCCGAACAGGCGTGAATCTTCAGTATTTTCGGGTGGAGCCTACTTCTTTGGGGTCTGAAAGGGGCGAGCAGCCCCTTTCTTGCAACGACGACGACCGCTGCCTGCGGCAGAAACAGGGAGGAGTTGTTGGGGCCGTGGCCAGCAGGATGCAAGGCCCACTCAAGGGCCGTAGCATACGCTGGGAGCCACAACCTGTCCAGGGGAGAGGGGTGTCCAGAGGGAGAGAGGGGGGAGTCGAAACACCCCTCTCACCCTCTGGCCCAGCGGAGCGACCCCGGCGGCGATGCCGCTTGCAAAAGCCATCGGGCCTGCCCCACGCGATTGCACTCTGCATGAGAAACATTACAAAAAAGCACCCGCCATGCGGATGCACAGCGGGTGCCTTGAAGAGCTCTGCGGGGGTGCTCAGTGGGTGGTGCCCATGTCCACAGCCAGGTCGGCGTCGTTCTTCACAACGGCCTCCACGGCCTTCTCCAGGCCGCGGGCGATCTGGTGCAGGTCCATGCTGGGGGTGCCCAGGGGCTTGTTGACCACCTGCTCCATGGCGTAAGGCACATGGATGAAGCCGCCCCGGATGTTGGGGTACTTCCTGTCGATGAGGTACAGCAGGGTGTACATCAGGTAGTTGCACACATAGGAGCCTGCAGTGTAGGACAGGGCGGAGGGGATGCCTGCGTCCTTGATGTTCTGCACCATGGCCTTCACGGGCAGAGAAGTGAAGTAGGCGGTCTCGCCGTCCTCCTGGATGGTCACGTCGATGGGCTGATAACCGGCGTTGTCGGCGATGCGGCCGTCCATCAGGTTGATGGCCACCTTTTCCGGGGTGATGGCGGAGCGGCCGCCGGCCTGACCGATGCAGATGACCACATCGGGCTGGTTTGCCTGAATGGCAGCTTCCAGCACCTCACCGGCACGGATGAACTCGGTGGGCACTTCCTGCTTGACGATCTCGGCACCGGCGATGGTGTCGGGCAGCAGCTTTACCGCCTCAAAAGCGGGGTTGACGGTTTCGCCGCCAAAGGGGTCGAAACCAGTGAGCAGAATCTTCATAGTAAAAAGCCTCGATTCTCAGATATAAATGGACGGCTCCAGAACGGTGAGCTGTCCGTGATCCATGATCATGCGGTTGTCCACATAGATGCAGGGGTCGTGGGTGACCAGATCGTAATGGCCGGAAGCATCCTGCACACCGCCCAGTGCGATGTTGCGCCCGAACCCGATGTGGAAGGTGCCATAGGTGGATTCGTCCTCGATGTAGCAGTTGCCTGCACAGCGGGAGTGGGTGTTGAGCCCGATGCCGAACTCCGCCGCCACCACCATGTTCTCCGGGTCGTGGAAGCGGGCCAGAAACTGCTTGAGCCGCCTGCCGCTGGCATTGTCCTCGATCTCCACGATGCGGCCGCCGCGCAGCTCCACCCGCACGGGGCTGTCCACGATGCCGATATAGCCCATGGAGCCGTCCAGGATCAGGGTGCCGTTGGTGTCGCTCTCCACCGGTGCCACATACACTTCCACGCTGGCAGAGGAAAGACCCTTGCCGTCGTGGCAGCAGCCGTTGAAGAAGCCGGGCACACGCCCCTCGATGTTGAAATCCAGGTTCGTGCCAAGCTCCGTGGTCACATGGATGTGGCTGGCGTTCTGGTAGCAGGCCATGATGATGCTGGCCATGATCCTGCTTTTGGGCAGGCTCATGTTCAGGAAGTCGTAGCTCAGCAGTGACTGCCCGTTGCTGGTGCTCAGCGGCAGCGACAAAAACCGGTTGCGGCGGGCAATGACCCGCTTGACGGCCCGTGTGGTGATGAGGGAATACTCGGCAGCACCGATCACGGCGTTGTAGGGGTCAAAGGCGTCCTCGCGGTCGTCGAAATACTGGCCCACCTGCTCGTGCAGGTCGTCCAGCATCAACACATCCGCCACGCTGCCCACCGCCTGTGCGGCTTGCTGCATGGCTGCCACCTCGACAGCATACTTCTGGCTGGATACGATCAGGATGCGTTCGCCTGCACGGAGCCGGACCCAATCGCGAATAATGATATCGGCTCCGTGCTGAATTGCTTGTTCCATTGAATCACTCGATCTAACAAAAAAATCACTTCAGGAGGATCATCATCACGATCTGGACCACCATCATGATGATGGCAACAGGAACCTGATTCTTGATGACGCCCATGGGCTTCTTCATATCCAGCAGTGCCACGGGCACGGTGTTGAAGTTTGCAGCCATGGGGGTGCACAGGGTGCCGCAGAAGCCGCAGGTCAAAGCCAGCATGCCGATGACCACCGGGTTTGCGCCGTGGGCCAGCACGAACGGGTAGCCGATGCCCACGGTCATCACGGTGATGGCGGCGTAGGCGTTGCCCATGATCATGGTGAACAGCATCATGCCGATGGCGTACACCACGATACCGGCGTTCACATTGCCCTCGGGGATGATGTGGCTGACCAGGTCAGAGATCACATCGCCGACACCGGCAGCGGTGAAGACGGAGCCAAGGCAGGCCAGCAGCATGGGCAGCATGGACAGGGGGCCCACGGTGGACAGCATGCGCTCGGAATCGTTCAGGAAGGTGGAGGGCTTGTTGTCGCGGTTCATGATCATCAGCAGGATGATGGCCACGAGAACGCCCAGAGCCACGCCGTTCAGGGCGGACAGGCCGATGCCCAGGCCGGTGATGGCGCAGATGACGGCCAGCATGCCGATGCTCAGGGTGGGGACAAAGATCTTCATGCCGATCTTCTCATAGGTAGCCTCGGTCTCGGCCTTGGTGGCAGCAGAGACAGCGCCCTTCTTGACCTTCTTGAGGATGGCGGGGATGCACATCACCACCACCAGGATGCCGCTCACCAGAGAGGGCAGCCAGCGGCCCAGGGCAAGCACGACGCCCAGCACGGCCCAGAAGATAAAGGTGCCCATGGGTTCCGGGTTCTCCTTATCCTTCAGGTTCTTCACACCGCAGTAGATGCACAGCAGGCCGATGATAAAGTAGATGATCTCCATCACCTTGGTGGACAGGCTGTAATCAGCACTCATAAAAAAGCTCATTCTTCTGTCCTCCCTTACTTATAGTACTTCTGGATCATCTTGCGATCCTTGATCACATAGAATACGATGGCGACCACAGTGGCAATGATGCACACGGGGATCTCGATGGCAGCCAGCTGGGCCAGCTCCACCTCGATGCCCAGGCCGGCCAAAGTGCTCTGCACCAGCAGGCCGCCGGAGCCGCCCACGAACAGGACCTGACCGAAGAACCAGGTGATGTTCTCCATGCCGGAAGCCATACCCTTCAGCTCCTCGACATGCTCCTCATTGGGCTCATAGCCCTGTGCCACAATGGCACCTTCGGCCATGGGCATGATGACGGGGCGCACGAAACCGGCCACGCCGCCAAAGCCCACGTTGAAGGCTGCAAAGATCGAGCGCATCACGCCGTAGATGCCGATGACCAGGCCGGAGGTGGCACCCTTGAACTTGCCGATCAGGGCAGCGGCTGCTTCACGCAGGCCGTTGCGCTCCAGCGTGCCGGTGACCAGCATCACGATGATGAAGATGGCCATGCTGCGGTTTGCCACAAAGGTGCTGCCCAGCGTTTCCAGCAGGGTGACCGGGCCCAGACCGCCAACCAGTGCAGTCACAACGGCTGCCACCAGAATGACCAGAATGGAGTCCAGCTTCAGTGCAAAGCCAGCGATGACGATGACAATGCCAAGTAGTTTCAGTAGTTCCATAATTGCCTTCCTTTATACTTATATTTTCCCGGCGCTGTGCTGGCGGTCCGCCTGTGGGTCAGCAGGCAGGCCGTCGGCACTACGCCGAAAAGTCCAGAGAAAATGCCTTACAGGCGGATAAACGCTGCCAGCAGCAGAGAAAAGCCTCCTGCCGTAAGCCACAGCGGCACCAGACGACGGCCCAGGTGAGCTCCGATATCGCAGTGCTCCAGCACCCCGGAGGCCTTCATGGGCACCACCGTGGTGGCTTTGGGCACGGCCTCTGGGCTGCTGTAGGGGTTGGTGGAGGTAAACTCACCAGTGCCGATCTCCCCGGGGCAGGCGTACACCCCAAACCAGGAGGACAGCAGCCCACCCTTGCCAGCGCTTGTCTTGCACACGCGCACCAGCTGCACCGTAAGGGCCTGGGCCTGCTTTTCTTCCACCAGCAGGTTGACCCGGACCATATTTACCAGGTTCAGCATCGAGGAAATGGCGATGAGAGCGTCCAGGATCAGGACCAGGATCAATAACGAGTGCATGGGGCACACCTCCTGCAAACAGAGCAAGGGCTGCGGCAGCCCCTGGTGCTTTCGTAAGATGGAAATAGTATACCATAAAGTGGGACGAATTGTAAATGAAATATAGATAATCTGTCTAGTCTTCCTAAAAAAGGAAAAATCCCCTGTTTCCCAAAGGAAACAGGGGATTTGCGCCGTTTGGCAGAAATTACTTGTTGCGGATGTACTCATCCATGGCCTTGGCGGCAGCCTTGCCGGCGCCCATGGCCTTGATGACGGTGGCGGCACCGGTCACGGCATCGCCGCCGGCGTACACGCCGTCACGGCTGGTCTTGCCGTCGTCGCCCTCGGTGACGATGCAGCCGTGCTTGTTGGTCTCCAGGCCCGGGGTGGTGGAGCGGATCAGCGGGTTGGGGCTGGTGCCCAGGCTCATGATCACGGTGTCCACGTCCAGCTCAAACTCGCTGCCCTTCTTCTCGATGGGGCGGCGGCGGCCGGAAGCATCGGGCTCGCCCAGCTCCATCTCCACGCAGGTGATGGACTTGACGAAGCCGTTCTCGTCCGGGTGGATCTCCACGGGGTTGCAGAGGGTCTTGAAGATGATGCCCTCTTCCTCGGCGTGCTCCACCTCTTCCTTACGGG
>OLNQ01002711.1_pt1 | contig 15130 bp, 12 predicted proteins | sample 1672821 | NCBI WGS metagenome assembly OLNQ01 (sample SAMEA3136727, study PRJEB25190) | human gut metagenome | biome: human gut; feature: human-associated habitat; material: faeces | place: Austria | collected 2013 | reverse complement strand
AGATAGAGACCGTCTATGCGCAGGAGCCGCGTGTCCGTGTCGTGAGTTATAGCGGCATGACCATCGAGGCGGCGAAGCAGTGCGGCGCACAGTTTCTCATACGTGGCGTACGCTCCACGAGCGACTTCGAGTACGAGCAGAGTATCTCCCAGATTAATGATCATCTGCAGGGACCTATGACGGTGCTACTCTTTGGGGCGCAGGGGTTGCTCCACATCTCTAGCTCTATGGTACGGGAGCTCCTGAGCTGGAATCTAGATGTATCCGACTACGTACCCAGTGGCATGCCTTTGACTTTTGACTAATTAGCTATCTCCTATCCTCTTACTATGCGACAATCAGCTGACATCAATCATATCTACGACCTGCTCCTCCAGAGTGACGGTATCTGCACCGACACGAGACATCTGCGTCCCGACTCGCTCTTTGTATCGCTACGAGGCGCGCACTTTGATGGCAATCGCTTTGCGGTGGATGCGCTCAAGCAGGGCTGCAAGTATGCACTCGTTGACGACCTTAGCTATATAGATGAGGTCGAGGAGTCTGACGCTGACCTCCGGGAACGACTTATCTATTATAGAGATGGAGGCTTTGAGGCACTCCACGAGCTGGCGCTCCTACATAGGGCGAAGTCTGAGGCAACCTTCATAGCAATCACAGGAACCAATGGTAAGACGACTACCAAGGAGCTGGTCGCTGCGGTCTTGTCCGCCAAGTATCGGGTGCATGCCACGCAGGGCAACTACAACAACGAGATAGGCGTCCCGCTAACCCTACTGCAAGTTCGTCCCGAGCATCAGTTTGTCATCGTCGAGCTCGGTGCTTCGCACATCGGAGACATAGCTTCGCTCTGCAAGCTGGCACAGCCACAGTACGGTATCATTACGAATGTGGGGCGAGCTCATCTCTCAGGCTTTGGCACGCCCGAGGGGGTCGTCAAGGCCAAAAGCGAGCTGTACGCTTATCTGCGAGAGCATGACGGACAAGCCTTCTGCAATGGCGAGGACAAGACACTCATCAGCAATCTTAATGGGCTGCCCACGGTCTATTATAATGGCACCACGTCGCCACGCGTCACAGGCTCCGTGCTCCCCACCGATGAGTCTGGACTACTCAAGATAGAGTGGCGTGACCAGGAGACGGGCGAGAGCTATCAGCTCGCTACAAAGCTAGTCGGCGACTACAACCTCAACAACATACTGGCAGCCATCACCGTAGGGCTACACTTCGGCCTAGATTCGAAGACAATCAATGAGGCTGTGACCAATTACCAGCCACACAATGAGCGGTCACAAGTCCTTCCCCTGACAGCGCAGGGCAACCGCGTCATCCTCGATTGCTACAACGCCAACCCCTCTAGCATGGAGGTGGCACTCAATAGCTACTTCACGATGGACTCGCAGGGACTCAATCGTATGCTTATCCTTGGCGATATGAACGAGCTAGGCGATGCTGCCGAGAGCGAGCATATCACCGTCATCAGACAGATACAGAGCTATCTCCTACGCTATCCTAAGATGGTCACTTACTTCTGCGGGCCCAACTTCTTCGCCCTGCAGGCTCGCTACGGGAGCGAGCACTTTATCTTCTTCCCCTCAGCGACCGCTCTCAAGCAATACTTCACCAGACACAAACCGCAGCACAGCTTTATCCTAATCAAAGGCTCTAACTCGCACCATCTCTCGTCCATCGCGGAGCTATGCTAAAGAATCGACAGCAACAGCAGCTAGAGCAGCGACAGACCCTCACCGCGCGACAGATACAGCAGATACAACTGCTGGAGCTACCTGTCACCGAGCTGGAGCAACGCATCAGTGCTGAGATCGAGCGCAACCCTGCCCTCGAAGAGGGCTATACTGCTCGTGACGATTCTAATGAAAGCAACGCAACCAACGAACAAGTCGACTCCGCCCTAAGCCAATCTGACCAAGATCGGCTCGAAGCGCGCAACGAGTTTGGCAATGATGACGAGATCCCAGCTTATCGTCTCAGGATGATCGCCGAGAGAGAGCAGCAGCGCGAGGAGATACCCTTTGCTGCTCATGGTCTATCCCTCGCAGACTACCTCGACAACCAGCTCTCCACCCTAGAGCTCACCGAGCGGCAGCAGTTACTCGTACCTTATATAGTAGGCAACCTCCGTGAGGACGGTTACCTAGACCGCTCGCTTCCACTCATTGCTCAGGATCTGCTCCTCAAAGAGGGCGTCGATGCCTCCGAGCAGGAGCTCACCGAGCTACTTCAGATTATTCAGAGCTTAGACCCTCCAGGCGTAGGAGCTAGAACGCTACAAGAGTGCCTGCTACTACAACTGCACCGCATGGAGCAGAGCGAGACCGTCGTCAATGCGGAGCAGATCGTCTCTCGCTACTTCGATGACTTTGCTTACAAGCGATTTGAGCGACTCACCAAGCGAGGCTTTGATCAGAAGCAACTCGAAGAGGTCTCGTCACTTATTCACCAGCTCTCGCCCAAGCCAGGCAACGGCTTTGACTCCTCGGCTGAGACCCTTCTCTCGAAGGTGACGCCCGACTTCATCATCACTGAGCACGAGGGCGAGCTCACCCTGACCCTCACCGACCAACGCGAGATACCCGCCCTCACCGTGTCGCCAAGCTACAAGCAGATGATTGCCGACTACCGAGATGCGTCAGAGAGCGAGCGTGCCAAGCTCAAGGAGACGATTCAATACACCCGTGACCGAGTCAAGGATGCCGAGTGGTTCATCTCCGCACTGCAGCAACGCTACGACACCCTTCGCACCACCATGACCATCATTATGACGCTGCAGCGAGACTTCTTCCTCTCAGGCGACATCGTAGACCTGCGCCCTATGATTCTCAAGGACGTTGCTGAGCTAGCCCAACTAGACATCAGCACCATCTCACGAGTCAGCAATAGCAAGTACGTGCAGTGCCAGTGGGGCATCTACCCCGTCAAGTTCTTCTTTAGCGAAAGTATGCAGGCCAAGGATGGTAGTGACGTCTCCACCAAAGTAATCAAAGATTGTCTCAAGCAAATCATCGAAGGGGAAGACCCTCTCCAGCCACTCACAGACGACCAACTAACGGAGGAACTCTCACGCCAAGGCTACGACATAGCGCGCCGCACCACGGCTAAGTATAGACAACAGCTCGGACTCCCCACGGCTCGTCTGCGTCGCAAGCTGACTAAGTGACCCACTTATGCAAACGAAGCGCAGCTACCTCATCCTGCTCTGGAGCTTCCTATGTCTCCTCCCCACCCTCCTCCCTGCACAGGTCACCAGTAGCACCACCATCTCAGGTATCCTATACGACCGTCAGACAGGAGAGCCCATCCCCTACGCCACCATCTCTACCGAGACACGCCAGAGCGTCACCGGCACCGCCAGCGATGACAAGGGAGCCTTCACCATCAAGCTACAACAAGAGCTCATTGCGTCAGACACCATAGCACTACAAATTAGCTGTATAGGCTATGAGGGACGAACATTGCGCTTGGACAAGTATCAGAACCACAGCCTAGGTCGCATCCCCCTCTCTCGAAAAGAGACCGTCATAGAGACAGTCGTCGTCAAGCCCAAGAAAGAGCGCTACCGACGCAAGGGCAATCCCGCCGTAGCCATCATGCGCCAAGTGATGCAGCACAAAGAGCGCAACCACCTATCCGCCCTGCCCGACTACTCCTACCAGCTCTACCAGAAGACCCTCCTCGCTCAGGGCGATGTCACACGAGGCAAAGGTTACTGGGGCATCCCCAAGTGGCGCATGAAGAACTTTGTCGACAGCTCCGCACTCGCTAGGACACCCATCCTTCCTTTCTCCCTACGTGAGCGACACATCGTCTACGCACAGCAGAGCGGACACCCCGAGCCCCCACTACTCCTCGGGACCAGACACAAAGGGGTCGAGCAGGTGGTTGACGAGGGTCTTCTATCGAGCAATATAGACGCCCTCCTGGCTCCCGTAGACATCTACGACAACGACCTGCCACTCCTCTCCAAAGAGATCATCGGTCCCCTACACGCGCAGCTCGGCATCACCTTCTACAAATACTACCTACGAGACACCATCCCAGACGCTTCGGGCAATCCCTGCTATCAGATACAGTTCGTACCGATAGAGATGCGGGACGCAGGCTTTTCAGGTACGCTACTGGTAGACACCGTGGACTATAGCATCCACGGAGTAGAGATGCGCCTACCCACCACCGCCAGTGTCAACTGGGTCGACCGCCTAGAGATTACCATCGACTACGCCCCGCAGAGCATCACACGACAAGACGGACAGCGTGACACCCTATGGCTTCCCGAGCGACAACGGCTCGATGCACTCTTTCGCGTTTCCAAGCGACTAGACATCTCCGCCTTAGCACGTGTCACCTCCATCTACAGCCACTACGAGACAGGCACCACAGCACTACGACCCGAGACGCTCGATCCTCGTCTCCTCCTCCCTGCCGATACGCTCCAGCAGCTCATGACACGCGTCATAGACGACTACGGGCTGGTCGTTCGTCCCGAGCCGATCGACTCCACCGAGCAGCGCGCCACACAGCTCGTCGACTACATCCTCCACGACCCTGGGTACAAGCTCTTTTCGCTAGGTGCTAGGATGGCTTCCGTAGGCTTTATCCCGATTCCCCCCGAGCCACTACATCGTGAGCGCGTCTATCTAGACCTAGGTCCCCTAGAGACCCTCATCAGTGCCAACCTAATCGAGGGCGTGCGACTTCGACTTGGGGGTATGACCACAGCCAGACTGCACAACCAGCTCTTTGCCGAGGGATATGTCACCTATGGCTTTAAGGACAAAAAGTGGAAGTACTATGCTCGTCTCATCTACGCCACCAAGCCAAAAGAACTTCACCCCCACAGCTACCCACGCAACAACTTCGCACTTGCCGTACGCAACGACCTCTTCTTCCCCGGTGAGGAGAGCTACGGACTATACAAAGATGGCATCGCCTCCATCTTTGGCACCTACGGCATCACGCGGCGCTACTACGGGCTAGACATCAACGCTTCGCACGAGATAGACTGGTCAACTGGACTATACACCAACATCTGGGTCGACTACCAGCGACAAAGACCCACCGGCACGCTCCACTACTACGCACTTGATGCCGAAGGCAATCAATACGAAGTCCACGAACTTGAGCAGACCGAGATTGGTACCTCGCTCAGCTGGACACCTGGACGCACCCCCTACTCAGGACGCAAGCCCGGTAGCATCGTCTCGACAGACATCTACAAGCCCACCTTTACACTCTCGGGATCAATCTATCCACGAGGTCTATGGGGCAACGAGCAGACCCACGGCGCACTCCATCTCGCCTACAGCCAGAGACTATATCTCAGCATATTTGGTGCTCTAGACATAACCCTCCAGAGCGGTATTGCACTAGGCGACACCCCTCAGTCACAACTCTTCACACCCTACGGCAATCGTGCTTGGCTACTCGTCCCCGATGCCTTCCAGACGATACAACCCCTTGAGTTCATAGCTGACAAATACCTCGACTTCAAGCTCCTCTATCGTATGGAGGGCTTGCTCTTCAACCGCATCCCGCTCGTCAAGCGTCTCGGACTACGAGAGCTCGTCGGCATCCATGGCTACTGGGGCGACACATCGCCACGACACCGCTCTCCGCGCCCAGGGCAAATCCTCCTACCCACCTACGCCGAGCCCATGCGCAACAACCTACACCTAGAGTTCTCAGCAGGGCTAAGCAACATCTTCAAGATGCTCTCCGTCCAATACTTCTACCGCATCACAGGCAAGGGGCTCCCCGCACGACAGCGCCACTCCGTCCGCCTCGGCATCTCCGTCTCCTTCTAGCACCGCTAAAGTTCATCCGCAGAAGCCAAACAACATTTCCCGAGAAGTCAAATCACTTTTCCGCAGAAGTGAAATCACATTTCTAGAGAGCTCCAAAGCCTCCTCCGCAGGGCGCTAATCGTTTCCTTCGTCTGAAAGTTGCCCACCCAGTGTGGGAGCAATTCGTCCCTAGGGAGGGATTTCTTCGTCCCCCCCTAGGGATTTTTCAATTCCTCCCTTGGAACTCGAAAGTTCCTCCCTTGGAACTGAAAAGTTCCTCCCTTGGAACCGAAAAGTTCCTCCCTTGGAACTAAAAAGTTCCAAGAGGGGATCTATTTTTGGAACTCGTATGTGCTATGGAATCAGCGTACTACGAGCAATCCTAAGAGGAGCACGTCGGAGCAGTCCTATCGGACGTAGTCCATCGGAGCGTTCACTCTCACTCACGAACATAGCGATTGACACCGTCTTTATCGCTCAGGAGATTGGCGATGATGTCGTGATGGTTCCTGTCGTTGCCTATACCAGTTAGTACTACTGAGATACTCAATAATTCTGTAATAGCTAGAGTTAGCCATTCAAAAAGAAATACACTACCTTTGCCTGCACTATCTCAATGGATGAAATGAGTAACCGCAAACAATCTCTCTGCACAGACAGACAGACAGACAGCGTGGACACTCCGCGCCCTCCTCATCGGGTTTGTGACCATCGGACTTGTTGCATCATCCTGTGCAACGAGAACAAAGTCAACACTTCCAACCTATAATTTGATAGCTAGTCCCGTAGGACAACGATGTCTTACGAGACCATCACAAGCAGAGGTAGATAGCTTAGTCGCTATCTATGGTCGCAACAAGAGCTTACTCCCTGAGTACTCAGATATCTTGATCGTAGCTCTATCCTACTACCCTGAGCTACAGTCTACGCATATCAAATTTGAATATTCGAGCGAGCAAACGACTATGGCGTCCCGACCAGCGTCCGTTTTCCCTCCTAGGCGATATAAGATAGTTATCAACAACGACCCACAGTTCAAGGGGATACCTTTTGACTCTATTCCCTACAACGCCGCTGTTGGCATCGTCGGGCATGAGCTAGCACACATCGTGGAGTACGAGACCAAGACCCTCTTAGGTCTTCTAGACTGCTTGTTACTATACTCTGACAAGTCTCACGGGAAAGCATACTTCGAGAAGACAACAGATCTCACGACCATCCAGCATGGTTTAGGCTGGCAGCTCTATGACTGGGCAAAGTATGCTATGTATGACAACCAGATAGCTAGTGAAGAGTACAAAGCGTTCAAGCAGCGCACATACTTATCCCCCGATGAGATTGAGCAGTACATACGCCACTACGCCAAGTACGCCACACCTCACATCAGGACTATCCAAGCTGAGTAGGATACCTCACTGTCTATGAGGGAACAAGGAACACACTGGTGGGGATCGCCCTATACCTTTAGGGAGAAGGTAGACTTCCTTAAGTACAGGCTCCTCTCACCCAAGGAGTCGCCCGAGAGCGATATCCCAGAGGGTATGCAGCCCCTAGTCTCTGATTACACCTTTAGACCCAAAGCTTCTGAACAGGGGAAGGAAGTCTCGATGATCTTCACTGGAGATCTAATGCCCTTTGGCGACACTAAGCCAAGCCATACGATGGCACTGGAGCAGTTTCTAGCATCGGCGGACTACATAGTCTTTAACCTCGAGGGCGTTGTCACAGATAGACGACGCTTCCTCGCTCTATCCCATAGAGACACACCACTCTACGACTATCTGCATACTTCGTTCGGACGAGGGGTAATCCTAAATGTAGCCAACAACCACGCCTCGGACTTCGGACGCGAAGCGTTCAATCTGCAAAACCAACGACTTAGAGATCAAGGATTTTTAGTCGTCGGAGACACCCCCAAACCTCTTACTATTGAAGACCAAATCACCCTCTCGGCTAGGACACTCCTAAGCAATCAGCCACCTATCATCGAGACGCTTAGCCTGAGCCATCCATCAATTTCTCACGAATGGAGACCTCCCCAGCACACCTACAACATCTTTATGCCACACTGGGGCTATGAGATGCACCTATCCCCGACACAAGAACAGATTAAGATGTACCACAGCATCGTCCCAGCAATCTATGATAGTGTCATAGGCAATCACGCCCACACACCCCAGCCTGTATATCTGTCTGAGAGCTCTGTCTTGGCAACATCTCTCGGCAACTATTGCTACCGCAACCACAACCCCAACCATTGGCTAGGAAGTTTGTTGAAGTGCACCTTCACGATGCAGGAGCTTCCTAATACCAAGCCCGTCCTCTCCCGTGTAGAGCTACGTCATACGATACAGCATATCACTAAGAACACACTCCAGCTAGACCTTGTGGACGCTATAGACTATAGCACACTCCGCAAAACAACTAACTTTTATCGCTGGAGCTATCTCAAAGACCTCCTCAAGTGAAGCCCCCCTATTCCTACAGCCTCCCGAGACATCAATCCCGCAACTCCTACGTGTGCCGATGTGTAGCCACGCACGAATTGTGTCTTCTTGCTCATTGGCACGCACAGTTTCTGTCAGATTATCATACGTCAGCCCTTATATTGAGATCTATGATTTGCTCTATCTATTGAGAAAAGCGTATATTTGCGCTGTGAAATGGTTTGTCCTCTCTTGATTCGCACTCTTCGGAGGCATCTACTAAGTCACACATTGTCTAATTAGCGTAATCAACACAAATACTTATAGGCGATATTATGAGAAAACTAATGACCGTCCTCCTGCTTATAGCAGCCGTTGTCGTAGGCTATCTAGCAGTCATGAGCATCCTAACACCAGAGCAATTCAGCAAGACACGCATTGCTCGTGAGGCTCCCATCCAGGTGCGTCTGAAAGAGGTAGCTTTCGTGGAGAATGCTTTTCACGATGTCTACAACCGCTACGCTCCAGTAGACGAGTTACGTCAGTTCCTTACGGATGGCAAGATTTTTTATGTACGTTCCGAGGGTGACTACACCGACGCTATGCGCGAGGCTGGTATGAATGAGCGCGAGGCTGCTGCCAAGGGGCTCATCGTCCGTGACACTGTATGGGTGAGCGCACGCGACTCACTACTCAAGGGGGGGATAACTCCCGAGGAGTTCCTGCAGGTACCAGGCTTCCCCGAGTCTATTATAGAGATTGACACAGCCTCAATCGCTCAGGAGATTGGCGACGATGTCGTGATGGTGCCCGTATTCCGTACCGCTGTACCTCTCTCTGTCTACCTAGCTGATCAGGATCATAAGCTCCTCAACACAGCTATCAAGGATGCAGAGGCTCGCTATCAAGGCACTGGATATCCTGGACTAGCTCTAGGATCTCTCAAGGAGGTCAAGAACACAGGCAACTGGGAGTAATCGCAACTGCGCCCCAGCTACTACCCTATCTGTGGTAGACATACTGCTCTACTGAGTCAGACTATAGACTTCAAGCGTCGTCTGCTGATTCTTACTCTCTCGACTGAGACTTAGCTCTCCGAGAGAGGAGATGGAGCACAGGACCTTAAAGTTTATCGTCTGACTCTTTATTATATATAGTTACTATGCAGCAGCCCCCAGCACTTCCCGTAGATATGCTCTCATCTGAATCCGCAGCTTCATCGCTCACCTTGCGACTCACGGCGGATGGCTTCGTCTATCTACCTACCACATCAGAGGAGCAGCACACACCACGCTCTGCTAGAGACGTTGAGGCGACGACTCCTGGGGGGCTACAGGAGCCACGGTTCGTCCAGATAGATTGGGCGCATCTATCAACTCTCTGGGGCGACTTGATAGCACAGCATCCCATCCTGGCAGACCCTGCCGGAGAGGTACGTGTACTCTACCCCGCCTCTCACTATGTAGTGATACCGAGCGGTATGAGTGGCGACCAGGATGTGCAGTGGTGGCGACTGACAGCTCCTATTTTTGCCGAGACTAGTCAGTACTACTGCGATAGCTACTCTCTTGGTGACGGCAAGCCAGTCTTAGCTGTGGGGTACGACAACTTAATCAAAGGCTTCATACAGCGTAGCTTCGTAGCGAGCAGATTTGTCCCGACGATTTTACCTTTCACCCAGTATGTGCTACGTCACTCGGCTCTGCAAGCTGGCTTCTCGCTAGGAGTCGAGCTCTTCGAGTTTGGCTGCGATATTGTCTTGTGTCAGTCGGGCGACCTACTACGAGCTAATCACTACAGCTGGCCTCGCTACCATACGTGGCAGCACCATCTCTATCAAGTACTCTACTTCCTCAGCAAAATCTATCTAGACTGTACGACTGACTATGCCAAGCCTATCTCAATCATTCTCTCGGATGGTACGGCAGGCGCTGATAGTCTCGCAGAGGAGCTACTAGCAGCACTCCATCGACAGTTTGCCACAGCCGACTGGTCAGTGAGCATCACACCGCCCCACTACTGGCAATCCTAAACTCAAGCTCTACCATGCGCATTATAGCAGGCAAATATGGTCGCCGTCGTCTCTCCCCGCCTAAAGGGCTGACACTTCGCCCCACGACAGACATTGCCAAGGAGGCTCTCTTCAATAGCCTCTCAGCTCAATATGACATAGAGGGTATGCGGGTGCTAGATCTCTTTGCGGGCATCGGGAGCATCTCTCTAGAGTTTGTCTCACGGGGAGCAGCCTCGGTGACTTCTATTGAGAAGCATCCTAAGCATGCAGCCTTCATCCGGTCGGCCGCTGACACGCTAGATAAGGAGATCCTCTCGACCAAGCAGCTCCTAGTCCTCAATCGCTCTGTAGAGCAGTACTTACGTCAGTACGATGGGGAGCCTTACGACCTGATCTTTGCCGATCCGCCCTATAACTTGCCGTGGATCAAGGATATACCCGACTTACTCTTTGCCAGTAAAGCGTGGTGCCCTAGTTCTATCTTTGTACTAGAGCACCCCGACACGGTGGACTTTGCAGAGTCCGCCCGCTTCGCTTGGCACAAGTCCTACAGCGCCGTACAGTTTACCTGCTTCGCCCCGACAGAAGAATAGCTATGCAGATAGGCACCCTTGACTTAGGCTCTAGACCGCTACTGCTCGCACCGATGGAGGATGTGAGCGATGCACCCTTTCGCCTGCTCTGTAAGCAGTTTGGTGCTAGCCTCGTTTACACTGAGTTCATCAGTGCCGATGCGCTCGTGCGTTACGTACCCAGCACGATGCGCAAGATGCGCATAGACCCGGCAGAGCGTCCCGTCGCCATACAGATCTACGGTCGTGATGTGGAGACGATGTGTGAGGCGGCTCGTATCGCCTGCCAACTGGAGCCTGATCTACTCGACCTCAACTTCGGTTGCCCCGTCAAGCGGGTCGCGGGCAAGGGGGCGGGCAGTGGTATGCTCCGTGCCCCCGAGCTACTCCTCGAAATCACCGCCGCAGTGGTCGCTACGGCTAGTTGCCCCGTGACGGTCAAGACGCGTCTAGGGTGGGATCACAACAGTCTTATCATCACCGAGCTGGCACCACGCTTACAAGCTTGTGGCATCGCAGCTCTGACTATCCATGGGCGTACGCGCAGCGATATGTACAAGGGGAGTGCCGACTGGACTTTGATCGGTGCGGTGCGCTCCAATCCGGAGATCCAGATCCCGATCATCGGCAATGGCAATATAACGACAGGCGAGGAGGTGCGGCACGCTTTTGACACCTATGGGGTGGATGGGGTGATGGTCGGACGAGCAGCTATCGGACAGCCATGGATCTTTGGCGAAATGCGCGCAGCCGTCGACCCGACCTTTACCGCCCCTCAGCTAACCTCCCAGCAACAGCTGGAGATCCTCAAAGAGATCGTTCACAAGAATATCGAGAAGCTGGACGAGCGCAAAGGCATCCTGCATAGTCGTCGCCACCTAGCCGCCACACCACTCTTTAAGGGCATTCCCAACTTTCGTGCGCTACGCATAGCGATGCTCCAAGCCCCTACCCTAGCCGACCTAGACGATGTACTAGCGCAGGTAGAGCCTTTGCTTCCCCCAAATTCTAACCTCTAATCTCTAGCTAGACTATGGGTAAGCAACTCCGCATCTGGCTCTTTGTCCTCCTCGGCACGCTCTTCACCTCCAGCTCCCTCCTCGCCGAAGGCATCATCACGATGACCACCTCCGAAAGAGTCGGAGAGGAGATCCAACTGATCATCAAGGCAAATGGTAACGTCACCATCGAAGGGGCTCAAGAGACTGGACAAGCGAACGAGTCCGGTTTCAAGCCCTACAGGCTCACTAGCCAAACGATTACCATCCGAGGCGATGTGACAGAGCTTGACTGCCCCTTCAGCGAACTGACCAGCTTGGACGTGTCAAAGAGTGCCGCTTTGGAAATACTTTACTGCAGCGACAATAAGCTGACCAGCTTGGATGTCTCAAAGAACACCGCCTTGACAGAGCTTAACTGCTACAGCAATCAACTGATTAGCTTGGATGTCTCAAAGAACATCGCCTTGAAAGAGCTATACTGTGGAGAGAACCAATTAACCAGCTTGGACGTGTCAAAGAACACTGCTTTGACAATTCTGGACTGCTTTAGCAGCAAACTGACGAGCTTGGACTTGTCAAAGAACACCGCCTTGACAGAGCTTAACTGCTACGGCAATCAACTGACCAGCTTGGACGTGTCAAAGAACACAGCCTTGACAGAGCTTTACTGCTCCGAAAATCAACTGACCAGCTTGAACGTGTCAAAGAACACCGCCTTGACAAAGCTTGACTGCTCATGGAATCAACTGACGAACTTGGACGTGTCAAAGAACACCGCCTTGACATCGCTCAGCTGCTTCGACAATCAACTGACCAGTTTGAATGTATCAAAGAATAGAGCCTTGACAACGCTTTCTTGTGGAGGCAATCAACTGACGAGCTTGGACTTGTCAAAGAACACCGCCTTGACAGAGCTTAACTGCCCCGACAATCAACTAACCAGCTTGGACGTGTCAAAGAACACTGCCTTGGAGTCTCTTGAATGCTGCATCAATCAACTGACGAGCTTGAACATATCTGGATGTGCTAGATTGGATGCTCTTTATTGCTTCAGTAATTGTATCAATGGCGAGGCTATGACCAAGTTGGTGAATAGTCTTCCCAATCGAAAGGGTATGAGTAGTGGTTCTCTTTGGGTAGTAAGTCGCTTCTCTAAGAAAGGGGATAAAAACAGGTGTAGCGTGGCTGACGTAACTACCGCAAGGAAGAAAAACTGGGAAGTTCAACAATAAGAGTACTCTGACTGGGACTTTAAGCTTCGTTTAATCCGACCCACAAGGGGTCGACCTCCTACCACGTTCGCCTATCCATCGGTCGTTCGGGGACGTAGCCCCTCCGACCGACGGGCACGATGCGTCGGACTTCTAGCGAGGTCTTTTTTTTATCAGAGTGATCGAAGAGGTTAGAAGTTAGAGCGAGACGAGTAACGACATCGTAACCTTTGATACAACAGACGCTCTCCAGCTCGACACTTCCGTGCCTCCCTACAGGGTAACGTCTCCTCCCCCTTTTGCTCAATTCAAAACAAAGGCATAACTTCGCAGAAGACATCACTCACACGGCAGAGCCCTCACCGCTCCCCCCACTTCTAATCTCTAACTACACTATGGATAAGCAACTTCGCATCTGGTTCTTCGTGCTCCTCGGCACCCTCCTCACGAGCAGCACCCTCCTCGCCGAAGGCCTCATCACGATGACCACCTCCCGAACTGTCGGAGAGACAATCTTACTAAGAGTCGTAGCGAACGGCAACGTATCCATCGAGGGGGCTCTAGAGACTGGAGAAATGAACGAGGATGGTTTCAAGTTCTACACGATTAAAAGCCAGACGATTACCATCCGAGGCGATGTGACAGAGCTTAATTGCGGGGACAGCGAACTGACCAGCTTGAATCTGTCTCAGAACACCGTCTTGACATCGCTTGAGTGCTCTTACAACCAACTGACCAGCCTGGACGTGTCAAAGAACACCGCCCTAACAAAGCTTGACTGCTGCTGCAATCAACTGACCAGTTTGAACGTCTCAAAGAACACCGCCTTGACAGAGCTTGACTGCAGCGAGAATCTACTGACCAGCTTGGATCTGTCGCAACACACCGCCTTGACAGAGCTTGACTGCAGCGAGAATCTACTGACCAGCTTGGATCTGTCGCAACACACCGCCTTGACAAAGCTTTGGTGTCAACTCAATCAACTAACCAGCTTGAACGTGTCAAACACCGCCCTAACAAAGCTTGAGTGTTCCAGCAACCAATTGACCAGCTTGAACGTATCGGGTTGCACCGCCTTGACAAAGCTTTATTGCTTCAGCAATCAACTGACGAGCTTGGACGTGTCAAAGAATACCGCCTTGAAAGAACTATACTGTGGAGAGAATCAATTGACGAGCTTGGACGTGTCGGGCTGTACCGCCTTGACAGAGCTTCGGTGCAGCGAGAATCAACTGACTAACTTGAACGTATCGGGTTGCACCACCTTGACAAAGCTTTATTGCTTCAGCAATCAACTGACGAGCTTGGACGTGTCAAAGAACACCGCCTTGGAAATGCTTTACTGTAGCGAGAATCAACTGACTAACTTGAACGTCTCTGATTGTACTGCCTTGATAGTTCTTTACTGCAGCGAGAATCTACTGACCAGCTTGGACGTGTCAAAGAACACCTTCTTGACATATCTTTGGTGTTCCAGCAATCAACTGACCAGCTTGAACGTCTCTGGTTGTACCGTCTTGACAATGCTTAACTGCAGCGAGAATCAACTAACCAGCTTGGACGTGTCAAAGGACACAATCTTGAAAGAGCTATACTGCTCCAGCAATCAACTGACCAGCTTGGATGTATCCAAGAACACCTTCTTGACAAAGCTTAACTGCTGCTGTAATCAACTGACCAGCTTGAATGTCTCTGGCTGCACCATCTTGACACAGCTTGACTGCTTCAACAATCAGCTGACCAGTTTGAACATCTCAAAGAACATCTTCTTGACACAGCTTGACTGCTTCAACAATCAACTGACGAGCTTGGACATATCAAAGAACACCGCCCTAACAAAGCTTGCGTGTTCCAGCAACCAACTGACTAACTTGAACGTGTCAAAGAATACCGCCTTGAAAGAGCTATACTGTGGAGAGAATCAACTGACTAACTTGGACGTGTCAAAGAATACCGCCTTGAAAACGATTGAGTGTGACAACATTCCGCTAATCTCTAACCTCTAATCTCTAATAACATATCTTTACAGGGAAATTCGTCCGATTCCCTACTTTCTCGAATATCCACGTGGAGAATCTCAAATCTCCACGTGGATATTTTTTATT
>OLNQ01002705.1_pt1 | contig 15146 bp, 9 predicted proteins | sample 1672821 | NCBI WGS metagenome assembly OLNQ01 (sample SAMEA3136727, study PRJEB25190) | human gut metagenome | biome: human gut; feature: human-associated habitat; material: faeces | place: Austria | collected 2013 | reverse complement strand
TTCCTGACTCATCTGGCAAAGAAGAAGATGAAGACGAGCGAGTTGAAGGCTTCTTATCCTCCGTATTTCATCTCCAAGCAAAAAGTCCAGTTAACGCCGGAGATCGACGTGGACGCTATCTTAGCGAAAGTAAAAGAGAAGTTCTCTCAATACGATATTACGGATATCGACGGCGTAAAGATCGATTTCCCGGATAAATGGGTTCATTTGCGTAAGAGCAATACGGAACCGATCATCCGTATCTACTCTGAGGCCCATACGATGGAGGAAGCCGAGGAATTAGGCGGTCAATTGATACAGATCATCAACGAGATGTGTAAATAACACCCTTTCGGGGCGTTTTAAAATATTGGGTTCAGTCTTCAGCCGAGGTAAGCTATTTATACTCTGTTGATTTGACTGAACCCTTTTCTTTTGGATAATTCTCGGTTCGTGTAATGAATAAACTAATAAAGGTAATCTTATTTCTAATTGTCGGGATGGTTCAAGCCTTCGCATGGGGAGGGCTGAGAGGGGACACGTTGGCCAAGGAGCTGGATGAAGCCGTCTTGAATAGATCTTTTTATCTTCAGCAACGGGAGCAACGGATCACGCAGCTAAAGGACATGTTTCTCTTGAGCAAGATATCGTTGTGGCAGGAATATGAGATCAACCACCAATTATACGAGGAATTCAAGAAAATACAACAAGACTCGGCCATCTATTACATAAAGCGGAATATGGAGATAGCGTCATTTATGAAGGATACGGCACGCATCTATACTTCCCGCTTACGGCTGGCTACGCTTTATGCTTTCTCCGGGATGTACCGTGAGTCGGAAAGTCTGTTGCGAAGCATAGACCGTGAGTTGCTGTCTAAAGAGCAGAAACAGGATTTCTATGAGGCTTATTATTCGTTTTTCTCTTATTACAGTACGAATCTGGATTCTTTTGAATATAGGAAACAACTTGATTTATACAAGGATTCGTTATTGTCTGTCTTAGATACGGCCTCTTATCGGTATAAGATAAATCTGGCGCAGAAATATCTGGCTCACGGACAGGCGAGGTCTGCGGAGAAGGTGCCGTTACTTGCAATATACAGTTCCGCATGAATGAGATCTCTAAATTCTATCCTATCATTAATGCTTCCTATCAGACACGGGAAGCTCAGGGCAAAAGGCAATTGATGACTTATTTCTTGTTGATCAGCCTATTGACGCTCTTTCTGATCCTTTCTCTTGCCTATGTGTATAGGCAGATGCGGAAGATCTCAGCGATACGAGAAGAGTTGGTTAATACCAATGCCCGTTTGGTAAAGTTGAATAGAGAGATAAGCGAGACGAATGATTTATTGCAAGAGCGAAATATACAGCTATCGGAGTCAAACCATATCAAGGAGGAATACATCGCTCATTTCCTCGATCTCTGCTCCACCTATATTAATAAACTGGAGGATTACCAGAAATCGCTACAGAAGAAGGCGATGAATAAACAGTTGGACGAGTTATTCAAGATGCTCCGTTCGACCCGTATGGTGGAGAATGAGGTGGAAGCGCTTTATGTTAACTTCGATCGAATCTTTCTTGGATTATATCCTACGTTTGTCAAGGACTTCAACGCTTTGTTGCAGCCCGAGGAACGTATCGTTTTGAAATCGGAGGATCTGTTGAATAAGGAACTTCGTATATTCGCCTTGATGCGGTTGGGGGTTACGGACAGCGTAAGGATAGCCGCTTTTCTTCGTTGCTCGTTGAGTACGATCTATAACTACCGGACCAAGGTACGTAATAAGGCGTTAGTGCCTCGTGATGAGTTTGAAGGTTGGGTGATGAGGATCGGGATTAACCGGAATCCGTTATAATCAATCTACATTTTTTAGGATGGTGATCTTTATTAACTGATTTGTATTTAATAGGATAGCGGATCATACTGTCTACATTTTTATATCAATCTTCTTTTTGCTTCTTATTCCCGGATACATTTGCGGCATAACTTTTAAAAAGAGATGCCATGAAGATTAAATTAATGATTGCCGCCGTGATCGCCTGTTTGGTGTTCACGGGATTTACGAAAGAGAACGTATCCGATACGGTCGATCACAACGCATGGAAGACAACCGGTGTCGTAGTCATACAAAATGATGTCCTTACGTTGGCCGGTTCCAACGCCCGTGCTTTGTTGAACGATGGCAAAGGCTATACGAACTTCGAGTTAGATATGGATGTACGTACCACGACCGGTGGCAAAGGTTATATTGGTATCCATACGGACGCTACGGATCGTAAAGGATACCGTATCGCCTTGAACAACGATCGGGAAGATCCGGTTTGGTGGCGGATGACGGGTAGCTTGGTGTCAGTCCGGAACCTGACGAAGAGTTTCGTGAAAGAGAACGAATGGTTCAAGATGAATATCCGGGTAGAAGGACGGCTTATCCGGGTGCGGATTAATGGTGAGACTGTCGTAGAATATATAGAGCCTTCCAAACCTTTCCGTTTGAAGGAGAACGCTAAAGCATTGTTATCCCAAGGTACTATCTCGCTGGTGGGTACGGGACGTGGAAATCTTCAGTTTAAGAATATCTCGTTAGAGGCGTTCAGTGCGAAAGGAATAGACATTCCCACTCAATGGGCGAATGCCGTGGATGAGCAGACGGACGAGATTATTCGTTTGCACCAAGAGGACTTCCCCGTGCTTGATTATCATGTTCATTTAAAAGGTGGATTGACGAAGGAAGTAGCCGCACGGCAGTCACGCCAGACGGGTGTTAATTATGGCTTGGCTATCAATTGTGGCATCGGCTTCTCGATCACGAACGATACGGAGTTGTATAATTATCTGGATACCATGCGTACCCAACCCTTTATCTTGGCTATGCAAGCGGAAGGACGTGAGTGGGTAACCACCTTTTCGGAGGCGGCCCGCAACAGCTTTGACTATGTGTTTACCGATGCCATGACGTTTCTGGATCATAAGGGGCGGCATACGCACCTATGGGTAAACAAGGAAGTGATTATCGATGATGAGCAAGCATATATGGATATGATGTTGGACCGTATCTGTTCTGTCTTGGAAGAGCCGGTCGATATGTACGTGAATTCCTGTTTCCTTCCCGATGCGATGAGTGACCGATATGATATGTTTTGGACAGAAGAGCGTATCGACCGTTTCGTGAATGCCTTGGCAAAAAGTGGAAAGGCTTTGGAGATAAACGAGCTTTATCATATTCCGAATAAAGCGATCATTCAGAAAGCGAAAGCCGCGGGTGTAAAGTTCACGTTCGGTTCCAACAATATCACGCCGGAGGTAGGAACGCTCGATTATTGTATCCGTATGAAAAAGGAATGCGGTTTGACGGCGCAAGATATGTATAAACCACACATTAATATATAAGATTAGTTTTAAGGTCTGAACAAACATTAGATTTAAGGTAGAGGTATTAGTGCTTTAGGCAAAGATTGTTAGGTTTCGAGATAAGATACATATGGAGTTACAGTTATAATATAATAGGTCGATTACTATAGGACAAAACATCTTATTTACTATATATAAAGATAATCATATATAGTTACATTCCACAAACCACGACGTGAACTGTACAGACCACGACGTGAATTATACAAACCATGCTGTGGTCTGTACGATTCACGCCGTAGTTTGTAGAATGTAACTGTATATTACGAAGAATAAACAGGCTCTTGAATAACTATTCTAGCTGAAGTGTAGCGTTTTTATCTTATAGGAAAATAGCGGTGAATTCCTTTTCGAAATTCGGGGTGAATGCGCCTTTCCCCAGATTCTCCTTGATCTCCTCGATCGGCCAGAAACGTCCTCCGTCCAGTTCCTCGGGATCGGGGGTGATGGGGCCATCGTAAGTGGTCCGGAAGCTGTTTACCAATTCTTTCTCTATGGAAGACTCGAATATATAACGTTTGATGAAGACAGGCGTAAAATCAGTAATGCCCAATTCCTCACGAACCTCACGGCGCAGGGCCTCTTCCACGCTTTCTCCATAATCAATATGCCCACCTACGGCCGTGTCCCATTTTCCCGGTTGTATATCCTTGTTCATGGAACGTTTTTGGAGATATAGATCTCCATCCTTATTAAAGATATGTAAATGGATTACGGGATGCAGCAACTTACTTCCGCTATGACATTCCTTGCGAGTAGCCTTTCCGATCGTCTCACCTTCCTCGTTTACCAGAGGAAACCATTCTGTTCTCATATTTTAAATAGACTTTAATTTACTGATAACCGTACCTAACTCCTCATCCGTTAAATTATTTCCATACGTAGCGTAATCCAAGCGGAACGTACATCCATTCTTGTATTCAGAGCAGCCATAAGCGGTTTTGCCCCGGAGGATAGAGCCTTTGTGACAGATGGGGCAAACGGGCTTTTCCGTTGATGGAAGCTCCAATTCAGGAGCAGCCTCCGTTTTCTCTTTCTTAGTACGAGGCTTACGAGGTTTCTTTTCCTTTTTCTCCTTGGGTTCGTCTTTGGGAGTTTCTTTAGCTGCTTTAGACGTATCCTCAATCGTAATCGTTCGCCGGGTTTGGTCGGAAAGGACGTTTATGACGACCTCGTTTACCATCTGCTTCAACTCATCCAGAAAAGTACGGGCCTCATAAGTCCCTCGTTCAATCTGGCGTAGTTTCTTTTCCCAAAGCCCCGTCAACTCTGCGCTTTTCAGCAGTTCCTCATGGATCGTGCCGATTAATTCCGCACCGGTAGCGGTGGGATAAAGATTCTTACGTTCCTTTCGTATATAATTACGCTTAAATAAAGTCTCGATGATCGCCGCACGGGTAGAAGGACGGCCGATGCCGTTTTCCTTTAAGGCATCCCGCAGCTCGTCATTATCCACTAATTTACCGGCGGTTTCCATCGCCCGCAATAAAGTAGCTTCTGTATAAGGTTTCGGAGGCTGGGTCCAAGTCTCTTTCAAGATCGGTTTATGCGGGCCGCTTTCTCCTTTCACGAAATCGGGCAATACGCCTTCTTCCTCGGTAGGTTCAGCCTCCGGATCTTTCTGCTCGGCTCCGAATACGACACGCCAACCCGGTTTGAGGATTTGCTTTCCAGTCACCTTGAATTCTACCTTATCCACTTGACCCAAGACCGTAGTGGTCGATATCTCGCAATCCGGATAAAAGGCGGCAATAAAACGACGGGCTACCAAATCGTACACCTTCCGTTCCGTATCCGTAAGATTGCGGGCGGGGACTCCGGTAGGGATGATCGCATGGTGATCGGTAACCTTCGAGTTATCAAACACTTTCTTGCTCTTCGGCAATTTCTGATTCATTAAAGGAGCGGTAAGCTCCGTATAATCCACCAACCCTTTCAAGGTATTGGGAACTTTCGGATAGATATCATCACTAAGGAAAGTCGTGTCTACACGTGGGTAGGTTGTCACCTTCTTCTCGTAGAGCGATTGGATCAACTTTAGCGTATCGTCCGCCGTAAACGCGAATTTCTTATTACATTCCACCTGCAACGAGGTCAAGTCGAATAGGCGGGGGGCGAATTCCTTCCCTTTCTTCTCGGTGATACTGGTAACAGTAAAATCCTGTTCCTTTACCTTCTCCAGAAAAGCCTCGCCTTCCTCTTTCTTCGTGAACTTACCTTTCGTGGTGGAGAAAGTCGTATTCCTGTAAATGGTCTTTAATTCCCAATAGGGTTCCGGCTTGAAATTGTCGATCTCGGCTTGCCGGTTTACGATCAAGGCGAGCGTTGGGGTTTGCACACGGCCGATCGATAATACCTGCCGGTTCTGCCCGTAGCGCAAGGTATAAAGGCGGGTGGCGTTCATCCCCAGCAACCAGTCGCCGATGGCACGGGATAGCCCGGCCTCATATAACTTATTGAATTCCGTCTGTTCTTTGAGTTTTTGGAAACCTTCCCGGATCGCCTCCTCCGTAAGCGAGGAGATCCAAAGGCGGTAGACCGGGCATTTACAACCTGCCTTTTGCATGACCCAGCGTTGGATCAGCTCTCCCTCTTGGCCGGCATCACCGCAGTTAATGACCATCTCGGCATTTTGCATCAGGCTCTCGATTACCTTGAATTGTTGCTCATACGTAGGATTCTCGATTAGTTTGATACCGAACCGGGGAGGGATCATAGGTAGTGACCCCAGACTCCAGCGTTTCCAGTTCTCCGCGTATTCATGCGGTTCTTTCAGGGTACACAAATGCCCGAATGTCCAAGTTACCTGATATCCGTTTCCTTCGATATACCCATTCATTCGTTGGGTTGCCCCTAATACTTCCGCGATTTCCCGGGCCACACTCGGCTTTTCGGCGATACAAACTTTCATCAATACATCATCCTTTCTTAAATGAACAGACAAAAATACATGATTATTTCCGAATGAGCAAAGATGTTTGTTATCGTGAGTTTATAAAGCTGTATGATGGAGTTGCTGATTTTGGTTCAATTTGTTTTTACCTTTGGGAATTTTGCATACATTTGAACCTATGTAATCGAAGTGGGAGAATAAGTCGAATGGCAGACATTGATTCAGAGAAAGAAAGAAGGCTTGTGGCGGACTTGCTAGAAGGGGACGAGTCGGCCTTTTGTGAATTATATGCCCTGTATAAGGACCGCTTGATGTGGTTTTCCTTGAAATTCCTTAATCCCGGGATATGGCGGAAGATGTTTTTCAGGATGCTTTCGCCTCTATTTGGCAGAATCGCCGTTTCTTGAACCCGAATGTACCTTTTGGCCCGTATGTGTATACGATCGTGAAAAATCGGATCTTAAACCTGTTGGCGGGACTGGATCGTGAGTTGGAGCTGAGGGATAAGATACGGTCCGCCTCATTGGATAGCACGAACGAGACGGAGGACTCGGTATTGGATACGGATTTAAACGCATTGTTGGATAAGGCGCTTGAAACGTTGACCCCACAACAAAAAAGGGTTTTTGATATGAGCCGTAAAGATATGAAATCCCATAAGGAGATAGCCGACAGTTTGGGTATCTCGGTATATACGGTACAACAACATATCTCTACGGCCTTGAAAGTGATCCGGGCGTTTCTGGCTAAATATGCGGAGACTTATATGAAGCTACTGCTCTAAAAACACACCTCCCTTTATTCATATTCCCGATAGGCACCGAACCGGGCTAAGCGATCCTCGCCGAGTTGTTCCGGTACAGGTTGCGGGGAGAGGCCCAAGCCTTCGTTGATCTGTTCCCAAAGTCCCGTACGGGTGTAAGTTTGATGCACTTTCTGGAAATGGGTGGATAGTAATAAATCCTTGGCTTCTTGATATTGCTTCCTATCGATCAGTAGCTGTACCTTTCGCTCGGCCACCCATTCGTCAGAGGATGCGTTTATCTTATCCAGCCATTTTTGCCGTTCCGGTAAAGCCTCGGTTCCAAATTTCTTTAATACTTTATCCCGCTCGATAACCAACTGGGGATGTAGGTTCAGCCACGAGGTCTCGGGGATAGCGGCGTAGGCATCTCTCGCTTTTTCCCACGCCTGCCGACGGACATATAGCCTTGCCAATAAAGCTTTTGCCAGATCGATATCCGGGATGGATAGTTGTTCGATCGCCTCCTCTACACGTTCTCTTCCAGCCAACCAAGTCCCATAGTGGAATTGCCAATAATCCCGTTCCGGCTGGGGAGATATTTGGATCGCCCAACGAAAAGCATCGTCCAGATCTTCCATGCCGGATGGAGCCCACTGCCCGTCTTCCGGATAGGGGGCGGCGGGAAGCATGGACTTATTCTTATAGGCATCGGCTAAGGCGATCCAGATGGAAGATTCATTCTTCCGGGCCCAGTCGAATAGCGGGATGCGATCGATCGGGCGAAGCCTTAATGCCGGAACCTTTAAGGAATAGATATCCAAAGGATGATCTGTCGGTATCCAATATTCTACGTGATTCTTTTTCTCGCCGGGACGCAATTCGAGCTTGATAGATTGGTCGCTGATCGGGCCACCTTGGATTTCTACGTAAGGCTGCCGGTCGGGGGTACTGAGCATGGACCATTCCTTGTCGCCGGCTACGCCATAACTCCATAGCTTGATACCGGGCGTACTGGATTCGTCGGCGATATGATAGAGCCCGCTGCCCAAGGAGGGAGTGTAGGCCCCGAAAGCATTCACGTCTTTCGTTTTCCAGAAGTAGCCGGTCATCTCTTTGATATCCCGTTCATGATGGGTTCCTTCCGTTTTCCAGTCGATCGTGTCCAACGTGGAGGCATGGGATAATACGGTCCCGTTCGGGAAATCGTATTGGGTATCCGGTGCGCAAGGAAGGGCGGCGTTGGACCATGACATCCATGGATAGGCTTGCTTTCCCGGGTTGTAGTAAACAACCCTTTGGGTAAGGCATTCGTCCTTATCTCCTAAGGAATATTCTACAGACCATTGCATACCGTAATGAGATTCCCGTTCTCCGCATGTTACATATGTGCGGTCTCCCGTATGATCGATCTGATAAAGCACCGGCTCATTTTGCGTGGGAGAGTGGGAGATCGGGAAACTGACCTCGATCCCCCCGGCCACGAAATAGAAACGGGGTAATATCCGTGTGTATTTGATTACGTCCGGCCTGTACAAGACCTCCTTGCCGCTCTCCTTGTGAGTGAGGGATATTACTTTCCCGCAAAGATCGGGGCAGATGATAGCCTTGACTTTCTCGTTCTCTAGCGAGATCATCCGGTACCTTTTAGGTACCGGACGATTTGAGGTCTCGCTATAACTCATATAGGGGTATACGCCATTCGGGTCCAAGGCGGTCGGTAGCGGGCCGGTGGGCGTCAATACGTGCGTCAGCTGTATCTGGTCGAACTCCTCGCAAACAACACCTGTTGTCTGCGAGAAGGCCGGCCCTGCGGCTACGCTTGCCATGAGTGATAGGATTAAACGATATGCTTTCATGTCTTTCTTGCTGTGTAAGCCCATTATTTCGCCAATAGATCGGACAGTTGACGGATGATGAGGTTACCCTTACGTACATCCGCCGAGATCTTGTTCTCATCGAACTCTTTCTCTTTGGGGAAGATGGACAAATGTTGGTCCAGCTGCTTCAATAAGCCTTGGGCTTGAGCATTACCCGATTGGGCGGTCAGCTCCCGTAAGATACGGACCTTCTCGAAATCCACGATACCCTCTCTCATCTTCTCGAAGCGGATGCAACTCTTGCCTCCCGGATATACCATATAGCAGTCGCCCGCCGCCCAAGAGCCATGACGTGCGTCGCGATCGGCATCTTCCGGCCAAGCGTCGTAAGCCCATCGCAAGAAGCCGTCGTACCCATACGCCATTACATACCAACTGATCCAACGTCCCTCGATAGGAGGTGAGAACACGAAGTTGTTCGGGATCGGCGGGTTACAGCATACGTATACGGTGGACGTGCGTCCGGTGGCGGTCCGTGCCTTTTGCTCGGTGATGGTAGGTTCCTCCCCGTAGAGGAAAGAATAATCGTCCAGCAGTCCGTCCAATTCCTTATGCCAATTGCCGGCGTAAGTGATCTTCCAGCATTTATCATGGTTACGCACGACATGGATAGCCGCTAAGGTCTCTTCCATCGGATTCTCGTTGATTCCGATATAGGTGATGTCCAACCAGCTTTTAGCCTCCAGATGGAACTTGAAATCCGTGAGGAAGATATTCCACATCTTCTTGAATTCCTCCGAGCTTGGCGCCCAGTTGATATAAGAATAATCGCCTGTAGCCTCGTCCTTATAGCGGTGACGGAATCCCCAAGGAATCGGGGTGTAGAGGGTGATTGCCTCGTCGATGCCACATTCCATCGCTAATTCTACGTACTCGTCGAAGATCTTGTAGTCGAAGGCCCATGTGCCGTCTGCTTTCTTGATCCACTCGATCATACCCCCCTCGATCATATAGGAGTTATCGGACCAAGGAGAATGTACTCCATAAGTCGTGATGTAGGTACCACCTGCGTCGGCATAATGCTTCAAATGCTGCTTGAGAAGCATCTTATGTTCTGGTGACCAAGGTTCCACGTGATTGTACCATGCCACGGCCCATGGGTTCTGCCATAGGTCCAGACGGTATTTCCAGTCTTTCGGATAGGGGAGCAACTGGTTTTGCACCACGATCTCCAGATTCAATAGTTGAGGAGCCTTGCCTTTCGCCCGTACCTCCACTTTGCCTTTATACGTACCGGGAGCGGTTCCTCTCGGCACATCCACCATCATCCATACCGGACGGGTGGTTTGGGAAGGGAGATCGAAGCGGTCCAGCGTCTCGAAACGGTCTGGCATCAAGAAGCCGGATTTGTAGGGAGATTCCCCGCAGATGGCTTTTTTCTCGGCATACGGATAATTGGACAATACGTAACGCACCAACTCGAAGGTAATCCGGTCTTTCGGGATGATGTTTCCCTCGGCGCTCCTCAAGTCTTGCGTAGAGACACGTACTTGTTCCAACGCTTCTGACGACCATACCAATATCTGGGCATTCGCTCTTTCCCCCCTCCAAACGGTCGTAGAGTAGGAAGATGATAAATCGTTGTCATGGTTTACGGGTACTTCCTTCCGGAAATAAAGTCGGTCGGTCGATCCGAAGGCGGAATGGATACCCGCCTGATTGCTCCAAGCGGGTTCATTCACGCAAAAATCAAATGTTAACTCCGGGTCATAGTGATGACTCCGTACAGGGACAAACGTGGAATCCATCTGCCCCGGATACACTTGGCCTAGACTGATATGAGAATAAATAAAAAAACTAGCTACTGCTAAAAAGTATTTCTTCATGCTATAAAAATTTAAGATAATTCATATTTAAATGGGATTCCCCTCCCAGATAGGTAGGCCCTACCTTCTCGTATAGGTAGGGCCTACCCTCATATATATAGTCGCTTATTCTTGGAAAAACCCTTACCAGCCCGGATTCTGTTCCAAGGTTCCTTTCGACAATTGTACCTGTTGCAAAGGTATCGGTGACAGCCAATGCTTCGGTGTCTGGAACTTGCGGGCGGATGCGGGTTGGGCGATGATAAAGCCATCGCTATCCACCTGTATATCCTGCCCGATCACCAACTCCGGGAATTTCTGTTGATACTCCGTACCCACGAATTTCACGCCACGGATCGCAAGGGGAAGAACCGTTTCCGCCGTGCCCCAACGACGTAGGTCGTCCCGGCGATATCCTTCGAATGCCAGTTCCACGGTTCTCTCACGCCGGATCTCTTCCTGCATATTCAGTCCGTTCGTAGCTACAAACGCATTGGTCAAGCGAGGCATATTCGCCCGGTTTCGCAGGTCATTAATGGTCAGGTCTAATTGCTCGTCCGTGATCTGTCCGTTCTTCTCGTATAAAGCCTCGGCCAAGATTAATAGGACCTCTCCGTAACGGAATTCCTTGAAATCGTATTCCCCAATGAATTGTACGGCATCAAGCGTTTCATCCATAAACTTGCGGATCATGTATCCGGTCCGGGTAGAATTGTTACCGATGAATCCCGGCTCTACGGTTGCCCATCCGCCCCCTTCCGAGAATATCTCGCTACCGGGTACGACAAACGTTTGCGCCATCCGGGAATCCCGGTTCTCAAATTCGCTTGTCTGGGTTTGGAATCCTTTGAACAACTTGGATTTATCGATAGGTAAACCATCGGTACAAAGGTATACGTCCGCAAGGTTCTTTGTCGGTACCATGGCACCTAATAATAGTTCCCGGGTCCAGTTATGAGTCGCTCTCAATTTGTAATACCGTCTTGCCAACAAGACTTCCTTGCTGTCGTCGCCTTCTAGGATATGAAGATATTTGTAACTGAGTTCTCCTTTCTCGCGATATAGTTCATACTCCTTGGAATCGACAATGGTTTGGGCCGCTTGGATAGCTAGGTCGAGGTATTTGCCTGCGTCCGCCATCCCGTGGTATTTTTGCCAAGTTCCTTCGAACAAGGCCGCACGGGCCTTGAGAGCTAATGCCGCCCCTTGCGTGGTACGTCCTAATTCCTCAGCGGTCAGTCCGCTTTGCTTCGGAAGGAGAGGAATGGCCTTATCCAAGTCCTCGATAATAAAATCGATGATCTCCTGTTGGCTGGAACGAGGTGTGTAAAGTTCCTCCGAGGAGGTATTTAACGGGATGTCTATCTTGGGTACTCCTCCATAAGTTTTCACCAATTTCCAATAGTTGTAGGCACGGAAGAAATGCGCTTCTGCTTTCCAACGTCCGATCTCTTCGTCCGACAAACCGGATTCCTCCGCTTTCTTAAGCAAATAAGAGGTAGATTGGACAAATTTCCATGGGTTGTCCCAATCATCCGAGTTGACCGGGGCCAGATAGGAACCGTCGCTGACATCGTTCGTGCCGGAACCAAAGGCGATATCCGAGTTCATGTCTATATATTGGGAGACCTCTTGGAGCCCAAAATAGAAATCGTTGGCGGCCAATTCAAAGTCGGCCGGCTTTTGCCAGAATACAGCGTCCGACACTTGATCCATTGGCATTTTATCCAGCTCACAACTGAATAGTCCTAAGGTGGCGGATAACGTGATAATTATATTGAATCGTTTCATAATATTCGTTTTATTAAATAGAAAACCTTAGAAAGTCAAGTCGATACCAAATGAGTAGTAACGTTGGAACGGATAGTTGAAACCTCCGGTGTCAGACTCTGGGTCCCAACCGCCTTTTACCCCGTGTATCTCGAATAAGTCTTGTCCGCTTACATAAAAACGGGTCCGCTCGATACCGATCTTCTGCAATAAGCTTTTCGGCAGGGTATATCCGATCTGGATGTTCTTTAGGCGTACGTAAGCGGCGTTGATCTTTTGCATCGTAGACGCTTGGTAGTTCCAATGCCTGATATCGCCGTGGGTCAGACGAGGATAATATGCGTCTTGACGATCCTCATTCCAGGTTTGCCCGTAATAGAACTGAGGCGGATATCTCCACCAGTCGCTCCAAGGCATGGAGAACTCACCTTCACGGAACAAGGTGCGTTTAGCGACTCCTTGGAAGAATACGCTGATATCAAAGTTGTTCCACTTGGCACCCAAGTTTAATCCGAATGTATATCGGGGAGTGGTTGAGCCGACATACTTAGCGTCGCCGTCGTCCCCTTCCTTATCACCGTAAGTGGAGATTTTCCCATCGCCGTTCAGATCCTTGAATTTGGCATCGCCGATACCGATATTAGAGGGTACGCCTTCCAGCTTCTTGTAAGCGTCCAGATCCGCTTGGTCCTTGACTACGCCATCATATACATAGGCGAAATAGGAGTTGATGGGATATCCTTCTCTCGTCTTGTTCAAGCCTAGCTCATAAGTGTCCGAGCCTCCGTATTCCACGAGCTTGTTCTTAGCGTCGCTCAATTGGAATTGTGCGGAATATTCGACATTACCGATTTTGTCCGTCCAGTTTAAGGTAAGCTCGAAGCCATTCGTACGCAATTTGCCCGAGTTCGTATCCGGGGGAGTTGCCCCTAGCATACTGGGATAAGTTACGGGGATCAACATATTATTGTTCATCTTCACGAAGTAGTCGAAAGAGAATCCTAAGCGGGAGTCTAAGAAAGCGGCATCAATACCTGCGTTGATATTCTCCAAGATCTCCCATGTGCGATTTACGCCGGCTAAGACATCCAGCCCCATCGCTTGTGTTTGTGAACCGCTGCCGAAAGGATAGGTCAATTTAGTTCCCCAACCGTCGTCCCTGAATTTTAGCAACTGGATATAATCGTATAGACGAATACCTTCTTGATTACCTGTTTGTCCGTAAGAAGCTCTTAGTTTCAATTCGTTGAATACCTTAGAGCTCTTTAGGAATTCCTCTTGAGAGATACGCCAGCTAGCGGATACGCCGGGGAACATTCTCCAACGGTTACCCGGGGCGAAGCGGGAGGAACCATCGTAGCGGAAGTTTGTCTCCAAGATATACTTATTCTTGAAGCTGTATCCAATACGGGCGAAAGCCGAGCTTGTCGCCCAATGTTCAGCTTTGGCGTCGTTCTTCATATTTCCGGTGCCACCAAGGTTGAGTTCCCATAATTCGTCTGTGATGAAATTATCTCGGCGTGCCATGAACATACGGACCTCTTCTGCCTCATAAGCCATACCTAACATGGCATCTAAATGATGATCCAGTCCGAAGTTCTTATTATAATTCAAGTAAGCCGTATAATTTTGATAGATGGTTTCCTCGGTCGTACGATCTACAGCGGATTGTTCGGGACTACCTGCTCCCGTATAATAATTGATGTCACCGTCCCATGTATAGAGCGGGATGGCTTTCGCTATATCCTCGTTATTCTTGTTTTTGTAGTTTAAGCCCACTTGAGCGTTAAACACGAGTCCGTCCGTGATATCGGCGATCAATCTAAAGTTACCGTTCATCTCCCGGGTATTGAACGTGGCGGTCTCGCTTTCCTTGGCCAGCGCTATTGCGTTGCTCCAGCCTCCTTGCGTGAAGAACTCTCCGTTGGCGTTATAGATCGGGAAGTTCGGCATATCAAACATCGCCTCGCCGATCACCCAAGCGCCATTACTTCCTATGTCCGTACGTTTCTGGTTATCCAAAGATACCTTTGTCTCTAATTTTAGCCACTTTGCCAATCGATAATCATAATTCATACGCAGATTGTATTTGGTATTATTATCGTCTGCATATTTTACCACGCCAAATTGTTTGCTGTAGCCGGCGGATAGGTAATAGTTAGACTTCTCGCCTCCACCGGAGATTGTTAGGTTATGGCGATGTTGTACGCCATTGGTCAGCAACTCGTCCATCCAGTCCGTGTTCGTGAAAAAGAGCTTCCAGCCGGGTTGGGTGGGATGGTCGATAGGGTTCGGATCGTTCGCTAAGATGCGATCCAGAAGCTCTTGGGTATAGAGTGGGGCGGCACCGTTGTGTATGTTCGCCTCGTTATCCATAATCGCCATCTCATAATTTGTCGGGGCTTTCATGATTCCGGTCATTTTCGTGATCGCCAAGTTCCCGTTGTAAGTAAGTTTCGGTGCTCCGCTCTTTCCTTTCTTAGTCGTGATTAATACAACACCTCCGGCGGCACGGGAACCATATATGGAGGCTGAGGCATCTTTCAATACCGATATAGCCTCGATATCCTGCGGGTTGATCATATTCATATCCCCGGGGATATGAATATGATCTAGTCAGCGAAGGTCTGCGCAACGAGGAGGGCGATTATGTGACCGAT
>OLNQ01002702.1_pt1 | contig 15159 bp, 11 predicted proteins | sample 1672821 | NCBI WGS metagenome assembly OLNQ01 (sample SAMEA3136727, study PRJEB25190) | human gut metagenome | biome: human gut; feature: human-associated habitat; material: faeces | place: Austria | collected 2013 | reverse complement strand
AATCCTGATAATCGGAGCCAAACCATCTATACAAAATCGTTTAGGTCACGGTTTCAGGAAGCGAGTGGGAATAATACCAGAAAGGCTGAAAAGCCTTGAAAACACGCACTTTTTCAAAACAGGATTGCCTGTTTGATAGCAAAATGATAGCAGCCGCGGCGTTTGTGCTATTCTGATGTGTCGGATGGCGCGAATGGCTTGCGGGTGCTGGAATATAACTTTATAGGATGAAAAAGGCTCTGCTGACTTCCGTGAAGGAAGAACGGCAGAGCCTTTTGCTATTACTCGGATTGATTTGTAGGGAAATTGGTGAATATATCGGGGGGATATGGTGCCAGTGACCGGTACCTCATTTGTGCGGTGTTGCCTTAAAATTTTACCATTGAGAGTATTGACAAAATAGAGGAACTTATGTACACTAAATATGAAGTTCAACCGTTCAAATTTAATATGAAGATGGAGAGATACTATGAAGAAGTGGTACGCGAAGTCAAAGCGTCCCGGACGCAAGCAGGTGGAGGTGAAGGAACATCTTTGCGCGGTGGGAGAATTGAGCAAAGAGTATGGAAGACAACTGGGCATGGAAAAAGAAGCGGAAATGGCCGGAACGGTTCATGATGCTGGCAAGCTCACAGATAAATTCCAAGATGTTTTGGAAGGAAACGCATCCAGAGTAGACCATGCAAGGGTGAGCGCTGCGTTTTTGTGGTGGCTGCTTATCAAAACGAGTAAATACGCAGGGAAAGAAACGAAAGAGTGCATAAGTGAAAAAATTGCAAGTACAAATTATGCAACCATTTTGGAAGCCATCAATGCGCATCATGGGACGCTGCTCTGCTACAATCAGCTGAAGTATTCGCTACTTGAATGCATGACAACGCAAAAGTGGTTGGAAGGTAACGAGGGAAAGGAGGTCGCGTTGACAGGAGAAGAGAATTACAGGGCGCTAAGAGATATATTTCGTGAGGAACTTCCGGACTGGAAACGAATTGGAATCAAGAATATGACGCTTGGGGAAGAAGAACGGATGCTTTGGTCGCGAATGCTGCTTTCTTGCTTGGTGGATGCAGATTACACCGCATCAGCGGAAGAGGATGGAGAAATCATCCCGGAACCGCCGAAATGTGATGCGGAAAACTGGCTGGAGCGCTTAAATGCGCATCGGGCGGAACTGGCAAGGAACTCAACGGCTGATAAAAAACTCAATGCACTGCGGAATGAGTTGTTTGAAACGTGCGGCAGGGCGGGGGATCATGCGCCGGGGATTTACACCCTGACAGCGCCTACTGGCACAGGAAAAACGCTGGCCTTGCTGCATTTTGCGCTGCGCCAATGCCGCAAGAACGGTCAGCAGCGAATCATCATTGTGCTGCCGTTTATTACGCTGACGGAACAGAATGCAATTGAATATCGGAAAATCCTTGGGGATGACGTTTTGCTGGAAGATCATAGCCAACGGCAGCTGACAGAAGAGCAGCGAAAGTTTGCGCAGCGCTGGGATATGCCAGTCATTGTGACCACATCCGTGCGATTTTTCGAGGGGCTGTTTGCGGCAAAAGCCCCGAATCTTCGGAAACTGCATCGGTTGGCGAATTCTGTAATCATTTTCGATGAAGCGCAGAGCTTGTCTGCAGAATTGTTTCCTGCGACGCTCAAAACCATTCAGGCGCTTTGCAATCTGCCGAAGAAAAATGTGACGATGCTCTTTTCTACGGCGACACAGCCGGATTATCAATCAATCCCTAATCTTACTTGGCATGCTACGGAGATTTGTCCGAACCATGCCGATATGTATCAGCAACTTCGCCGCGTTCAGGTGACATGGCGAGTTTTGCCGAATGAGAGAATCTCGTGGGAAGAAATTGCGCAGAAGATGGCGGCGCAGCGGAGCATCTGCACCATAGTGAACATGAAAAAGCACGCGAAGAAGCTGTTTGATGCGCTGAAATTGGTATGTGAGACGGAATCAGTATTCTACATCACGACGGAATTGTGTCCGGCACATCGGCGCGTCGTGATAGAGCAAGTCAAAAAGCGGCTGCGCGACGGCTTGCCTTGCCGTGTGGTTGCGACGCAGTGCATCGAAGCGGGGGTGGATTTGGACTTTGACAGCGTTTTCCGCGCGCTGGCCCCGCTGGAATCAATCATTCAGGCGGCAGGACGTTGCAATCGAAACGGCCGCCATCCCGAAGGCGGGCAAGTGCTTGTGTTCCTTCCGGATGAAGAAAGGCTATATCCTGATACATGGTATGAAAAGGCGGCAACGCTGGTTAGTGCATTGCATATTGAGAAACCGATTGACTTGATGAATCCGAGTGACATTCAGCGCTACTATCAGAAGCTCTTTTGGAAGTTGAAAGGGAAGAAGGAACTGAGCGAGGCTATCCAAATGCAGGATTATGCAGGGGCCGAGAAAAACTATCGCATTATCAAGAATGACGGCGTGCAGGTGCTTGTGCCATATGAACCTGAAAACAAGCTGTTTGAGAAGCTGAAGGAAGAAGCCTTGGAAAACGGCGTGACGGCGAAGTGGATGCATGAAGCTGCAAAGCTGTGCGTGACTGCATATGCGAATGATGACTTCAGCCGTTACGCGGAGCAGCTGTATTTTTCGGGAAAGCGGAATGAGGGCAGGCAGCCATCCGGCTATTGGGTGCTTCGCAGGAAGGGGGATTATCATATGGATACGGGGATGCAGTTGAAAAATGATGACTGTATGTGGTGAAAAAATTCTTATATACCAGATTTGCTATTGACAATTCATGCGAATTATATTATATTTGTACTGACAGCTTGAAACACTGATGGGGTAACAAGCTGAGAATTGAAATAGTACAAAGATAATGCTATCCTCTCTGCTGATTTGGCAGAGAGAAGAACATGGAGGTGATGAAAAATCATGGAGATTTCAGTGACCGTTTGGGGTGACTTGGCGTGCTTCACTTCGCCGACAACGAAAGTAGAAAGGCTTTCGCAGGCAGTCCCAACACCATCAGCAGCACGAGGCATACTGTCAAGCGTGTACGCGAAACCTAAAGAATTTTTTTGGATGATTACAAAAATTGAGGTGCTGAAGCCGATTCGCTATATCAGCGTCAGGCGCAATGAAGTGAAAGATAAGTTAGGGAATGACATGCAACCAATTGACACAAATGATCCAGACAAGCGAACACCGCGGCAAACGGTTTTCCTGTATGATGTCCGCTACCGCATTACCGCGCAGATTGTGCCGCGGCCGGATTATCATGGTACGGTGGAGCAGCTGTATGCACAGGCTGAACGGCGAATCAAGGGAGGCAAGTGCTTTTGCCAGCCTGCGCTCGGCTTAAGGGAATGCGTTGCGTACTTCTCTGAGAGCGATCCGAACGAAAAGCCGATTCAGCAAGACATGGATTTGGGCTTGATGGTGTACGACATTTTTGACCTGCATGACGCGGAGGTTCGCAAGAAAACGCGGACAAGGCTGTCCCTGTATCATGCGGTGATGAAGCAGGGCGTCATTGAAGTGCCGCCCTATGATAGCCCGGAAGTCCTGAAGGGGGATGCGATATGCTGAGACCGCTGTACGATTATGCCATGCGTTACCAGCTGCTGCCGCCTCCGGGCATGGTGAAAAAGACGGTAAAGGCATGGGTTTGCCTTGGCGCAAATGGCACGTTCCTTGGCGTAAGGCAGGACGGCGAGGATGAATACTTTTGCCCTGACGGTGGAAGCCTGACACATGGTGATAAGTGTAATGTGCTTGTAGAAAAGTACGAAATTGTTTTCTGGAAAGAGGTTCAGCAAGAAGAAATAGAGAGCAACGAAGAAAATAAAAAGCCGCAACGAAAAATGCTCAAGCATCAGTTCTATCTTGACTCCCTTCAGCTGGCAGCGCAGAAAGTGCCTGAATTATCAACTTGTGTACGGCTGTTGGAGGACGAAATTTGCTGTGAGCAAGTGCGGCAGGAATTGATACGACTGAAAATCAAACCATCTGACACGGTTTCTTTTGAAATTGCAGGAACACCCATTGTTGAAATTCCAAAGGTGCAGGAATGGTGGCGGGAGTTCCGTCAGCAGTTCGCACGGCACGGCGCGGCAGAAAGCCTGTGCCTGATTACAGGAGAAAGAACGACGCCTGTTGCTACCCTGCCACTCATTACGGGTTTTCAGGAAGTTGGGGGAAATGGATCGCTGCCACTGTTCTGTTTTGATAAGGCAGCATTCCGCTCATATGGGCTGAAGCAATCGGCGAATGCGCCTGTTTCTGCGGAATCAATTGACGCGGTGAAAGCGGCGCTTGACCATCTCATGTCAAGCGAAACGCTTTCGCCAACGTTGGCGGGAATGCGCTTTGTCCATTGGTTTGACTGCTATGTTCCTGCGGAATGCGACCCGATGCAGCAAGCACTGGATGGCGATCCTAAGAATCAGGGAACAGAACAGCAGACGGAAGATGATGATGGATACGACGACGATGAAGAATTTGATGAAACGGTAGAAGCACCGTCAAATCCTGATGCTGAACGCGATATTCCAGCTAAACGTCTTGTAAGCATTGAAAGCGGGGAAGCTGCAACAGCGATTCCAGCCAGCACACAGTATTATATTCTGCTGCTGTCCGGCGTCAAAGGGCGTGCGCGGATTCACAGCTATGATCATGGTAATTACGGTGAATTAGAGAAGAATATCCAGCAATGGCGCAATGACTTGCAAATGGTCGATCTCGGTGGAACGGGATTCACAAAAATTAATTCGCTGAAAGCAATGATGATTCGCTTGAAACCTAAACAAAAAAGTAAAAAAAGCGAAACGAAAAAAGAATTTTTCGAGCGAATGAGAAAGGAACTTTCGGGAATTACGCCAGCGGTGCTGCACGCAATCTTGACGGACAGTATGCTGCCGGATTCCGTGGCGGTTCGTGCGCTGCGATACATTCGCAATCAAATGGCCAGTGCCAGCGAAGAAGATAAACATGCGCCCGTGCCCAATGCAATGTGCTGCCAATGGCTGAAAGTATGGCTGATTCGGAAAAACAATCGAAAGGAAGGCGTGATAGAAGCTATGTATCAGGCGGAAAATACGAATGTTGCGTACCGCTGCGGCGCGTGGGTCGCCGTGTATGCGAGTATGCAGCAGTTTGCGATGCGGAAAGTTAAAGCAGGGATTGTACAGCGCTACTATGCATCTGCCTGCCAGATGCCGGCGCTGGTATTGGGGCAGCTGTCCATCCATTCAGTACCGCATCAGGACAAAATTAAAAGCAATGATTACTTGGAACTGTATCAAGAAATGTTGGATGTGGTCACTTGCGACATTGCAGAAATCCCTACTGTGTTGAATTTGGAGCAGCAGGCTTATTTTGCGCTGGGGTATCGCCAAATGACGGCAGAATTGAACAAGAGACTTAAAGAACTAAAAATGCAGAAAGCACAGAACGAAGAGGCAGAAACGGACGAGGAGGAATAAGAAAATGGCACTGCAGAACCGTTACGAATTTATGTACTATGTTGCTTGCACCAATGCCAACCCGAACGGCGACCCGGATATGGGCAACATGCCCCGGATTGACCCGCAGACCATGCAGGGATTGATTACCGACGTGGCCACGAAACGCCGTATTCGCAGCTACATTGAAATTGCTTATCCGGGCGTGCCGGGCATGGGGATTTTCGTGCAGAAGTCAGTGAACCTGAATAAGCAGATTGCACTGGCAAGACGTGAAGCAAATGTCGAGGGCGCAAAAGGAAAGAACCCGGTTTACGCGGCGCGCAGAAAGGCGTGCGAACTCTTCTATGATGTGCGTACCTTTGGCGCGGTGATGTCCACAGGACCGAATGCAGGGCAAGTTCGCGGTCCTGTTCAGATTGCTTTTGGCAAGAGCTTAGATCCTGTCCTGCCGTTGGATATATCCATCACGCGCATGGCAGCTGCCTTGGGCGGAAACGACAAATCCAGCAAAAAGACATATGAGGAATACGAAGAGGAGGAGCAGAAAACACCAGAGGACGAACTTCGGACGATGGGACGCAAGCAGATTATCCCCTTTGGTCTGTATGAGGTGCGTGGCTTCATCAGCGCGAATCTTGCAGCGGAAACGGGATTCGATGAAGCTGATATGAAGGCGCTGTTTGAGGCGATTCTCAACATGTATGAGCATGACCGTTCGGCGAGCAAGGGCGAAATGGAGGTTGTTTCTCCGCTCATCATCTTCAAGCACGAAGGCACGGATACGAATCCTGAACAGCGCGCACGTCAAGCCAAATTGGGCTGTGCACCGGCGCATAAACTCTTTGAACTGGTGACGGTGCAGAAGAAGGTGGATTTCCCCCGCAATTATCGTGACTATGAAGCAAAGGTGGCGCTGGATAAGGTGCCTGCGGGGGTACGGATGGGGTTCTTGAGCAATCCCTACGGGGAGATTGTCTGGGATGAACTGCCGCAGGGAGAAAGCTGGTTTACCCGTGGATGACGAGCAGGAGTATCTTCCGTTATCGTGGCTGTCGCAGGCAGATTACTGTCTGCGGCGCGCCGCGCTGCTGCTGAATGAACGTGTATGGGTAGAAAATGTCGAGACGGCGAAAGGTCGCGCCGAGCATGAACGGGTTCATACACAGCGCGTGGAGCGGCGCGGCGATTTCGTGAAGCTCTACGAGAACAGTGTCTTTTCGGACGAAATGCAAATCAGCGGAAAATGCGACTGCATTGAAGCGGTGCGGGATGAAAACGGCTGCACGATTCCCGCAGTGGATTTCCCGGTGCGGCTGCTGCCGGTGGAGTACAAGCATGGGAAGATACGCGATGAATCAGAATACAAGATTCAGCTTTGCGCGGAGGCGATGTGCTTAGAGGAAATGTATCACACGACGATCCCGGCAGGCGCGCTGTTCTACATTACCGCGCATCGCAGAGTGGATGTGGAACTTGATGAAGCGCTGCGTGAACAGGTACGGCAGACTGTGCAGAAACTCTGGAAAGTCCGCCGCGAAATGCTGATTCCGTCGGCAGTTTACGGCCCGAAATGCAAACGTTGCTCGATGCAGGAATACTGTATGCCGAAGGTAAAAACATCCGCGAAGGAATATTGCAAGGCGCTTCTTCTTGAAGCAGAGAGGGTGGAGACGGAATGAAAAAATTACTGGAAACCCTCTATGTGACAACGCCAGACAGCTACCTTTTCTGCCGCAACGAGAATATCTGCGTGAAAATTGGCGGCGAAGAGAAAGCAAGCGTGCCAGCGGTAATGCTGGACGGAATCGTGTGCTTTGGGGAAATGACAGTCTCCGCGCCGCTGATTGGTTTCTGCGCTGAGCACGGGATTACGCTGACGTTCCTATCGTCGAATGGACGCTTTTACAGCCGCATTTGCGGGCCGGTCAGCGGCAATGTGCTGCTGAGAAAAAAGCAGTATCAAGCGCTGGATGATGATGACTTCCGCATGAAATTCGTGCAGAACCTCCTGGTGGGAAAGCTACTCAACGAGAAAAATGTATTGATGCGCACGGCACGGACGCAGGATGCGGCAACAGCAGAGAGTCTTCGAGCAGCCTGCCAGTCTATTAGCCAGTATGCAGCACAGCTGGAGACATGCGCAAGTGTTGACCAAATGCGCGGCATCGAAGGAGCTGCCGCAAAATGCTACTTTGCGCATTTTGACGACATGATTTCCCCACAATGCCCCTTCCAGTTTGTGGAGCGCAGCAGACGACCGCCGCGCAATGAAGTGAACGCAGTCCTGTCGTTTATGTACACGCTGCAAACGCGGGACATTCAAGCGGCACTTGAAACGGTAGGCTTAGATCCAGCGGCTGGATGGCTGCACACGCTTCGACCGGGACGGCCGTCGCTGGCGCTGGACTTACTGGAAGAGTTCCGAGCGCCGCTGTGCGACCGGCTGGCGCTGTCGCTGTTCAACAAACGTCAGCTGACGGATAAGGACTTTGAGTACGATTCGCTGGCTGTTATGCTGAACGAGCGCGGGCGCAAAACGGTACTTACCGCATGGCGTGACCGAAAGCAGGAAGAAATCACGCATCCGTATCTCGGAGAAAAAATCCAAGTAGGTCTGATTGCTTATGTACAGGCCATGATGCTGGCGCGTGTCTTGCGCGGGGATCTTGATTGCTATCCGCCGTTTGTATGGAGGTGAAAAAATGTTGGTTGTTGTTACTTATGATGTGAATACAGCAACCAAAGCGGGAGCAGCGCGGCTTAGGCGTGTAGCGAAACTCTGCGAACGCTATGGACGGCGTGTTCAGAACTCTGTATTTGAAGTCCTGCTTGATGCAGCACAGCTGACGGCGCTCAAGGCGCAATTGGCAGCGACAATTGATGCAGAACATGACTCCGTTCGCTTCTATCGCCTTGGCAACAGTTACAAGGAGCGCATTGATGTGCTTGGTTGCACTGCGCGCATTGAAGCTGGAGAACTGCTGATGTTATAGCGGAAGCTGAAAACACTCTTTTCAGCGCATGTGAATCATACATGAATGGCCGACCGTCTCGCGCGGTGTGATGTCAAAATTCAAGCGATGATTCTATGAAATATTACCAAAATAATCTCGACAAATTGCGTGGCACTATTGTTAAGCCATGCTGATTTGTAAGGGTTGAACAAAAGATTTGCAGAAATTGCATATCTTTTGCCGTCGCCCCTCGCGGAGGGGCGTGAATTGAAATGCATCAGGAGGAACGCAATGAAACTCTGGGGAGGTCGCCCCTCGCGGAGGGGCGTGAATTGAAATATTTTGCCATTATGAATTATGCCATTAAAAAGCGTCGCCCCTCGCGGAGGGGCGTGAATTGAAATTGCGGTTAAGCGCGCGGAGTACGCCTTGACCTACGTCGCCCCTCGCGGAGGGGCGTGAATTGAAATGTCCAGCACCTCGACCCGGTATCTATGCGCCGGCGGCGTCGCCCCTCGCGGAGGGGCGTGAATTGAAATTGCTCACGCCCAGCAGGGAACATTTCACATGCCCCGTCGCCCCTCGCGGAGGGGCGTGAATTGAAATGCGCAAAGGCGTACAGCGGCGGCTCATTGTGGTTGTCGCCCCTCGCGGAGGGGCGTGAATTGAAATTTTGTCATGCCCTTTTCGAGGGCAAAGGCGTTTAGGTCGCCCCTCGCGGAGGGGCGTGAATTGAAATGTTCCGCGCGCTGCCGCTGATGTATACATAGGGCGGTCGCCCCTCGCGGAGGGGCGTGAATTGAAATAAATCGAGAACCAGCTCCCGTGGAGCTGCGCTGTCGCCCCTCGCGGAGGGGCGTGAATTGAAATGATTGTGATGTAGATGTCGCGGACGTCTACGTTAAGTCGCCCCTCGCGGAGGGGCGTGAATTGAAATGATTGCTACAAAAACCGCTTCAAGCGGACACGCCACGTCGCCCCTCGCGGAGGGGCGTGAATTGAAATGGCGCAATGGAGGATGCGGACGGGGAGGAAACTTTCGTCGCCCCTCGCGGAGGGGCGTGAATTGAAATCGCGTTAAGTGTCAGGATGCGCTCATCATAGCAGTCGCCCCTCGCGGAGGGGCGTGAATTGAAATAGGAGGTGGATTCCTCCCTCTATCAGGAGGCCACCGTCGCCCCTCGCGGAGGGGCGTGAATTGAAATATGGCGTCGCCGCTCTTCTTCACCGCGCCGATGTTGTCGCCCCTCGCGGAGGGGCGTGAATTGAAATAGATAGGCGCGCAGGGCGGCGAAGAACGCCGCGTTGTCGCCCCTCGCGGAGGGGCGTGAATTGAAATATGGCGTCGCCGCTCTTCTTCACCGCGCCGATGTGTCGCCCCTCGCGGAGGGGCGTGAATTGAAATCAACCCGCAGAGCATCTGGATTGCGACTATTACGTCGCCCCTCGCGGAGGGGCGTGAATTGAAATGAAGAAAATAACCTCGCAAGGTGCATATCCGTCGGGTCGCCCCTCGCGGAGGGGCGTGAATTGAAATTGAATATCGATGGGCTGAACAAGCGCATGGGTGAGTCGCCCCTCGCGGAGGGGCGTGAATTGAAATTGTCCCCACAAGCCCGCGCCGATGCGCGTCATGGTCGCCCCTCGCGGAGGGGCGTGAATTGAAATGTTACACCTTCCGTCCGTGACGGCTTGGCACGGTGTCGCCCCTCGCGGAGGGGCGTGAATTGAAATAATTCCAACTGGGACTACAAGACCTTCACGACGGGTCGCCCCTCGCGGAGGGGCGTGAATTGAAATGGCTCTGGTTTTTCTGGCCGGCTGCGGCGCTGTGTCGCCCCTCGCGGAGGGGCGTGAATTGAAATAAGGTCATTTTCCTTGATGGTCATTTTGCCAGTCGTCGCCCCTCGCGGAGGGGCGTGAATTGAAATAAGGCACTCCGCCTTCGTCACGCGGTAGGCAATGGTCGCCCCTCGCGGAGGGGCGTGAATTGAAATGGGACAGTCCCTTTTCGATGACCGCGTCGATGCAGTCGCCCCTCGCGGAGGGGCGTGAATTGAAATTCCGTGACGCTTGCGGCATACTCCTGCGCTTCCTGTCGCCCCTCGCGGAGGGGCGTGAATTGAAATGGGCGTGTCGTTTTCTTGTCTTTTGTGGCTTCCCGTCGCCCCTCGCGGAGGGGCGTGAATTGAAATATGTTTATTCCTTCTTTCTCCGGGCCGCGCCCGGGTCGCCCCTCGCGGAGGGGCGTGAATTGAAATGTCCTCTTCGGGCTGCCACCTGTACCAGCCAGCGGCGTCGCCCCTCGCGGAGGGGCGTGAATTGAAATATGATTGACCTCTATCAGGATGGCACGGGCATCGTCGCCCCTCGCGGAGGGGCGTGAATTGAAATATGTAGAGCTTGCCCTCGCTGGCGGGCGAAACGTCGTCGCCCCTCGCGGAGGGGCGTGAATTGAAATACCGGCGAGCGCCGCCACGCACAGCCCAGCGAGTCGCCCCTCGCGGAGGGGCGTGAATTGAAATCGGGGAAGCAAACGGGGCGGCTCACTCGTTCGCCGTCGCCCCTCGCGGAGGGGCGTGAATTGAAATATGAGAATGAACGGGTATTTTTGCTCTATGATTCGTCGCCCCTCGCGGAGGGGCGTGAATTGAAATCCACCTTTTCAACAAGTCCTCCCAGTCAGATTTTGTCGCCCCTCGCGGAGGGGCGTGAATTGAAATAGGCACTCCTGTAAAACCGGGGGTCACGAATTGTCGCCCCTCGCGGAGGGGCGTGAATTGAAATAAGCAAGGTGACCCCGAAGCAAAGCCCGGCATCGTCGCCCCTCGCGGAGGGGCGTGAATTGAAATCTGTAAGAAGTCTACCTGATTGCAAGTGCCAAAGGTCGCCCCTCGCGGAGGGGCGTGAATTGAAATCAGAGGGCGTCCCCGTTGTACCATTTACGTTTGGTCGCCCCTCGCGGAGGGGCGTGAATTGAAATGCGTGTGTCGTTCTGGATGGGCGTGCCCGTCAGGTCGCCCCTCGCGGAGGGGCGTGAATTGAAATGCAAATAATGCCAAGAACATTCCCCTGATTTACGTCGCCCCTCGCGGAGGGGCGTGAATTGAAATAGAAGGCGTTGAAAACGGGTGCCGACCCCGTTGTCGCCCCTCGCGGAGGGGCGTGAATTGAAATCGTATGAAGTGGAAGCTAATTGCAAGGGCGACGTCGCCCCTCGCGGAGGGGCGTGAATTGAAATTGGCGTATCAAATATTCGTGGTTTTTCCGCTCATGTCGCCCCTCGCGGAGGGGCGTGAATTGAAATTTTGAAACTGGATGACTCGTCCAGCACCACGCAGTGTCGCCCCTCGCGGAGGGGCGTGAATTGAAATAAGCAACGTTGACTTGCCGATGCCCTGCGGGCCGCGTCGCCCCTCGCGGAGGGGCGTGAATTGAAATAAGCAAGTCCACGCTGGGACAAAGCACGAAAGGACGTCGCCCCTCGCGGAGGGGCGTGAATTGAAATAAATGCCCTGACGTACAGCGCCCGAAACTTTGGATGTCGCCCCTCGCGGAGGGGCGTGAATTGAAATAAGCCCGGAAAAACCCCCGTTTACCCAAGCGATTGTCGCCCCTCGCGGAGGGGCGTGAATTGAAATTCGTGCACAATCTCTCATATGAATTCCAGTTTCGTCGCCCCTCGCGGAGGGGCGTGAATTGAAATAAATGTTGATAAATCCTCTCGAAGATAACGGGCGTCGCCCCTCGCGGAGGGGCGTGAATTGAAATAGAGATTGCACCGCCTATCCAACTCGTTTGCGCCGTCGCCCCTCGCGGAGGGGCGTGAATTGAAATGTTATGCCGCAATCATAGCGGCGAACTCGTCCGGGTCGCCCCTCGCGGAGGGGCGTGAATTGAAATTTTGCCGTCCGCGCCATGGTGGACGCTGACACCCCGTCGCCCCTCGCGGAGGGGCGTGAATTGAAATGAGTGTCTCTTGCAGCCAGTCGTTCGCGATGTCCGTCGCCCCTCGCGGAGGGGCGTGAATTGAAATTGATAAGTGATGTTCTTCGGGCCGGTGGAAACGGTCGCCCCTCGCGGAGGGGCGTGAATTGAAATGTTTACACGCCGGACAGCTTCGCCGCGCTGATTGCGTCGCCCCTCGCGGAGGGGCGTGAATTGAAATATGGTTATCCCTCCCAGTTGTGGTGTCGGGGTTGTCGCCCCTCGCGGAGGGGCGTGAATTGAAATCGGCCCTCGTCAGGCGGGGAGTTCCGTGGCGGCGCGGTCGCCCCTCGCGGAGGGGCGTGAATTGAAATAAGGTGCATGCCGCTTGCCTTGCCGGGGCGCGGGTCGCCCCTCGCGGAGGGGCGTGAATTGAAATAAATACGTTTTGCCGCATCCCGTAAATGATTTCGTGTCGCCCCTCGCGGAGGGGCGTGAATTGAAATCGCATGGGCGGGGGCGACGGGGGCAGCTTCGGCGTCGCCCCTCGCGGAGGGGCGTGAATTGAAATGATTGCCACAAAAACCGCTTCAAGCGGACACGCCACGGTCGCCCCTCGCGGAGGGGCGTGAATTGAAATGGCGTCGAAAAGGATTTTCCAGCCGTTCCCGGCGGTCGCCCCTCGCGGAGGGGCGTGAATTGAAATAGATTGCTGCCAGCGACGCCGATCAGCGCGGAATGTCGCCCCTCGCGGAGGGGCGTGAATTGAAATACGACAACGCCCAAGATTGTCAGCAGCGCGAACGCGTCGCCCCTCGCGGAGGGGCGTGAATTGAAATTACGCTTCGCCCATTCGGCGGATGCGAAGGCGGCGTCGCCCCTCGCGGAGGGGCGTGAATTGAAATGCGGCGGTCTGCGCCGTGCTGGCAGCCGTTGCCGCGTCGCCCCTCGCGGAGGGGCGTGAATTGAAATACGCGGGTAATGTCTGAGAGCTTGCAGCTCTTCATGTCGCCCCTCGCGGAGGGGCGTGAATTGAAATGTTCTCCTCGCGGCAGAGCTGGACAGCTTCGCGGTCGCCCCTCGCGGAGGGGCGTGAATTGAAATAATAAGGAGTGAGGAGCATGGAGAAACCGAAGGCGTCGCCCCTCGCGGAGGGGCGTGAATTGAAATATTTTGTCACCGAGACTGTTTCTTACGCCGCGCGTCGCCCCTCGCGGAGGGGCGTGAATTGAAATGGCAGAAACCCAAGTCCTGCCGGAAGAACAGAAGTCGCCCCTCGCGGAGGGGCGTGAATTGAAATTGGTTGACCCGGATGACGCTCTCGATTTCGTCGAGTCGCCCCTCGCGGAGGGGCGTGAATTGAAATAACACGCCCGCCGAATTTGCCGTGATGAGCGTTGTCGCCCCTCGCGGAGGGGCGTGAATTGAAATAACGTGGTTGTAGTGCTGGTGCTCCATGTGGTATGTCGCCCCTCGCGGAGGGGCGTGAATTGAAATAGCGTCGGTATGCATATTTAGCTTCATGCTGACGGTCGCCCCTCGCGGAGGGGCGTGAATTGAAATAACGGACACTATGCGCCGTGTGACTGCTGCACGGACAGTCGCCCCTCGCGGAGGGGCGTGAATTGAAATAGATGACCTGATAGCCCTCGACAAATTCGATGGCGTCGCCCCTCGCGGAGGGGCGTGAATTGAAATAAGTTTGAGGCGCACTATCACGTCACGAGCGTAGGTCGCCCCTCGCGGAGGGGCGTGAATTGAAATGAGACGGAGAGAAATCTGTCTCAAAACTGCGCAGCGTCGCCCCTCGCGGAGGGGCGTGAATTGAAATCTGCGGATGCTTCAACGGCACGATTGACGACTTGTCGCCCCTCGCGGAGGGGCGTGAATTGAAATACAGACACCGAAACCGGCGAAACCCGCCGCATGGTCGCCCCTCGCGGAGGGGCGTGAATTGAAATAAAATGCCATCGGCAGACAAGTCAGCGCGAGAAGTCGCCCCTCGCGGAGGGGCGTGAATTGAAATAGGTGCAGCTTGCGCGCAACGAGAAGCGCGCGGGAAGTCGCCCCTCGCGGAGGGGCGTGAATTGAAATACGCGGATGCAGTCGCCGACGTTCTGCCGCGCGGTCGCCCCTCGCGGAGGGGCGTGAATTGAAATTCTTAAGCTCACCGACGAACGAGAGGCGGAAACGCCCGTCGCCCCTCGCGGAGGGGCGTGAATTGAAATGCACAAGCCCCGTCCGCGCGACGCGGCACGCACGTCGCCCCTCGCGGAGGGGCGTGAATTGAAATAGCCAGGTGCGCGCAGCCAGTAATCAGGCATTTCAGGTCGCCCCTCGCGGAGGGGCGTGAATTGAAATAGTGCAGCTCCGCCTGTGCTGCTGGACGATGCGCCGTCGCCCCTCGCGGAGGGGCGTGAATTGAAATAGACAAGCACGGAAAGTGTCGAAAAGGCATTAGGTCGCCCCTCGCGGAGGGGCGTGAATTGAAATGGAAAAGTGGAATCGCCGTGCGCCGGGATGGGGTCGCCCCTCGCGGAGGGGCGTGAATTGAAATTGGGGCTGACGGGCTTCCTGCTGGCGAAGGAAACGCGTCGCCCCTCGCGGAGGGGCGTGAATTGAAATTGAAACGCTCCGAGACCTTGTGGTTTCGCTGTCGTCGCCCCTCGCGGAGGGGCGTGAATTGAAATAGGGGAACCGCCGCTTTGCGGCGGGTCAGGCTTCGTCGCCCCTCGCGGAGGGGCGTGAATTGAAATTTGCAGGGGAAACGTTGTCGGAAAGCCACAAAAGGTCGCCCCTCGCGGAGGGGCGTGAATTGAAATTGAAACGCTCCGAGACCTTGTGG
>OLNQ01002671.1_pt1 | contig 15259 bp, 10 predicted proteins | sample 1672821 | NCBI WGS metagenome assembly OLNQ01 (sample SAMEA3136727, study PRJEB25190) | human gut metagenome | biome: human gut; feature: human-associated habitat; material: faeces | place: Austria | collected 2013 | reverse complement strand
CGCAAGAGGTGCAATCGGCAAGCATTGCAGCTCTTCGAGCTGCTCGCTTGCAATGAAAAATTTTCTCTGGGAGGGTGTAAGGGAGGGGAGTCTCTTTTCAAAAAAGAGACACCCCTCCCTTATCCGCGTTCCCACACGGTGTGGGGAACAAGGCGGCAGCACTTTGTGCTGCATTATCCCCGCGCCTTAGCGGCGCGCTTTAATTTATAGAGCTCTTCGGCAGCCAGCCGCGTCTTGGCGACCACATCCCCGCCGCCTTGCGGAAAGCAGTAATACAGCGCTTTGTGGTCGCCGATGCACAGCATATCGCCGATCTCGTACCAGAAATAGTCGGCGTACAGGCTGTACGAGGCCTCAGGCTTTTGGAAATAGTCCAGTTTCCCACCGCAGCCGGTCAGGTGGAAGCCGTTTTCATCGTGGTGCAGCCGGCCTTCGCCCACGCGGCAGATCTCGCGCATGTTGACCATCATGCAGATCTGCACGGGAATATCAAGCTGATATGCGCCGCTTTCCAGCTCCTCGCGTACGCACTGCCGCTCCCAGGTGTACCAGTCCGGCACGTGGGTGAACGCGGCCTCGCCGTTCAAACATTCCAGCGTACCAATCTCTGTCAAGCGGTATTCCTTGTTACAGCTTCGGCAAATGAGTGATGTGCCTTTGCCCTCCATTTTCCCCTCGGCGAGGCAGTGCGGGCACTTGTAGAGCACGCGGTTGAGTCCGTCGGCGCGGAACGGCTCGCTGACGGAGACGCCGTTTTCCTCCTGCCAGCGGAAATTGTCGAAGCGGAAGGCGGAAAAGATGCGCTCATTGATCTCGGCGACGTTCCTCTCTGCAACGTCGCTGGACGAGAGCAGGCACTGCATCTGCGCTGAGACCTTCGCGCGCCGCTTTTGCAGCCCGTTGTAGAGCGGGTCGCGCGCGAACGCGCCGTAGGTGCGGATCATCACGACCGGCACATTCAGCGCCTTGACGCACTTGCCGATGCTCTCCGGCAGCGGTGTGGCCGTGCCGTCGAAGCTGTAGCTCGCCTCGGGGTAGAGCAGCACAGACGTTTTGAGCGTCCGCACGCAGTAGAGCATATCGCGCACGAGCGTCGTGTCCGAGCAGAACTTGCGCGTGGGGATGCAGCCGACGCTGCGCATCAGCCACTCCTTGCCGACAAAGCCGTCCGACGTGCAGACGATGTTGAACGGGCGCGGGTACAGCACCGCCTCCGCGATTTTGAGGTCGAGAAAGCACGAGTGGTTCATCAGGACAAGGCAGGGCTCATCGCTTTTGATCTGCGCCATGCCGATCTTCTCGCAGTGGAAATGCGTCGCCAGAAGGTCGGGCGCGGAGACTGCGCGCAGGACCGTCCGGAACAGGAGCGACGGATTTTTCGGCTTTTTGTGCACCTGCGGCGGCTGGGCAAGCGCCTGTTCATATGTCATATCGACGACTTTAATTTTCATTCTGTTTCTCCGGCACGACGTGGATGTTCAGATGATCGTAGGACATCTCTACGTTGTGCTTTGCAAAGGTGTTGCGCAGGCGCTCGTACATCTTAAAATAAGTGTCCCAGTAGGCGTCTGCCGCCGTCCAGCAGCGGATGGTGTATTCGATGGAGCTGGCACCGTAATTCGAGAGATACACCGTCGGCGTGGGTTCTTTCAGCACGGCGGGGAAGGCGAGAACGGCGTCCATGCAGGCCTGCTTCACCTCGTCCGTCGGCGCGTCGTAGGATGCTGTGACCTTGTAGACGATGCGGCGGCGGCCCAGGACGGTGAAGTTGATGATCTTCGAGCTGGACATTTCGCGGTTGGGCTGGAGCACGATCTGTCCGTCCGGCGTTTCAATCTTCGTGTGCGTCAGTGAAATTTCACGCACTGTGCCGGTCGTGCCGCCGACTTCGATCTCGTCGCCGAGCGAGAACGGATGCGAGAAGAGAATGACGAGTCCGCCGGCGACGTTGCCGAGAATGTCCTCGGCGGCCAGCGTGACGCCCAACGTCAGCACCGACATGATGGCGGTGAGCGACGAGGTGTTGATGCCGAGCGCCTCGGCTGTGATGATGATGGTAAGCAGATACAGAAGCGTTTTGAGGCTCGTGAGGATGACCTTTTGCAGCCGCTCGTTCAGGCGGTTCGCGCGCGAGAGCAGCCGCGAACAGAGCTTGAGCACGAGCCGCACGACGATCAGGCAGATGAGGAACGTCAGCAGCGCGGAAAGGATGCTGCCGATGCTGTAGCCACCGATCGAGCGGGAGATGATCTGGGAAATATTGTCCATGGCGTTTCGCCCCTTTCGATGCCCAGTATATCAGTGTTGCCGCGCCTTTGTAAAGAGCACGCTAAGAATCCTCAGAATTCCTTAAACTTTGCCGGTTGAGAAACGGGCGGAAAGAGCGTATAATGCAGCGTGATCTTTTTTGAAAAGGAAGTGCCCGCATGCGCCCTTACGCCCTCATCGACCTCCACTGCGACACGTTGACCGACTGCATGTACGCAGGATCGAACATCATCGACACACTCGACGATCCCGCGCGCACGCTGTCGCTCACAAGTATTCCGAAGGACATCCACTGGGCGCAGTTTTTCGCCGTGTTCGTGCCCGATGAGCTGCGCGGGGAGAAGGCCATCCGCTTTTTTGATGACGCCTGCGCGAATTTCGACCGCCAGATGCGAAAATTCGCAGATCGTGTGTCGCCCTGCCGCAATGTTGCCGATATGGAGCGCGCGTGGGCGGCAGGGAAGACCGCGGCCTTTCTGAGCGTGGAAAACGGCAGCGCGTTTGCTGGCGACCTGTCGCGCATCGGGAAGACGAAGCGTCAGGGCGTCTGCGCCGTGACGCTGACGTGGAATGGGGAAAACGAGCTCGGCTCGGGCAATGTGACGGACCGCGGCCTGACGGACTTTGGCCGCGCCGCCGTGCGCGAAATGGAGCGCTGCGGCATTTTGATCGACGTCTCGCACCTGAACGACGCGGGGCTCGCGGACGTGTTCGAGACGGCGGAAAGGCCGTTTCTCGCCACGCACTCCAACGCCCGCGCAATTTGCGCGCACAAGCGCAACCTGACGGACGTGCAGATCAAGGAGATGGTGCGCCGCGGCTGCCTGATCGGCCTCAACTACTACGGGTCGTTCCTGCGCGACGGGGGAGCGGTCAGGAGCTTAGACGACGTCTATCGCCATGTGGCGCACTTTTTTGACCTCGGCGCGCGCAAAAACCTCGTCCTCGGCTCGGACTTCGACGGCGCGGTGCTGCCGCCGTGCCTTGATTCGCCGGAGAAGGCGGCGGATTTTTACGAGTATCTGCTTTCGCGCGGCGTATCGCAGCAGGACGCAGACGGCATTTTCTTTGAAAATGCTCGCACATTCCTGCGGAAAAACCTTGGGTGAGCGCAAAACGCTTGGCAGCGGGCGGCGCACTGTGATACAATCAATAAAAGCAGGGGAGGGGAGCACATGGCAAAAAAATCGAGCCGCAACACCAAGGCGCGCATCGTCTCGGCGGCGTGGAAGCTCTTTTACGAGCAGGGCTATGAGGAGACGACGGTGGAGGAGATCATCTTCGAGTCGGAGACGTCGAAGGGCTCGTTCTACCACTATTTTGACGGCAAGGACGCGCTGCTCTCGTCCCTCTCGGTGCTGTTTGACGAGCGGTATGAGGAGCTGATGCAGCAGCCCCACGATGAGATGGACTGCATCGAGCTCTTATGCTGGCTCAATCAGGAGCTGTTCACGACGATCGAGAACACGGTCTCCATCGAGCTTCTGGCGCGGCTTTTTTCCTCCCAGCTCGTGACCAAGGGAGAAAAGCACCTGCTCGACCGCAAACGCACGTACTATCGTCTTTTGCGCCAAATCGTCTCTCAGGGGCAGGAGCGCGAGGAGCTGACCGACACGCGTACCGTGAGCGAGATCGTCAAGGCCTACGCGATGTTCGAGCGCGGGCTGATGTATGACTGGTGCCTTTCGGGCGGGGAATATTCGCTTGTGCAGTATGCGCGCGAGATGATGCCGCTCTTTTTAGACGGCTTTCGCAAAAAATAAAATTCGTTTCAAAAACAGTCTACTAAATCGTCTTGCAGAAAATGCAGTAAAATCAATCAAAAATTCAGAATTTTGCAGTGCCGTACAGGAATTATTCTGTACGGCGTTCTGTATTTACGTCTGCTTTCTTTTGTGCTATATTGTGCAGGTCTTAACGAAAGCTGAAGGAGAAAATCACATGACAAGCGCACAGATCATTATTGTAGTGACCATCGTTCTCTATCTCGTCGCGATGGTGTTCGTCGGCGTGTATTTTGGCAAAAAGGGCAGCGGCAGCAGCTCGGACGACTTCTACCTCGGCGGGCGCAAGATGGGCCCCGTCGTCACGGCCATGAGCGCCGAGGCGAGCGATATGAGCAGCTACCTTTTGATGGGTCTGCCTGGCCTTGCCTACCTCTGCGGACTGCCGGAGGTGACGTGGACGGCCATCGGTCTGGCCATCGGCACGTATCTCAACTGGCTGATCGTCGCGCGCCGCCTGCGCCGGTATTCGGCCAAACTCGGCGCCATCACGATCCCCGACTTTTTCGCCCGCCGCTTCGGAGATAAGAAGCATCTGCTCTCCTGCATCGCGGCGGTCGTGATCCTCATTTTCTTTATCCCGTACACGGCGTCTGGCTTCAAGGCCATCGGCACGCTCTTCAACAGCCTCTTTGGTGTGGAGTATCATACGGCAATGATCGTCGGCGGCATCGTGGTCGTGCTGTACACGGTGATGGGCGGCTTTATGGCCGTTTCGTTCACCGACCTGATCCAGTCCATCTTCATGACCATTGCGCTCATCGTCATCGTATGCTTCGGCGTGCAGCAGGCGGGCGGACTGGACACGGTCATCGACAACGCCCGCGCGCTGCCGGGCTACCTTAACATGACGCAGGGCTACGACGCTGCGAGCGGCACAGCCGCCTCGTTCAGCACGCTGAGCATCATTTCGACGCTCGCGTGGGGTCTTGGCTACTTCGGCATGCCGCACATCCTGCTGCGCTTTATGGCCATCCGCGAGGAGAAGGAGCTCAACCAGTCCCGCCGCATCGCGACGATCTGGGTTGTGATCTCCATGTTCATCGCCGTGTTCATCGGCGTCATCGGCAACAGCGTGACCGACGCGGGCAAAGTGCCCTTCCTGACGACGAGCGCGGAATCTGAGACCATCATCATTAAATTGGCAGACCTGATGAGCCAGCACGGCGTGCTGCTCGCCGTCATGGCGGGCATCATCCTCTCCGGCATTCTGGCCGCAACGATGTCGACCGCGGACTCGCAGCTTTTGGCCGCGGCGTCCAGCGTGTCACAGGACCTCATGCAGCATTCGTTCGGTATCAAGATGAACCAGCGTACGACGATGCTGGCCGCGCGCGCCACGGTCATCGGCATCGCCATCATCGGCATGGTGCTTGCCTGGGACCCCAACAGCTCCGTGTTCCGTGTCGTTTCGTTCGCGTGGGCGGGCTTTGGCGCGGCGTTCGGCCCCGTGATGCTCTTCTCGCTCTTCTGGAAGCGCGCGAACAAGCAGGGCGCGCTCGCGGGCATGATCACTGGCGGCGCGGTGGTCTTCATCTGGAAGTACCTCATCGCGCCGATGGGCGGCGCGTGGGCCATCTACGAGCTGCTCCCCGCGTTCCTTGCGGCGTGCATTGCGATCGTGATCGTATCGCTCGCGACGCCCGCGCCGGAGAAGGCCGTCACCGATACCTTCGACGAGATCTGCGGCAAATAAAAGGGAAGAACAGGCGAGGGCTGCGGCCCTCGCTTTTCTTTGTTAGCCAAATGGAGTGAAATGGAAAAATATGACAAAAAATCCGCATTGACTATTGAAAATGGAATGACTAACGTTTATTATTGATAACATCTATTTATGGGTGCTGACATCAGGCGGCGGGATACGTGCATTTGTCCTGCCGGCCGATACTACACTGATGGCAAGCAGTGAAAGGAGAATACAGCAGTGTCAAGACTCGATATTATGACGCCCTCCCATGCCCAGACTGTCATCGACGGGCTGTACCGCGATGTGGAGCGGCGTATCGCCGCAAGCCCTCCGGGACTGTGTCCGGTGGACCTGGCCAAGAGCTTTCTGGACCTCTGCCATGCGCAGACGTGCGGCAAGTGCGTTCCCTGCCGTATCGGCCTCGGCCAGCTTTCTGAGCTGATGGAGCAGGTGCTCGAGGGCGAAGCCACGATGGAGACCATCTCGATCATCGAGCGCGTGGCGCGCGTGATCGTCAACAGCGCCGACTGCGCCATTGGCCGCGATGCGGCGCGCCTGGTGCTTGACGGCGTGCAGGGCTTCCGCGACGACTACGAAGAGCATATTCTGCGCCACCGCTGCCTTGGCGGCATGCGCGAGCCCGTTCCCTGTGTGGCGCTGTGCCCTGCGGGCGTGGATATCCCGGGCTATCTCGTGCTCATCAAGTACGGCCGCTACGCCGATGCCGTGCGCCTGATCCGCAAGGATAACCCATTCCCCTCGGCCTGCGCGTACATCTGCGAGCATCCGTGCGAGGCGCGCTGCCGAAGAAACATGATCGACGACGCGGTCAACATCCGCGGCCTCAAGCGCTACGCAGTGGATAACGCGGGCTACGTGCCGCAGCCCGACTGTGCCGAGCCCACAGGCAAGAAGGTCGCCGTCATCGGCGGCGGCCCGAGCGGCCTTTCCGCGGCGTATTACTTAGCTTTGATGGGCCACAAGATCACCGTGTATGAAAAGTGCGCGAAGCTCGGCGGCATGCTGCGCTACGGCATCCCCAACTACCGCCTGCCGCGCGAAGTGCTCGACGCGGAGATCGCGTCGATGCTGGCGCTTGGCATCGATGTGCATGTCAACGTCAATGTCGGCGACGATGTGACGTTCGACGAGCTGCGCCAGCAGAACGACGCGCTTTACATCGCGCTCGGCGCGCACACGGATAAAAAGACCGGCATCGAGGGCGAGGACGCTGGGGGCGTCATCTCCGCGGTCGAGATGCTGCGCGAGATCGGCGACGATCACATGCCGGACTTCCGCAACAAGGACATCGTCGTCATCGGCGGCGGCAACGTCGCGATGGATGTCTGCCGCAGCGCGGTTCGTCTCGGCGCGCGCAAAGTGAGCTGCGTCTACCGCCGCCGCCAGGAGGACATGACGGCCCTTCCCGAGGAAGTGGAGGGCGCCGTTGCCGAGGGCGTGGAGCTCGTGACGCTTCAGGCACCTGTCCGCATCGAGACCGATGCGAACGGTCACGCCGTCGCGCTGTGGACACAGCCGCAGATCATCGGCGAGATGGATAAAAAGGGCCGCCCCGCGCCCGAAAAGGCCAAGCGCAGCGAAAAGCGCATCGCGGCGGACGTTGTCGTTGTCGCCATCGGTCAGGGCGTGGAGACCCACGGCTTTGAGCAGACGAAGATCGCCATCAAGCGCGGCGCGTTCGTCGCCGAGGCCAGCGGCCAGATTGACAATATGGACGGCGTCTTCGCCGGCGGCGACTGCGTCACCGGCCCTGCGACCGTCATCCGCGCCATCGCGGCCGGCAAGGTCGCCGCGGCGAATATCGACGAATACCTCGGCTTCCACCACGAGATCGACCCCGGCGTCGAGATCCCCACGGCGCGGCTGAACAACAAGCCGCCCCACGGCCGTATCGACACCACCGAGCGCGAGGCAGGCGAACGCAAGCACGACTTCAAGTGCATCGAGTGCGGCCTCACGGATGAAGAGGCGTACTCCGAGGCGTCGCGCTGCCTGCGCTGCGACCACTTCGGCTACGGCATCTTCCGCGGAGGGAGGAAAGGCAAATGGTAAGAAACGTTACACTGACCATCGACCGCAAGAGCGTCACCGTGCCCGAGAATACCACGATCTTGGAGGCCGCGCGCTCGGTCAATATCAATATCCCGACGCTGTGCTACTTAAAGGACATCAACGAGATCGGCGCGTGCCGCATCTGCTGCGTGGAGGTCGAGGGCATGGAGCGCCTTGTCCCCGCGTGCGACAACGTGGTGGCGGACGGCATGGTCGTCTTCACGAACAGCGCCAAGGCGCGCGAGGCGCGCCGCATGAACCTGCGTCTCATCCTTTCACACCACGATACATCGTGCACGAACTGCACGCGAAGCGGCAACTGCACCTTGCAGCAGCTGGCGAACGACTTCAACATGCGCGGCACGCACTTCCCCAAAAAGCTGCGTCACGAGGCGGTGGATTATTCCACGCCGCTCATTCGCGAAAACGACAAGTGCGTGCAGTGCTTGCGCTGCATCCAGGTGTGCGAAAACGTGCAGAGCGTGAAGATTTGGGACCTTCTCGGCACGGGCTCGCGCACGGTCGTGGACGCATCGTACAACCGCCGCATTCAGGACACCGAGTGCACCTACTGCGGCCAGTGCATCACCCACTGCCCGACGGCGGCGCTGCGCGAGCGCGACGACACGGGTCTTGTTTTCGACGCGATCGACGATCCGAACATCGTCACCGTGGCACAGGTCGCGCCCGCGGTGCGCGCGGCATGGGCCGAGCAGTTCGGGCTCGACAGCGAGTTCGCAACGCCCAAGCGCATGGTCGCGGCGCTGCGCGAGCTGGGCTTCAACTATGTGTTCGACACTGACTTTGCCGCCGACCTCACGATCATGGAGGAAGGCAGCGAGTTTATCGAGCGCTTCACCCACAAGGATCAGTATCAGTGGCCGATGTTCACGTCCTGCTGCCCGGGCTGGGTTCGCTTTGTGAAGTCTCAGTACCCCGAACTGACGGACAATCTCTCCACGGCCAAGTCGCCCCAGCAGATGTTCGGTGCGGTGGCGAAGAGCTACTTTGCCGAAAAGGTCGGTATCGACCCCAAGCGCCTTTTCGTCGTCTCGATCATGCCGTGCGTGTCGAAAAAGAGCGAATGCGCGCTGCCGACGATGAAAAACGACGCGGGCGACCCCGATGTCGACGTGAGCATCACGACGCGCGAGCTGAACATTATGATGCGCGCGAATCACATTGAACCCAAGTACCTGCCCGAGGAGGAGTTCGACAGCCCGCTCGGCTCCGCGACCGGCGCGGCGGTCGTCTTCGGCGCGACCGGCGGCGTGATGGACGCGGCGCTGCGCTCTGCGTACTTCCTTGCTACGGGCAAGAATCCTGACCCTGACGCTTTCACCGCCGTGCGCGGCATGGACGGGTGGAAGGAAGCGACGTTCAACATCCCCGGCGCGGGCGACGTGCGCGTCGCGGTCGTGAGTTCGCTCGGGAAAGCCCGCAAGCTCATTGAGGCCGTCAAGCGCGGCGACGCAGCGTATGACTTTGTCGAGGTCATGGCCTGTCCCGGCGGCTGCGCGGGCGGCGGCGGCCAGCCCATCCACGACGGTACCGAGCTTGCCGAGGATCGCGGCAACGTGCTCTGGCGGCTCGATCAGGGTGAGCTTCTGCGCTTCTCACACGAGAATCCGGATGTCAAGGCGCTCTACAAGGACTACCTCGGCGCGCCGCTTGGCGAAAAGTCGCACCACCTGCTGCACACCGACCACAACGCGTGGCAGATGCCGCAGAAAATGCTGTAAGGACGCAAAAAAACCTCCGTATGAGATTTCTCATACGGAGGTTTTTATTGCTGAATTTTATCGGGTGTACGTGCCGTACTCACTGATGACGGCGCAGAGCTCGCTGAACACCTGCTGCGCGTCGCCGTCGATCTTGTAGGCGACGGCGCGGTTGGCGTCGTCGTAGATGAAGCCCTCGTCCCAGTTGAGGTATAGGTCGTGCTTCTGTCCGTCTTCGGGGATCCACCAGACGGTGACATAGTTCCAGTTCTGCGTGAAGCGGGAGAAAAGCGAGGTGGGCAGGCGGTAATAGCGCTGCACCGAAATTTCAGACATAGCGCTGCGCAGAGCCGCGGCGGCCTCACTGTCCGGATAGCCCTCTACCCGGCAGTCGCCGGTGTCGAACGTGCCGTAGCCGTCCGGCGTGGGAACAATGGTCGAAATGCAGAAGAGTCCGTCGACGCGGGCGGTCTCAGGCGCGGGAATCAGCTCGCCGAGCGGCTGCGCACGGCGCGGCAGCAAAAAGATAGCCACGACGAGCAGCATCGCGGCGACGGCGATGAGCACGGTTTTTCTCTTTTTATCCATGGGGTTCTCCTTTCCAAAATCAAGCTTGCTTTTTGCCGTTCAACAGGGGAGAGGGGAATCGCTTTCCGATAGTTTACCTGAGAAAGAGCTTTTTGGCAAGCCCTTCTTCGGGCGTGACATAGAGTGTGCGGTAATTGTCGTAGGTCACCATGCCGGGGCGTGCGCCCGCGGGCTTTTTGACGAACTTCACGGGGCAGTAGTCGACGGGGACGCTGCTGCTCTCCTTCGCCTGCGAGAAGTAGGATGCGAGCATTGCGGCCTCGCGCAGATCATCGTCGCTCGGCGTGAGGCCCGCGCAGCGCAGGATGACGTGCGAGCCGTGGATGTGCTGGGTGTGGAACCAGTAGTCGCGCTTGTCGGCCTTTTTTGTCAGCTGGTCGTTCTGCACGTTGCTGCGGCCGACGAGGACCTCAAGCCCACTCGAGGTTTTGAATGTGCGCGGGGCGAAGGCGCGCTTGAGCTCCTTTTTGCCGCTCGACTTTCGGATATAGTTCGTCTCCTGCAATTCGCGGCGGATCTCATTGAATTCCTGCTCGGTCTCTGCCTGCGAAAGCTCCTGCAGGACGCTTTCCAAGTACGCGCGTTCGTTTTCCGCCTTTTCGATCTGCTCGCGCAGGTGGAATTCGGCGGTCTTGAGCTTGTTGTACTGCTTGTAGTTTTTCGCGGCGTTCTGCTGGGGGGAGAGCAGCGGGTCGAGCGGGATGTCGATGGTCGGGCAGCCGTCCTCATAGTAGTTTTCCGCATGCAAGACTTCTTCTCCGCTCTTCATGCGGTACAGGTTTGCGGTGATGAGGTCGCCGCGCAGGCGGAATTCGTCGCGCTTCTGCGTCGCGGCGTAGTCGTGCTTTAAGTTCTCGGCCTTGCGCGCCATGCGGTCGCGCGCGACCGTGACCGCGTGCGTCAGCTCGCGGCCGCGGCGGGCGGAGAGCTCCTGCCGCTCACGCGCGTCGTAGAACTCGTCGAGCATTTGCGAGAAGCTCTCACGCGTCTCGACCTGCGTTTCCGCGCCGTACTGCGCGATGGGACGGTAGGTGAAATCCACGGGCTTGCCGTCGCGGTAGAGGATGACGGGCATATAGTTATCTTCCTTTACAGCGTTGGCTGTATCGGAAAATTCCTGCACCAGCGCCCCGCGCTGCGCATCGTTCAGCGCGCCGAAGCGCACGTCGGTCTCGTGTCCCGCGCGGAAGGCGAATTCGCGCGCGATCAGCGGCGAAATGCCGGTGTAATGGTCGAGCACCCACTTGTCGACAGCCTGCTCCGCGTCGCCGCCGCGCTGCGCGAGGGCGAGGGAGTCCTCCTCCTGCGATAAAAGCGACAGCTTGTCGAGCGGCGTCGGCAGATGGTAGAAAAGGCCGGGCAGCAGTTGGCGCGTGGCGGAAAGGTCCGCGTCCACGCGGCGCAGACATTCGACGATACGCCCCTGCGCGTCGAGCAGGACGAGGTTCGACCGCCGCCCCATGCACTCGAGCACGAGCTGCTTGCGGCTGATCTCGCCGAATTCGTCCGTGCACTGGAGCGTTAAAATCACCATGCGCTCAAGATCCGGCTGCTCGATGGACAGCACGCGCGCGCCGACTAAGTGCTTGCGCAGCAGCATGCAGAACATCGGCGGCTGGGCAGGGTTGTCGCGCAGAATGTTCGTGAGCTGGATGCGCGGTTGGTTTGCGCCCGCGTTGAGCAGCAGGCGCAGATTGCCGCGCAGCAGCAGAACGATTTGGTCGCGCGCGGGCTGCTGCACCTTGTCGATGCGCGCGCCGATGAGCTGAGGTCTCAGCTCGTGTAAAACTGCCCGCAGGCAGATCGCGTCAAGTGGCATTGTCGTCCTCCATCATCCGGTTGAAAAGCTCGTTGATGCGCGCGTGATCGTCGCGCAGATACAGCCAGCCGAACAGCGCCTCGAGGCCTGTGGCCTTCTGATAGTCCGCGCGGTCGGCGTGGTGGGGGATGGAATGGACATTCGCGTTGCGCCCGCGGCGGAACACAGAGGCCTCGTCCTCCGTCAAAAGGGGTAAGAGCTTTTCGGCAAAGCGCGCCTGCTGCGGCGCGCAGACGAGCTCGACCGTCGCGCGGTGAAGGCCCTTGCCCGTCGCCTTGCCGTGCACGCACAGATATGTGCGCACAAGCAGCTCATACACCGCGTCGCCCAGATGGGCGAGGCCGATGGAGCTGATGGCGCGGATGGCGTCGTCGTTCATTTTGGCTTGCGTATAATCGTACATAAAAACTCCTGAGGTTTGAAAGTACACATATTCTATAACCTTGTCGGAATTCTGTCAATCGGCGCGCGCTGCCGCGCGCGAAAAGCCGTTGCGCTTTTGCAAAAATCCGCTATAATGGCAGAAAAGACAAGACCTTTGAGATCGGAGAAGAGAAGCCTATGAAAAAACTGACCACCGCGCTGCTCACGGCGCTTTTGCTGCTGAACCTTGCCGCCTGCGGCGAAAAGGAGCCGGACGACACCCCGTCCGGCTACGACGATTCGCTCATTTCCGAGCTTTACAGCGAGGAGGGCGAGTACACGGACGCCGAGAACAACACGCTCGCATACAGCTACCATGTGCCAAGAATCGTGTCGGAAACGGCGGTCGCCGCCGCGCTGAACGACGAGATCGCCGATCAATTCGGCGCGCTCGTGCAGGAGCAGAAGAACATGATGGCCTCCCGCGTTTCGCTCACATGCCTTTCCGTCACGTGGACGAGCTACTGGAACGACAGCCTGCTCTGCCTTGTGGTGCGCGCGAAGATGGACGGCGACACGAGCACGACGGAGACGTACAGCTACGACTTTTTCGGCGGCAAACGCCTCATGAGCGAGGACCTGCTGGCGCGCTGCGAGCTTTCAACGCAGGACTTCATCACGGCGGCGCGCCGCACCGCGGCAAACTACTTTGATGAGACGTACCGAGATGCGCTCAGCGGCAGCATGGGCGGCGCGGGCTTCATCGCGTCCTATGCCGAGCGCCGCGCGTGGACGCTCTCGGACGAGAACATCAACGCGGAGATGCGGCTCTATCTCGACGGCGGCGTGCTGCACATGATCGTGCCCATCGGCTCGTTTGCCGGGGCGGAGAGCTACGACGCTGACCTTGCGCTCGACCTCTCCGCGCGCGAGACGGTCGAGAAGACGGCGCAGGACAGCTTTGTCAAGGCCGCGCTCTCGGGCGGCGATTTGACGGTCAGCTTTGAAAAGACGGCGGACTCCGCGTGGTACGCGGAGAATTTCCGCTTTGACTACGAGACCATCTACCCCGTGGAAGGCCTGTATTCCGACTACACGGATGTGTTCGTCGGCTCGGTGGGGCAGGGGTACTTCCCGTACATCTTCCTGCTGACGAGCGAGGGCACGGTGGAGTACGTGAACCTGCTCGAGGGCCTGACGGCGGGCTTCCTCTGCGACGGCGGACCGCTCGGCGGCGTGAAGGGCATTGTTTCGTTCGAGTCCGGCGAGATCGAGGAGGACTACGGCACGTATCAGACGGTGTTCGCCGTCGACGCATCAGGGGAGAAACACGACCTCTCCGGCGCGGTCAGCGACGCGGACTACACGATCCCGTCGGAATTTCTCGGCGAGTGGACGGCGACCGTGACGCACGACACCGCCGAGCAGGGCAGTTACGACAGCGACTATATCCTGACGCTGACCGATGGCGGCGGCCTCACGGTGCAGGACATCAACAGCGAGGTCGGGATTTTCTTTGAGTACACCGGCCAGCTCAACTACCTCGGCACGAACGGCGAGGGCATGGTCTTTGGCTATCACTTGAACGAGAATGCGGGCACGGTGCGCTACGGCGCGTTCACGCTGCTGCGCGGCAGCGACGGCCTGCACGTCAAATCCGTCGCAGGCGAAAACTTCTTCGACGCGCCGAGCGGACGCTACACCGTGTTTGCGAGAGGGTAAAAAGAAAAGCAGGGCCTTTTTTGAGCGCGGAAGGGCCCTGCTTTTTTGCGGCTTTGACGCGCTAAGCAAAATTAGAGGGGGGTACCGCTTTGACCGCGCTCCTGATCCATGCGGTTACACCCCCTTGGCATCTGACGGGAGAAAGAGGCTTTGGCGGCATCCGGAGACCAAGGAGAAAGCCTCTCAAATCGGGGAAAATGCTCTAGTGAAAGGAGAACCTTTCAAAAAAGCAAAGATTTCTTCAAAAAAGTGTTGACAGGTTCTACTCTCTGTGCTATATTATCACTTGTTCCGAGCCGAACGGAACGGTAAAAACAAAACGGCATGGGGGTATAGCTCAGCTGGGAGCTCGGTTGAAGCGGTAAACAACCCCCGCACTAATTGAATAAGAAATTACTCAGCGCACCCCTTACATGGGGGTATAGCTCAGCTGGGAGCCCGGTTGAAGCGGTAAACAACCCCCGCACTAATTGAATAAGAAATTACTCAGCGCACCCCTTACATGGGGGTATAGCTCAGCTGGGAGCCCGGTTGAAGCGGTAAACAACCCCCGCACTAATTGAATAAGAAATTACTCAGCGCACCCCTTACATGGGGGTATAGCTCAGCTGGGAGAGCGCTTGACTGGCAGTCAAGAGGTCAGCGGTTCGATCCCGCTTATCTCCACCAATCGGGTGCGCTGAGTATTCTTAATAAATGCTTGCTTTGAAAAAAGCAAGTTTTTTGTTTTATGCCCACTTCTCTTTTGAAGCGGGCTTTTCTTATGCGGCGATTGCCGAAATGTCCAGCCCAGCGCTGAACTGCTCAAAGTCAATGTTGAAGTCGATATGCAGCCGATAGTCTCGATACACTTCCACACGCCGGATCAGGCAGCTCACAATCATTTTCTTTGACTCCATGCTGGCGCTGTCGTACATGTCCGCCCATGAGATAATATCGTCGTACTGAGCGTTTAAGGCATCCAGCATGGCCTGCCCCTCGTCGTAGGCCGCCTGCGCTGTCTCCATAGTATGCTGAACTTCGAGACATTTTGTCTCACAGTCAGAGATCAGAGAACTAAGCAAGTCCTGCGGAAAAGCGCTTTCGCCCCGGAGGGATTTAATGACCTCCGCTCGGAGCGTATCAAGCTCGGCGGCAGCCTTGGCATAATCGGATTTAGCGCTTTTGAGAAGTGCTTTTCGTTCTTCCATCTTTTCACGATAACGGATATTGACGATTTCACTTTTGGGGATCG
>OLNQ01002650.1_pt1 | contig 15338 bp, 10 predicted proteins | sample 1672821 | NCBI WGS metagenome assembly OLNQ01 (sample SAMEA3136727, study PRJEB25190) | human gut metagenome | biome: human gut; feature: human-associated habitat; material: faeces | place: Austria | collected 2013 | reverse complement strand
GGATTCACAATGTCTTTCCCGGCAATGTTCGGAGCCGTCCCGTGAGTAGCCTCAAAAATGGCATGCCCCGTTTTATAGTTGATATTCGCACCCGGTGCAATGCCGATGCCGCCTACCATGGCAGCCAGTTGGTCGGACACATAATCGCCGTTCAGATTCAACGTGGCAATCACGGAATATTCTTCGGGGATAAGCAACGTGTTCTGCAAGAATGCATCGGCAATGCAGTCCTTGATGACCAGACGCCCTTCTGCCAGTTCTTTACCAAACTCACGTTCTGCCAGTTCGTACCCCCACTTCTTGAAGCCGCCTTCCGTAAATTTCATGATGTTTCCTTTGTGTACCAAGGTCACGGAAGGCAGATGATGCTCAAGGGCGTATTGGCAGGCGGCACGCACCAAGCGCTCTGTTCCTTCTCTCGAAACGGGCTTCACGCCAAACGAGGAGGTTTCGGGAAAACGGACTTTTGTCACCCCCATGTCATCACGGAGAAAACGATAGAACTTTTCAGCCTCCGGAGTTCCGGCTTCCCATTCGATGCCTGCATAAATATCCTCGGTATTCTCACGGAATACGCACATATCCACCTTCTGTGGCTCTTTGAGTGGAGAAACAATGCCCTTATACCAACGTACCGGACGTTGGCAGACATACAAATCGAGCGTCTGACGCAAGGCTACGTTCAAGGAACGGATACCTCCACCGACGGGAGTTGTCAAAGGACCTTTGATGCCCACCTTATAGGTGCGGAAGGCTTCCATGGTTTCGTCCGGCAACCAGGAGCCGGTTTCGTGGAAAGCACGTTCTCCTGCCAGCACTTCTTTCCATTCAATGCCACGCCGGTCACCATAGGATTTCTTGACAGCGGCATTCACGACAGCCTGCATGGATGGGGTCACTTCTGCTCCCACTCCATCGCCGGTAATAAAAGGTACAGTAATTTTTTCCATATTCTATCTTGCATTAAGTGCAGAACCGGCCCGGAACCAAGCTATCTGCTGTTCGTTATACGTATGTTGTACTTCAAAACTTTCTTTACTCCCATCCTCGTGATGAAGAACCACCTTCAACGTGCGTCCCGGAGCAAAATCTTTCAGCCCCATGACAGAAATCAGGTCGCGTTCCCGAATCTTGTCATAATCGGCCTTATCCGTAAAGGTCAGCGCCAACATGCCTTGTTTCTTTAAGTTCGTCTCATGGATACGGGCAAAACTCTTCGCCAAAATGACGCGTACATTCAGGAAGCGCGGTTCCATGGCAGCATGCTCACGGCTGGAACCTTCACCATAATTCTCTTCGGCAACGACCATGGAAGGGATACCTTCGGACTTATACAGCTTCGCAGTGCCTGACACTGTTCCATAGGTATTGGTGGAGCGGTTCCAAACCTTGTTCGTCTCTCCATTGAAAGCATTGACAGCCCCCATCAGCATATTGTCCGAAATATTCTCCAAATGTCCCCGGAAACGTAGCCATGGCCCTGCCATGGAAATGTGGTCGGTGGTACATTTCCCCTGTACTTTAATCAATAAAGGCATGTCCAGCAAATCCATGCCATCCCAGGCAGGGAAGGGAGTCAGCAGTTGCAAGCGCTGTGAATGAGGATTGACCGTAATTTCCGTCTGTCCCTTGTTTGGAGCAATATATCCTTTTTGTCCTCCGATGAATCCGTGTGCCGGCAATTCCTCACCGACCGGTTCGGACAGTTTCACAACCTCTCCTTTGGCATTGACCAGCGTATCCCGCAAGGGGTCGAAACAGAGGTCGCCTGCAATGGTCAGTGCCATCGTTATCTCCGGGGAAGCGACGTAAGCAAAAGTATTGGGATTTCCATCGGCACGTTTGGCAAAATTACGGTTAAAAGAGGTGACGATGGAATTCTTGCGTCCGGGGTCATCAGTATGGCGCTTCCACTGGCCAATACAAGGTCCGCAGGCATTCGCCATTATCGTTGCGCCAATATCTTCGAAAGCGGCAATCATGCCGTCGCGTTCAGCAGTAGCACGTATCTGCTCCGAGCCGGGGTTGACAATCAGCGGGGAAGCAACCTTCAAATTCTTTTCCTTTACCTGCCGGGCAAGGGAGGCTGCGCGGCTCAAATCCTGATAGGACGAATTGGTGCACGACCCTATCAGGCCGACTTCCATCCGGCGGGGATAGTTATTGGTTATCACTACCTCGGCAAATTTCGATATCGGTGTTGCTGCATCCGGCGTAAAGGGCCCGTTGATATACGGTTCCAACAGCGAGAGGTCTATTTCAATGATGCGGTCGTAATATTTTTCCGGATTTGCCAGCACTTCGTCGTCGGCGCGAAGGTCGGCAGCTACGGAAGCAGCCATTTTTGCCACTTCTTCACGTCCGGTAGCCTTCAAATAAGTACCCATGCGCTCATCGTAAGGGAAAAGGGAGGTAGTCGCCCCCACCTCTGCCCCCATATTGCAGATGGTAGCCTTTCCAGTGGCAGACAATGAAGCGGTTCCCGGTCCAAAATATTCAATGATGGCATTGGTTCCCCCTTTTACAGTAAGAATACCCGCCAACTTCAGAATAACGTCTTTGGGAGCTACCCAGCCACTCAATTTACCCTTCAAGTGTACGCCTATCAGACGCGGCATTTTCAATTCCCATTCCATGCCAGTCATCACATCCACCGCATCGGCACCACCCACACCAATGGCCACCATGCCCAAACCTCCGGCATTGGGCGTATGAGAGTCCGTGCCTACCATCATTCCACCCGGAAATGCGTAGTTCTCCAATACCACCTGGTGAATAATGCCTGCTCCCGGCTGCCAAAAACCTATGCCATAGCGGGAAGAAACATCACGGAGAAAATTATAGACCTCCTCGTTGGTCTTCGTAGCAGTCGCGATATCTTCTTTTGCACCTTTATATGCTTGAATCAAATGGTCACAGTGCACAGTGGAAGGCACGGCAACCTGCTCACGGCCTGCATTCATAAATTGCAATAAGGCCATTTGGGCCGTTGCATCCTGCATGGCCACACGGTCGGGACGGAAATTCACATAGTCTTCTCCCCGTCTGTAGTTCTTCACTTTATCCCCATCATACAAATGAGCATACAAAATTTTCTCCGCTAAAGTCATCGGACGCTGTAGTACATTCCGTACACGTTCTATCTTCTCCGAATAAGCGGCATAAAACGCTTTGAGCATCGTTAAATCATATACCATAACCACTATTTTTTAGTTTTTCATTATTGTAAAGATTACAAATTAATATCATAAACAAATAAAAAGGCTGAATAGTTTAACAAAATAAAGCATTTTTTCCGTCGGAAGCGAAGAATGATTACCTTTGCAACCATGAAGGAACAAGATTCAAATAGTCCTATTATTCACCTCCAGCAGCAACAACTTTTGCTGCGCATGGAATACGAATACGAAAAAGAGGAATTCAAACGCCAAACCGAAAACATGGGGGTTGCCCGGAAAGTGAAACGGGGACTTTGCTGGTATCCTGCCACTCCGGGACGAAGTTACTATAATTCACTGAATCAATTAGTAATAGAAATTACACACACAGAAAATACCGATATAGAACATAATTTTGAGTTCGGCCGTCCCGTATGTTTTTTCCGCCAGTCTGCCGATGGAAAAATAACCTATATGAACTTCACCGCTACCGTAAGCTATGCCGACGAGACACGGATGGTAGCGATAATGCCCGGAGCCGGTGCCGTGATGGAAGTGCAGGAAACGGACAACCTCGGCGTGCAACTTTATTTCGACGAAACATCCTATCGGACCATGTTCGAAGCCTTGGAAGATACGTTACGCTCCAAAGGCAACCGCCTGGCCGAATTGCGGGACATATTGCTGAGAACCTCGAAAGCCGGTTTCCGAGAGCTCTATCCCGTACGGTTTCCCTGGCTGAACTCCACGCAGGAAACAGCTGTAAACAAAGTGCTGTGTGCTCGCGACGTGGCCATTGTACATGGTCCTCCAGGAACCGGAAAAACGACCACCTTAGTGGAAGCCATCTACGAAACCCTGCATCGGGAACCGCAGGTACTGGTATGTGCCCAAAGCAATACTGCCGTCGACTGGATTTCGGAAAAACTGGTAGACCGTGGCGTCAATGTCCTGCGTATCGGCAATCCGACCCGTGTCAACGACAAGATGCTTTCCTTTACCTACGAGCGTCGTTTCGAGAACCATCCGCTTTATCCGGAGCTGTGGAGCATCCGGAAAAATCTCCGTGAACTGGGCAGCCGTGCCCGCCGTGGCAGCTATGACGAACGCGAAGGAGTACGCAGCCGTATGAGCCGCCTGCGCGACCGCGCCACCGCATTGGAAATACAAATCAATGCAGAGCTTTTTGATGGGGCACATGTCATAGCCTCCACGCTAGTAAGCAGCAATCACCGGCTGCTGAACGGACGCCGTTTCGGCACCCTTTTCATTGATGAAGCAGCCCAGGCCTTAGAAGCTGCCTGCTGGATAGCTATCCGAAAAGCAGACCGCGTGGTGTTGGCGGGTGACCACTGCCAACTTCCGCCCACTATAAAATGCTACGAAGCTGCCCGTGGAGGTCTGGAACGAACATTGATGGAGAAAGTGGTGTCCAACAAACCTGCCGTTGTCTCTTTGCTGAAAGTACAATACCGCATGCACGAGGAAATCATGAAATTTCCTTCCCAATGGTTTTATAATGGCGAGTTGGAAGCCGCTCCCGAAGTGCGTTACCGGGGCATCCTGGACTGGGATACCCCCATCCACTGGATTGACACCTCCGAAATGGATTTCAAAGAAGAATTTGTGGGAGAGACTTTCGGACGCATTAATAAGGCGGAAGCGGACCTGCTCCTATCAGAACTGAAAATCTACATCAACCGTATCGGTGGCAACCGCATTCTGGAAGAAAAAATAGACATCGGCATCATCTCCCCTTACAAGGCACAAGTGCAATATCTCCGCAGCAAGATAAAGGCAGACGCTTCACTCAAGCCTTATCGCAGCTTGTTCACTGTAAATACGGTGGATGGCTTCCAAGGGCAAGAGCGCGATGTTATCTTCATCAGCCTTGTCCGTGCCAACGAAGAAGGACAGATAGGATTCCTGAATGATTTAAGGAGAATGAATGTAGCCATCACCCGGGCACGTATGAAGCTGGTGATATTGGGAGAGGCAGAGACGCTGAAACATCACGGTTTTTACCGGAAGCTATTGGAGTTTATTCAAAATATAGGGAATCAATAATAAAGAAATACCCCCTCCGGTAACACCGAAGAGGGTATTTCACCTATTTATATAAAGCTGATTAATTGTTTTCCGGACGAAGTTTACGAACTGTAACAGCTGTCTGCCACATTTCGCTTTCACGCAAGGCTTTCAATTCTGCATTCAGCTTCTCACGATAATCGGGTTTGGAGTTACTGTCGATAGAAATCTGAGCTTCGTTGCCCGACTTCACACTTGCATACAATTTCTGTACAACCGGCTTGATGGCATCATGGAACGGGGTCATCCAATCCAGCGCACCACGCTGTGCCGTAGTAGAACAGTTGGCATACATCCAGTCCATACCGTTCTTGGCAAACAATGGCATCAAAGATTGAGTCAACTCTTCCACTGTTTCATTGAATGCTTCAGAAGGAGTATGGCCGTTTTCGCGCAATACTTCATACTGAGCCAACAGCAATCCCTGGATAGCACCCATCAATGAACCGCGTTCACCGGTCAAGTCGGAAGTGGCTTCGCGGATGAAAGTTGTCTCGAACAAATATCCCGAACCGATACCGATACCCAGTGCAATCGTCTTGTCAAAAGCCTTACCCGTAGCATCTTGATAGACGGCATATGATGAGTTCAAGCCACGCCCTTCGAGGAACATGGTACGAAGTGAAGTACCGGAACCTTTGGGAGCAACCATAATAACATCAATATCTTTAGGAGGAACCACGCCGGTACGGTCGTTCCAGGTAATAGCAAAACCATGAGAGAAGTAAAGAGCCTTTCCGGGAGTCAAATAAGGTTTGATAGTCGGCCATACAGACATTACAGCTGCGTCAGACAACAGACACATGACGATAGTACCTTTCTGACAAGCCTCTTCGATGCCGAACAAAGTCTCACCCGGTACCCATCCGTCAGCCACAGCCTTTTCGTATGTCTTACCCGGACGTTGTCCTACAATCACATTGAAACCGTTATCACGCAAGTTGCAAGCCTGGCCCGGGCCTTGTACGCCATAACCGATTACTGCAATTGTTTCATCTTTCAAAATCTCACGTGCTTTTTCCAAAGGAAATTCTTCGCGGGTCATTACATTCTCAATAACACCGCCAAAATTCAATTGTGCCATTTTTTGTTTTAATTTTTATTTGTGGCTTACGCCAACGTTGATAAATTTATTTATTTCTCTGTAAATATCACTTTAGAGCGACAGACCACTTCGCTGCCATTCTTTTTCACCTCCACATCGTAAACGCCCTCACCGGCATCATCCATGAACAAAGTCAACTCATCCCCATAATAGCTTTCGGCTACATATGCCATTTCAAAACGACGGATGCGCTTCTCCTTATACATCTCTATCGGGAACAAATCAAGGATATGCTCGATGTAACGGATGCTGTTCACATGCCCGTTAATGTCAATATCACTGTATTTGGCTACCAAAGCAGCAACCGGTTCCTTTGAGGCCACCTTTATCCGCGAAGGTTTTTCTATCGGGCAAGGCTCATCGCAAACATAATCTACAATGCTGCCACTATGAAGAGCCAGCAAATCTGCCGGCTTACGGGTATTCATGCTAATCATCGCCCAAACGGAACGTGCATACCCAATCTTCTTACCCTCCTTATCGATGATAGCGAAATTACGGTCTGTAAAAAGGCGATAGACATTCTCCACCCAAGTCTGAATGGAGAAATCTTCGTACTGATAAGGCATTTCATCCAGTTCGACAGCCAGACGGGACAATACCCAAGTATAATTGTCCTCGTTTAGAGTCGCGATGCCAAAACCGCGGTCGCTGGCATGGAAACCCGCACAATTCAACAAATGGTTGCCCAATACTCCCATTGTCAGCCGTCCGGTAAAGTCGACATGAAACGGTTCGGCAACAAACTTGTAGGTACCTATTTTATTGTTCTCGCTCATCATGATTCCTGGTGTTTACTTTGACGATATTTTGCTTCACGGTCCGCCAGATATTCATTGACACGCTCAAAGCAGCTGGTCGTAATGGCTACGCGACCCGAACGGACGAACTGAAGTACGCAATCCAACTGGCGCAACTCCTCATAAAGATTGGTTATTTCCTCACTCATGCCATTCTTCTCAACAATGGCAAATACAGCATTCACCTCCACAATACGGGCATTGTACTTACGGATTACTTTGGACACCTCCGGTTTTTCTTCCAGCGTAGGGGTCGTTATTTTATAAAGGGCAATCTCGTGCTGATAGATTTCATCATCCGTGAAATAATGGGCTTGCAGCACATCTATTTTCTTGGTAATCTGCTTGGTCACCTTTTCAATGGTATCCTTATCCGTCCAAGCGGTAATGGTATATTTATGTACCCCCTTGATGGAGGAGGCCGATACATTCAAACTCTCGATGTTTATCTGCCGGCGGGTAAACACAGCCGTCACCTGATTCAGCAAACCGGCAAAGTTTTCCGAATGAACAATGATTGTATATAGTTTTTTATCCATAGATAGAGTAAATTCTTTAATTTCGCATGACTTCAGCATTCCAACAACATCTGATTGACCGAACCGCCCGGAGGTGTCATCGGCATTACATTTCCTTCTTCCTCCACACAAGCTTCGAGCAGGAACGGTCCGTCAGTCGCTATCATCTCGTCAATCGCTTTTGCCAGCTCCTCGCGGGTCATTACCCTGCGTGCAGGAATATCATATGCCGAAGCAATCTTCATATAATCCGGATTCATCATCGGAGTAAACGAATAACGACGATTGAAGAACATCGCCTGCCATTGACGAACATTGCCCAGGAAGTTATTGTTCAACAGAATCATCTTCACCGGAGCCTTTTGTTCCATGATGGTACCCAGTTCCTGCAGGTTCATCTGCAAGCCGCCGTCTCCCATGAATACGCATACCGTGCGGTCCGGACGTCCAAAAGTGGCACCGATAGCTGCCGGAAGGCCGAAGCCCATAGTACCCAGACCACCGGAAGTAACAATGCTACGTTCCTTGCTGTATTTGAAATAACGGGCGGACATCATCTGATTCTGGCCGACATCAGTCACCAATATCGCCTCGTTATGGGTAGCCTCACTCACAGCACGCACCACCTCACCCATGCTTAGCGCTTTTCCTGCCGGATGTAATTCCGGACGGATTACCTTTTCCTCTTCCACTTCCTCGTATTGCCGGAAACTGTCAATCCATTCCTGATGGTTGGCGGGTTCCAGCAATTGGGTAACGGCAGCCAGTGTCTCTTTGCAATCTCCCAGGACAGCAACATCAGTCTTTACATTCTTATCTATTTCGGCAGGGTCAATATCAAAGTGGATAATCTTCGCCTGCTTGGCATATGTTTCCAATTTACCCGTCACACGGTCATCAAAGCGCATGCCTACGGCGATAAGGACATCACATTTATTGGTATTGATATTGGGCCCCAGGTTACCGTGCATACCAAGCATTCCTTTGTTCAACGGATGGTTCGTAGGTAATGCGGAAAGTCCCAATAAAGTGCATCCGGCAGGCATTCCGGCTTTCTCAATGAAAGCACGAAGCTCTTGCTGGGCTTCTCCCAGCTCCACGCCTTGTCCAACCAGCACCAAAGGCCGTTTCGCACCATTTATTAATTCAGCAGCCTTCCGTATGGCCTCCGGCTCCATTTCGGGAACGGGAAGATAGCTACGGACATAGTCCACCTTAGTAGGCGCATATTCTGTTTTCTCCACTTGGGCGTTTTTAGCAAAATCCAGCACGACCGGTCCCGGACGTCCGCTCTTTGCCACATAGAAAGCACGTGCCACTGCCCAGGCCACATCTTCTGCACGACGAATCTGGTAACTCCATTTCGTGATAGGCTGAGTAATGCCTACCAAGTCCACTTCCTGAAATGCATCCGTACCCAAGAAGTTCGTCCCTACCTGGCCGGCAATGACAACGATAGGCGTACTGTCAATCATGGCATCTGCAATGCCCGTGATAGTATTGGTAGCACCCGGTCCACTGGTAACCAGACAAACGCCAACCTCGCCTGATACACGTGCAAAGCCTTGTGCCGCATGGGTTGCTCCTTGTTCATGACGAACCAAGATGTGGTTCAATTCCTTCCGATGGTCGTATAAGGCATCGAATACCGGCATGATGCTCCCTCCCGGATAACCGAAAATAGTCTTTACTCCCTGATGCTCCAGAGAGCGCATCAATGCTTCTGCGCCTGTTATTAGAGCCTCACCCCGACCCTCTCCTTGGGAGAGGGAGGAAAAGTTACTCTTTTTATTATTATCAGCCATACTTTATCTATTCATTATATTTAAAAGCTCAATAGTAGCTTGAAAAATTTGTTTCATTCTCTCCTCCCCTCGCTTTCGGAAAGGGGGGCTTTTAATCAATCAGCCTCACAGCCCCTTTGTCAGCGGAACTCACCATACTGGCATATGCTTTCAATGCTTTGGAGACTTCACGGTTGCGGGTTACCGGAGTCATAGGGCGTGCTGCAAGCTCTTCATCCGTCAACTTCACATTGATAGAACGGTTCGGTATATCAATTTCGATAATGTCCCCATCCTTAATCTTGCCGATATTACCACCGGCAGCCGCTTCGGGAGAAACATGTCCGATACTTAGTCCGGAAGTACCGCCACTAAAACGCCCGTCGGTAATCAATGCACACTCCTTACCCAGATGGCGGGATTTGATATAAGAAGTAGGATAAAGCATCTCTTGCATACCCGGTCCACCTTTCGGCCCTTCGTGAGTGATGACGACGACGTCTCCACTGACCACCTTTCCACCCAGAATACCGTCACAAGCCGCATCTTGTGAGTCGAAGACTTTCGCTGGCCCCGTAAATTTCCAGATACTCTCGTCTACACCGGCAGTCTTGACAACGCAACCGTCCTGAGCTATATTTCCCTTCAAAACCGCCAGACCGCCATCCTTGCTGTATGCATGTTCCAAATCACGGATACAACCAGTCGCACGGTCCGTATCGAGTTCCTTATAAGACGCATTTTGTGAGCCGAGTACCAGATTGAACTTTCCGGCTGCCGCACTGGAGTATTTCTTGATTGCCTCTTTACATACATTAGAGCTGGTAATACTATACCGGTCGATTGCCTCTGCCAACGTCATTCCATCCACACGGCGGACATTCGTATCGACCAATCCGCCCTTGGCAAGCTCATCCATGATGGCAATGATGCCACCGGCACGGTTAACGTCTTGTACATGATACTTTTGGGTATTGGGAGCTACCTTGCATAAGCAGGGGGTCTTGCGAGAGAGCATGTCAATGTCGTCCATCTTAAAATCCGCTCCGGCTTCGTGAGCCACAGCCAACAAATGAAGTACTGTATTAGTGGAACCGCCCATCGCAATATCCAGCGTCATGGCATTCAAAAATGCCTCGCGAGTAGCAATACTGCGCGGGAGTACACTCTCATCCCCTTCTTCATAATATCTAAAGGCATTCGCTACAATCAACTTAGCTGCATCCTCAAACAGTCTCTTGCGATTTTCGTGAGTGGCTACAATCGTGCCGTTACCGGGCAGTGCCAATCCAATCGCTTCATTCAGGCAATTCATGGAATTAGCGGTAAACATGCCTGAGCAGCATCCGCAAGTGGGGCAGGCATGTTGCTCAATCTGTGCCACCTCTTTATCGCCCACACTTTCATCAGCAGATTTAATCATAGCATCAATCAAATCCAAATGTTGTCCGTTCCATTCCCCGGCTTCCATCGGACCGCCTGAAACAAACACAGTCGGTATATTCAGCCTCATAGCCGCCATCAACATCCCCGGAGTAATCTTGTCACAGTTACTGATGCAAACCATAGCATCCGCCTTATGGGCATTTACCATATACTCCACACTATCGGCAATGATATCTCTTGAAGGCAGGGAATAAAGCATACCGTCGTGTCCCATAGCGATACCGTCGTCAATGGCAATCGTATTGAACTCCGCAGCAAAACACCCCAGCTTTTCAATCTCTTCCTTTACAAACTGGCCTATTTCGTGCAGGTGTACATGTCCGGGGACGAATTGTGTAAATGAATTGACTATAGCGATAATGGGCTTACCCATCTGTTCCTTCTTCATACCATTCGCCGTCCACAATGCACGGGCTCCCGCCATGCGGCGACCTTGTGTGCTGAACGAGCTGCGTAACTGATGCTTCATTTTCAAATCTCCTTTTAATGAAAAAGCCTCTCCCACTATAGTGAGAAAGGCTTAATAAATTATCTTCTAACGTACGAATACATACATAACCTTTCTCACGCTCTTGATGCCACCACCACGACGCGAATAATATGCAGGACTGCCAGGTTAATAGATGTATGTAAATTCATAACTTAATTCTTCTTTTTTGTTTCAAACGTGCTGCAAAGGTAAGGGCTTTTTTATAATCTCCAAACAAATTGAAGAAAAAAATAAGATAAATATGAATAATCGTAAGAAAAAATCGCCCTAAAATCCTATTTTATCACTTAACAGTTCTAAATAGAACCATTCAGACAGCCAATGTAAATGTATTGCCAATCATTGAAACCATTTAATAATCTGAAAATTACCAAAGGCTCTCTACATCCCGAAACAAATAATTCGTATCTTTGTCTCTTCAAATACTCAAAAAAACAGTATTTACTAATTAAATAAAGATAGAAAATTAATGGAAACAGTAGAAAACAAGTACATCACCGTAGCATATAAGCTGTACTCAATCGAAAACGGAGAAAAAGATTTCGAAGAAGAAGCACCCGTAGAGCATCCTTTCCAGTTTATCTCAGGTCTGGGAATGACACTCGAACCTTTTGAAGCCCAGATAAAAGACTTGCAGATAGGCGATAAATTCGACTTTACCATTCCGGCATCAGAAGCTTATGGTGAATATGACGACGACCATGTCATTGACCTCCCCAAAGAAATCTTCATGATAGAAGGAGAATTCGACAGCGACCGTGTAGTGGAAGGCGCTGTCATCCCCTTGATGACTTCTGAAGGTCAACGCATCAATGGAAGTGTAGTAGAAGTAAAGGAAGACGTAGTTGTAATGGACATGAATCATCCACTCGCAGGTTGTGATTTGAACTTTACCGGAGAAGTGGTGGAAAGCCGCCCGGCCACGAACGAAGAGCTTGCTGAAGTTGCCCGTATGATGGGTGGCGGTTGTGGTAGCTGCGGTTGTGGTGACTGTGGCGACGGATGCGGCGACCATGAATGTGGAGGCGGATGCTGCCACTAAAGAATTAAAAATTAAAGAATTAAAAATTAAAGAATCAGACTACACAGTATTAAGCATGCCGCATGGTAATTCTTTAATTTTTAATTCTTTAATTTTCAAATTCTATATTATTTACTTGTCATTATCTCCAATACCAATTTATCAGTTTCATTCATTCCTTTAGAACCGATTTTTGTCAGATTACGGATACTTTGATCCACATCCTCATCAATAATACCTTCTACGGAAGTCACACAACGGTTTTCCATGGCCATGATGGCTGAAAGCACTGCGGTTGAAACTCCGGTGGTTACTTTCAATGCACAACTGGGCTTGGCACCATCACAAATCATTCCGGTAAGATTGGCAATCATGTTCTGTACAGCATATGCCACCTGTTCATAAGTTCCTCCCATTAGCCAAGTTATACCGCAACTGGAACCCGTAGCAGCAACCACACAACCGCATAAGGCAGATAAGCGTCCCAAACTCTGCTTGATATAAATTACCGTCAAATGGCTCAACATCAAGGCGCGTATCAATTCTTCCTCCGATTTTCCGTTTTCTTCGGCATAAATCAAAACCGGCAACGTAGCGGATATACCTTGATTACCGCTTCCTGAATTACTCATGACCGGAATCATAGCTCCTGCCATACGGGCATCGCAGGCACCGGAAGTATAAGAAAGAATATGGGAAAAAACACTATCCCCCATAACCTTGTGCTCATAAGTACCGCGAAGGATTTTTCCCAGACCATGTCCGTAATCACCCTCAAAAGAACGTTCTGCAGCCGCCTTATTCAGACGGGCCGTTTCAAGGATAAAACGGATGTCGTCTAATGGGGTTGTCATGGCGAAGTCATACACTTTGCGTAAAGTCAAGTCCAATACATCCTCCTCTTCGATACAAGAGGCAATTTGTTTGTCCAATAAGATGTCACCGTTGCGCGTTATATAAGTAAAGCAAGTATGCCCACCGGCAATAATAGCTGTTGCCTTGTCCGTATCAGCTTCACAACATACTTCTATATAAAGCTTCTCTTCCATATCGTTTTTTAAAGATATATGAATGCGCTTTTCTTCTATGAAACGCTTTCCTGCCTCCACTGCATCAGGAGTACTTTCTTTCAAAACCTCCAATTGATATGCCGACTTACCTATTAAGGCGCCAAGCGCCACAGCAATCGGTAATCCAATCATCCCCGTACCTGGAATACCCACTCCCATTGCATTTTTCAGAATATTGGCACTCAGCAATACAGTTATCTTTTCGGGACGCTTATTCAGCACTTCCGCAGCCTTTGCTACACACAATGCCACAGCTATAGGTTCTGTACAACCAATGGCAGGAATTACTTCAGATTTAACCAAAGCAATAATCTGTCGTCTTTCCGTTTCTGTCATATCATTTCTACAATTTGATTATTTATCATGCAAATGTAGGAAAAAACAAACAAAAATCCCTCCTCTATAACCTGAAAATCAGGAGACAAAGGAGGGAAAATTCCATATCGAAAAAAAAGTTATTTAGCGGCAGTCAAGTTCAAACCAACTTCCAAACGAGTTGTTTCATTAATTATTTCAGGTAAACCCTTCAACATACCTTCTGCCATACCGGCCATACTTCCAAAATCAGGATCAGCTTTCATTGCTTCGATAAGCATATTCACAAACTCCTCATCCGAGAATAAAGGAGCAACTATATTTTTCATCAAAGGCAATAACAAATCCGTATTCAAATAAGCCTTTAATTTACCTTCGTTCTTTTCGTAAGTCAAAGGCACACCGTCAGTTACCAAAGGAAGCAAAGACGTAACAGCCTGAGACAAGATTTCACTCATATCGATAGCCTTGGTAGAACTGCCCAGACGTTTTACATTGGCGATGATAGCATCCAGATTCAAATATACCTTCATTTGGGTATCACTGAGAACCACATATTGTGCAACATTCGCAGGAGTCTTAACAACAGAGGTACCTCCCTGAGCGGCATCAACATAAGAAGCAGAAATATTACCGTCAGCACCCAAAGTAATATCATGCAACACACTACACAACATATCTTCTACATTCACTTTATCATCACCACCTGCGTCAATTAAAGGCATACGAAGAGCTAACGTCAAAATTGTTTGAATCGGTAGCCCACAGCCAGGACTTACCTCTACATTCTTATTGGATTCCCAAATCAAATGAATCGGTTCTTCCGGATAATCAGAATTAAGGGGTGTAGGAACCCAAGTTGTTCCGGATAAAGCGGAATTTTTCAATGCGACATTAGTTAAATCCAATTTCAAGGAAGAAGCAGTAACCTTTCCTGCATAGTCAAAAGTACAATAATCGGTCTCACTTGTGCCGGAAAACGAACATTCGTCACCTTGTATATTCAAAGTAACCGGAAGGGTTACAACCGGAGAACCCGGGAATACGCCTGCGCCAAAAGAACCGGAAGCCGCTTCACGTGTAAGAATACCGGAAAGATCCAAATTGCCAGCCAATACCAAAGTAGCCTTGGTTGCATCAGAAGCATCCGGAGTAAAAGTTACTTTCTTTCCCAACATTGTTCCACCGTTATAAGTCAAGTTCAAACCTGTTGCAACTGTAAACTCTGTTTGCGGCACAGGACATACTACCTTGTCATCGTCATCATCACTACAAGCCGTGAATAAACTCATTGAACAGATCAATGCAAATAAATAAAATAAATTCTTTTTCATACTTTCTTGAGTACTTGTTTAGTTAATAAAAAGCTTCCCAAGGGAGCTATTAATTTCCCATTTTAAATCAAAGGTGCAAAGTAACACTTTTTAAGGTTACAGTACAAGGTCTTTTCTAAAAAATAAATGTTCCTTTTTTCATCATTACGAGTGAAATTCGGATGCAGATTTCATAAAGAGTAAGCCATTTTTATAAAGAACAAGCCATT
>OLNQ01002618.1_pt1 | contig 15438 bp, 9 predicted proteins | sample 1672821 | NCBI WGS metagenome assembly OLNQ01 (sample SAMEA3136727, study PRJEB25190) | human gut metagenome | biome: human gut; feature: human-associated habitat; material: faeces | place: Austria | collected 2013 | reverse complement strand
CCATTAATTTACCAACACCTGTCTGGTCAAGCTTAGCAAATGGATCGTTCTCGAAAATCTTGTTGTCATAGTAAGCGTTAAGGAACTTACCTGCATCATCACGAGAGAATCCGAATGTCATCTGTGTAAGGTCGTTTGTACCGAAGCAGAAGAAATCAGCCTCTGTAGCGATCTCATCAGCTGTAAGAGCAGCTCTTGGAATCTCGATCATTGTACCTACATGGTACTTGATGTCAGCATTTGCAGCAGCGATCTCAGCGTCAGCTGTCTCAACCACAATCTTCTTAACGAACTTAAGCTCTTTGATCTCACATACTAATGGAATCATGATCTCAGGCTCGATATCCCAGTCTGGATGAGCTTTCTTTACATTGATAGCTGCACGGATAACAGCCTTTGTCTGCATCTTAGCAATCTCAGGATATGTAACTGCAAGACGGCATCCTCTGTGACCCATCATTGGGTTGAACTCATGGAGTGACTCACAGATAGCTTTGATTTCCTCTACTGACTTGTTCTTAGCCTTTGCAAGCTTCTCAATGTCAGCCTCCTCTGTAGGAACGAACTCATGAAGAGGTGGATCAAGGAAACGAATTGTTACTGGACATCCCTCAAGAGCCTCGTATAATTTCTCGAAATCTCCCTGCTGATATGGAAGAATCTTGTTAAGAGCTGTCTCTCTCTCCTCTACTGTATCAGAGCAGATCATCTCACGGAATGCAGCGATTCTCTCTGGATCGAAGAACATATGCTCTGTACGGCAAAGTCCGATTCCCTCTGCACCAAGCTCACGAGCCTTCTTAGCATCTGCAGGAGTATCTGCATTTGTACGAACCTTAAGTCTTCTGAACTCATCAGCCCATGCCATAACACGTCCGAACTCACCAGCGATTGAAGCATCAACTGTTGGGATGATTCCAGCGTAAATGTTACCTGTTGTACCATCGATAGAAATCTCAGATCCCTCTGTGAATGTCTGTCCTGCAAGTGTGAACTTCTTGTTCTCCTCGTCCATATTGATATCACCACAACCAGATACACAGCATGTTCCCATACCACGTGCAACTACGGCTGCGTGAGATGTCATACCACCACGAACTGTAAGGATACCCTGAGCAGCCTTCATTCCTGTGATGTCCTCTGGAGATGTCTCAAGACGTACAAGTACGACTTTCTCTCCTCTTTCAGCCCATGCCTCAGCATCGTCAGCTGTGAATACAACCTTACCACAAGCAGCTCCCGGAGATGCTCCAAGACCCTTTCCAAGTGGAGTTGCAGCCTTAAGTGCAGCAGCATCGAACTGTGGATGTAATAATGTATCAAGGTTACGAGGGTCGATCATTGCAACAGCCTCAGCTGGTGTCTTATGTCCCTCATCTACTAAATCGCAAGCGATCTTAAGAGCAGCTGGAGCTGTTCTCTTACCATTACGGCACTGAAGCATATAGAGCTTCTTGTTCTCAACTGTGAACTCCATATCCTGCATATCATGGTAGTGATTCTCAAGAGTCTCACAAACCTTAAGGAACTCAGCGTATGCCTCTGGGAACTCCTGCTCCATCTGAGCGATTGGCATTGGAGTACGAACACCGGCAACAACGTCCTCACCCTGTGCATTGATAAGGAACTCACCCATAAGCTTGTTCTCACCAGTTGCAGGATCACGTGTGAATGCAACACCTGTACCTGACTCGTTATTTAAGTTACCGAATACCATTGGCATTACGTTAACAGCTGTTCCCCATGAATAAGGGATATCGTTATCTCTTCTATAAACATTTGCACGTGGGTTGTCCCATGAACGGAATACAGCCTCGATAGCAAGCTTTAACTGCTCTACAGGATCTGAAGGGAAATCTGATCCTAACTGATTCTTGTACTCAGCCTTGAACTGCTCTGCTAACTCTTTGAGGTCAGCTGCTGTAAGGTCTACGTCAAATTTAACACCTCTGTCCTCTTTCATCTTGTCGATGAGCTGCTCGAAGTATTTCTTTCCTACTTCCATAACAACGTCTGAGAACATCTGAATGAAACGTCTGTATGAATCATATACGAAACGCTCGAATGCTGGATCTGGGTTACCAGCGATCATAGCTGCAACAACATCATCATTAAGACCAAGGTTAAGGATTGTATCCATCATACCTGGCATTGAAGCTCTGGCACCTGAACGAACAGATACGAGAAGAGGATTCTTAAGGTCACCGAATTTCTTTCCGTTAACCTCTTCCATCCATTTTACACCTTCCATAGTCTGAGCCATAATCTCATCATTGATCTTACGTCCATCCTCGTAGTACTGTGTACAAGCCTCAGTAGTGATTGTGAAGCCCTGTGGTACAGGAAGTCCAATCTCTGTCATCTCAGCGAGGTTAGCACCCTTACCACCGAGAAGATTACGCATGGTCATGTTACCCTCTTTGAAGGTATATACCCACTTGTTTGCCATTTTGCAATTCCTCCTAAATTTTATTTCTGGTATGGTAAAAAAAACCATCCATATACTTGATTAATGTGTGCACTCATACAAGCGCACACATTAATAATACCATAATTTCAGCAAATATCAACTAATTTTTATTATCTTTTCCCTTATGTTTCATACTATTTTTTTGAACACGGACAGACTTAACATTCTTTACTATGACAAATATCATAATTGCAAGAATTGCAACTATCCCAAGCGCACCAATAGCCAGCGGAACGACCATTCCACTCTCACTAATCATGGTGGCAAGCGGTACCTGCTCATCTGCTATATCATGCTTATTGTCGTTTGCCGCCTGCGGTACCTGTTCATCTGCTATATCAGTATTTGGCTGTGCCTGCGGTGCCTGGATTCCATCCTGCGGATCATTTTGTCCGTCAGGCACTATTGTGTTTGCGGCATTTGCTCCATCTGCAGCTCCGTTATTTGCCGCTCCTGCTGCATTGGCTGCCCCGGCTGTATTTGCAGCTCCTGCGGCTGCCTGATTGCCGCCTGCCGCAGTATTGTCATTTGCTCCATTTCCGGCAGCAGCCATGCTTGATGCAGCCCTTGAATATACAAAGTTGAACACGTTTTCTGATGCATTTGACGACAGCTTTCCTGTCTGATTATAGCTGTCCGGAATATATCCATCTATATACAGATATGCTATAACCGGCTCATCGCCCACATTACCATAATAGGTACGGCTTTCAGCAAGCTTATTGCCATCTGTATCCACATAGTTGACTGTATACTCAGCAAGCTCGCCCGGTATGCCGTATGCAACAACATAGTCCTGATCTCCCGATACGAGAAAAGCCGACTGTGCAACCGTATTATTGTCACGGCCGCTTAATCTGATTCCCTTTACGTAGTACTTGCTGTTTTCATTAAGTGCCACACTGCCCTGTGCATCACAGCTGATGACATCTCCATATTCAAGACCTGTGACAATTATTTTGTCTCCTTTAGCAGAAACAGAAACCGAAGCCTCATTGCCTGATGCCTTGCGCACCTGCACACCACCGTTTATGCTTCCCTGACCTCCGGCTGAGAAGGAAACAGTGTATGTATATGAAAATGCCTTTGCATCTGCTGTCTGTGAGAAAACACCGGTTATGACAACAAGAGCTGCAAGAAAATATTTAAGCAATCTTTTCATTTTGCTTAGCCCCCTTTCTGTCACTTACGAAAGCCAGTATCATCAAAATAATACCAATCACAAACACTACAGCTGACGCTATTGACCAGATATCTCCGGTCTTTACTTTGCTTGTTGTAGTTATAAATGTTGGTGGATTTGATAAAGTTGGATCTGAATTATCCTCTACCGCAAAGTTCATCATAAGCTTTGCGAGTGTATCCTGATATATATTACCCTGACTCTCTCCGTCAAGCCCTACTAAAAGCTTTACGCTGCCTCCCTCTCCGGGCTCTAATGTCTTTAAATAAAAGAACTTATCCAGAGAGTTTGTAGCCTCATTGAGTCCTTTTCCGGCTGTTGTCTCCTTCTCACCACCTACGCTGGTGCTGCTGTATATAGTGTCCTCTTTTCCATCCGGTCCTACGAAAGTAAGAATATATGAGTATCCACCATTTTCAGCCACAGCCTGTGTATCCTCAAGACTCTTTAATACATCATTGGACATATACCATTTCGTCGAAATACTGCTGTTATTCTTTATATCAACGGAAAATGTGACAAAATCTCCCGGCTCCATCTGTGAGACAGAGGCTGCTATTTTATTTGAATCGAACGAACTGACCATCTCCTTGCCGGTAAACTCACATGAGCCGGCTGTAGTAGTATTCTCATCTGCAAATACAGTGCCTATCGAACCAAGGATAAACAACATGCATGATAATAATGCGATAAATTTTTTCATATTGTCCTCCTTTACTCTAAGCTAAGTGCCCCGTCATCTGATATATTTACATCAACACCCCACGCACTCTTAATTGCGTCCTTTGCATTGTGTGTCTGTACTGCATCAACAGTTGCCTCCAGCACAAATTGCGCACCATCATATTCATAGGTAGTAGTGATGGTTGTAAGTCCGTTATCATCAGTCTGTGATGTCTGACCCACAATAGCTGCGATATCGCCGGATATACTGATTTTGTCTGTAAAATCAGTGGATGTCTGACCTTTTTTTAAAATAGAATTGTAGTAAAATACATTTCGCTCTGTAGTCTCAGCACTCTTATCCTCTGTCCAGCCATCGTTTGTAAAACCAATCTGTATCTTTGATGGATCAAGTTTTGAAAGCTTATCACCTGTCTCCTTATCTGCCCAGTAATGCTGCACAGTCACTCTCACATACTCATCTATCGAGCCGCTGTTTTTGACAGCAAGCTTCTCATCGTACTTTTTGTCGAGAATCAGTTTTTCATCTCCGGCATCCTTTAGCATATCTCCAAGCAGCACTCCTGTTGCCTCGCTCCAGTCATCATCCTTATGCTTATAATCACGCCAGCTCACATCATTGCCATTCTCAGTCAAAGTAACACCGATGGATTTGATGTCAATCTGAGCCAGATAATTATCACTCATATATGTAAGAGTCGCTTTTGTAGATCCAATCGTCGATGCTGCAAGCATTATCGCAGAGGATGCTACAAGTATAATTGGAAGTTTTCTCTTCATTACTCTTCGCCCTCCTCTTTATCATATTGTGCTGTCGCATCCCATTTTGCATCAGGTGCGACACACGAATTGCCATTCTCATCATATGTGACAGGAGCACACTCCTGAACCACAACTACATTGAAGCTGGTCTTTACCTTTTCACTAACTGTGATAGCTGCAACAATTGGCTCGGTTTTACCACCAACCGGCACTACCTGACTGTAATACCAGTAGCCATCATCTGAAAGACTCCAGTTTGAGCCTGATGCCTGTATATCAAACTGGCTTGCTGCAATTACCTTTACCCTGACAAAACAGTCTGCTTTTCCTGTATTCTCAATCTCAATAGTTTTCTTCCAGTCCTTAAACTTCTCCTTGACATCAGTTGTAGGACCGATATCTACTGAGATACCGCCCTTTGCCGTAGCATAGGTTGTAAAATATGCCAGTGTCGGTTTAACTGAAACACCACAGACAATGAGTGTTGCAGCAAAGGCTGCACATACAAGAATACGGTGATTTCTATTAAGTTTTTTACAAGACTCTGATAATTTTTTCATTAATTCTGCACCCATTCCCATCCGGTTCCGTCATACTCAAAATGGTTTACGACACCGGTACTATAAATCAATTTGTCGTTGTAATCGTTTGTGAAATCAACATCTGCGGTCTCACCGGCCACAATCTGTGTCTCTATGCTGTCTGAGGATGTCACCTGATAACTGCCAGCGGCATATACCTCCTTTACTATCACCCTTGACCCTGCCGGAATATTGTCAATAACTACGCTCTTAGCCCCTGTACTGTCAAATCTGATTGATGCGATATCGGAAAACACCACATTACCATCCCTGTCGTAGGCCTCAACATCAAATGCAAACACCGGCTCACCGAGTGCTGTATTGTATGTCTTTAATGTTTTATTAATCTGTAAGCTTCCCATAAGCCCGGTCTGTTCAGGCTTCAGCTCGATATCGATATCATCATATATCCATGAATCTGAGCCGCTTCCTGTCATAGCAAACTCATTATTAGGAGCCGAAACCAGATAAGGCACAAATGTGTATCCAAATCTTGCCGAATTAGCCGGCTTTGCATACACCAGATACAGTCCCGTCTTAACGCCTGTGACGTTTCCCCTTCCGTTTGAAACATCTATTACCTCATCTGCTGTCAAAGAACCTTTGTCTGCAATGTCCGCAGCTGTCTTCGCCATCTTTTCCCAGTCATCTGCGGTAGTTTTACTGCTGATATCTGATATAGATTTAGCCAGCTCATCAAACTGCTTCGTTGCAGTGTATACATCGTTCTCATCTACATCTGCCACTCTGTAAAGCTCTACGGGAAAATCCACAGTATACAAATCCTCCCATGTATCGGGGATATCAACTGTTATAGAGCATTTCTTATCAATATCAATATGCGTCCTTGCAAAAATGCTTCCACATGGCAGAGAAAACAAGGCTATCGCAGCTATAGCTATACTGACAGCTCTTTTTAAACTATTGTGCATTTTTCCTCCTTCCTGATTCTATCTGAATCTATACAATATCGTTTTACTAAGTATCTTACAAATTATAATATACAAAACCAGAAACAGAATGCCAAGCACTATGGCTTCATGTAACGGCTGTACCTGCTTTACATCCTCGACAATAAGTCCCTGTGCATCATTTGCAATCCTGTGCCCCCTGATAAGAAGCCTGTGTGAATTCACACCATACGGTGTACATGTGATAAGTGTACAGTAATCCTGCCCTTCCTCAATCTTTAAGTCATTAAGCTCATCAGGTAAAACAATCCTTATCTGATCAACCTCGTAGGTCAGTGTCTCGCCAAGCACATACAGTTTAAATGTGTCACCCTCTGCCATCTGGTCAATATCCGTAAATAGCTTAGATGACGTAAGTCCCCTGTGTCCTGAAACAGCACAATGTGTGCTTGCTCCGCCAACCGGAAGCGATGTGCCCTCGATATGGCCAACACCTATCTGAAGTATTGTATTGTCTGTGCCATGGTAAATCGGCAATGAGACATTGATGGACGGAATCTCAACATAGCCCATGACTCCTGTGCCTGATACATCTAGGAGGCTTTCATACTCTGCTCTGTCCGAATCAGACATATCATATCTGTCCTGCTTGCTTAAAAGCTTTTCATTGTAAGCCTCTGCCGCCTGTCTCATTTCTTCAAGCTTTTGTTCATCTGTATTGTCTACTGCATCGACATAGCTTGCGATTGCCCTTGACTGATGGAATGAATTCCAGTAATCACTCACCGTCGGGTATAGCAGTAAGGACAGTCCTGCAAGAAACACTATGACAAACAAAATAGTTGATAATTTTCTTCTCATAGCACTCTCCTTACTGTTATCATTTGCATAATATAATTATGCCTATTGTAACTGCCACGAACCACTAAAGTGGCTCATGGCAGTTATATTTTATCATAAAATGATATTATTTAACACGCTTCTTTGTTACAAGAACAATTCCGCCACCGACTACTAATATAGCACCGATTACATAAATTGCAACACGTCCGGCACCACCGGTTGAAGGAAGGACTGAGCCCTTTAAGTTCTGTACAGGTGTGCTTAAGCTGCCCTCAGTTTTATCAGCTTTAAGTGTAATATTACCGGTCACCTTATCTCCGCTTAATGAATTAAGCTCAGGAGCATCAGACTCAATTGAGTGGTCTGCCTTGATTGTGAATTCAATATCGTTTGCAGTGTTGTAGCCATCAGGAGTCTTTGTCTCCTTAAGTACATAATCACCATCATCAAGTCCGCTGAATGTGAAGACATCATTCTTATCACCGGAAATTACCGCTTTGATTTCTTTGTCTGCTTCACCTTTAATCTTTTTGTAAAGAGTAAACTCTGCACCATCGAGTGCTTCGTTCTTCTCATTTACCTTGTTGATTACAACCTTGTATGTAAATACGATTACTGTATCCTCCGGAGTCTCACCTTTGTCTCCCTCACCACCGTTGTTAGGGTTGTTAGAGAACTCAAGCTTTACCTTATTTGGGTTTCCCTTTGAACCGATAATAGCATTCTCATTGAGAGTTGCTTTGTACTCAACTACAATCGTCTCACCATTTTTAGCTTCAAATCCATTTGCTAAAATATTGTCACATGTAAAAGTAAGTTTTTTGCCAGCTGCGTCATAATTTGTTGTAAAGAATTCTGTAACATCCTTATCACCTAATTTAACAGTAACAGTTCCTTCATTGAAATCAAGTCCCTGTGAAAGAGTATCATCAAATTTAAGGTAATATGACTTATATGACTGAACATTTGCAGGTAATGTAGCTGTAAGCTGGAATGGAACTACATCTCCGATATCATAATCGGCTGAATCCTGCCATTCTGTTGTATCACCTGTTGTGTCGTTTGTGTCTTTTACTTTCTTCTCAACAGAAGGTACATCTGTCTTAGGTGTGATTGTTGTATCAGCAACGATATTGAGGATATACTCTGTGTAAGCCTCGTCACCTCTTAAAGAGCTATCCTTATCCTTGATAAGATAGTAACCAGGCTCAAGTCCTGTAATCTCAGCTTTTGCATTGTCCTGTGCTACCGAAACAGAACCTGCTACTATAGTGCTTAAAGCTGAAGCAATTTTCTGTGCCTCTGCCTTAAGATCTGAAGAGTTCGTCTGCATTCCTGAAAGCTTCTCTACATAAGTTTTTGCATCATTAGCAAGATCTGTCTTTTTGTCTGCCTTGATACCGGTACCCCAGTCAACGTTTGAAAGTGTTGTCTGTGATTTTGAAAGATCTCCCTTTAAAATCTGGTAAGCCTCATAAGTGTGGCCTGCCTTTGCTTCATTAACCGTGATGGTAAATGTTTTTTTTGCGCCTTCGCCCTCAGCAAATACTGTAACGCTCATTGCAAGTGTAAGTATCATTGCAAGAACAAAAGCAATGCTTCTTTTGATTGTTTTCATATCGCATTCTCCTTTTTTATAATGTTTTATGTTTTTTATAGAAAAGTGTTATTACAGCTATTGCTATAAGCACAGCTCCACTTAACATATACAACCATCTGTTACCGCTTCCACCTGTTTCCGGAAGCTCATACTCTATGAGTTTGTTTGTAATCTCAACAGTACCGGACTCTATTGCATTGGCGCTGCCCGGTGCAACGTTTGCATTGGTCTTTGTGATTTGTGTACCATTTATATCCTTAAATATATATGAAACATCATAGCCTGACATACTGTTGTTCTGATTTATTCCAACCTCTGTCACATAATATTTATATGTGGTACCGGTCAGAATACCATTTTCATCTACACTCTGTAATGGCAGATTTTTAAATACATATGACCATTCACCTGCCGAATCAGCTGTCAACTCAACCGGATTGCCATACTTCTTATCATTACCAGCCGAATCCACCTGATGCAGCTGCAGAAAGATCTTTCCATCAGTCTTATCTAACGGATTATTCTTAGAATCAGTCCATTTTTTATCGACTGAGATGCTGGTGGTCGGAACTACTACATCCTCATAATAGTACGGTGTATTTACCTTTGCCATATCACTTCCCTGTAATGAGCTGTTTTCAGCTACGACAGGATGTGCCGAGATATCTGCACTGAAATAAAAATACTCCTTATGTGGCTCTGCCGAGAGTAAATAACCTTCCGGTGCCTTTGTCTCAACTATATAATACTGAGTATTATACTCCAGATTGTCAGTACTCATACTGATATCAATTCTGCCGTTCTCATCGGTGGTATACTCACCTAACGACGCATAAGAACCATCCGATGTGTATCCAAACAGCTCAAACTCAGCGCCTTTAAGCAGCCTGCCATAATCAGCCTTATCTACCTTATACAATGTAAATGTATTGCTCTTAATTACTCCGGCAGAGGATTTAGACTCTTTGTAAACAGTATTGTTATCCTTACGGTCTTCTCCCCTTTCAATGCCTTCAAGCTTTGCTGTATTGCTGACATTCATTATAATCGGACTGTATTCACCAGGGGTACCAAGAACCTGTGCATTGACCTGATAAGTATATGTCAGCATAATGGCTTTACCGTCAGGTATATCTGCTTTTATGGTTCTATATGAATCGGCGCTCCAATCATAGGTACCATCCTGTGTACTGTAATTCCACTTACATTCATCTATCGTTTCTCCCTGCTTATAAGTTCCATCGCTTTGCTTAATAGCTTCTCTAAACTGAACTGTAGCCGGCATTAAATCGATATACCATAATGTCTGAATACCATTGCCATATGTGCGTGTCGTAAATTTAAGCACATCTGTCAGCTTTAATGTATCGCTATCAGGCAGATAGTCCTTGCCATCAGGGTTTATTATAACCGTATAACGCAGCCTGTGATTGTCTTCATCCCACTTGTAGTTCTTGGAAATAACCTTATCCCCCTCAGTAGGATTATCACCGCCCGATTCGTCAGGCTTTGACATGGTCTGTGTCTGAGAAGCCGATCCGATTTCTTTGTTTGTATTTGAAGATGCTGTGGCTGTATTCTTATAAGCCACTGTTTTACCGGCTTCAAAATTCTCAAAATCATCTATCGTGCACTTGTATACTACATATATGTGAGAGTTCTCATTCCAGCCATGTATTTCTGTATTGGCTTTATCAGGCTTTATAACTCTTGTAACCACGGTATTTGTGCTTTTATCAAGCGTTGTGCCGGTTTGAATTCCTTTTGTGAACCAGTCGCCGTCAGTTACGGTATGCAATGTGCCTTCAAAGTCAGGATATGTAAAGCCCTCCTGATTAGTATAGGCTAGCATTATCTTTACACTCTGCAGTGTAACACCCTCCGGAAGCTTATCAGTGATAGTATACTCTGTAGCATCAGCATCCATAAGTACATCAACGCGCCATGTGAGTGTTCCGTCACTTTCTGTGGTTTTCAAATATGTCTGACCTGTTTTACCGTTTCCATCAGTCTTTACAATCTTTGATGTCGTATGGCTATAAGATGCAGATGCACTTGAATTTAAAGCTTCAAACTTATTCACATACTCAACTCTTCCACTCGGTGTCGTATCGGCCATTGTGCTGTATGTAAATACGACGGTCTTTTCACTGTTGCTTGTCGGATAATCCTTATTAAAGCTGACATTTACCGAGGTAAATCTGTAGTCATTAGATTCGGATACTTCATTAAATTTTGCCGTTTTTGACTTATTATTCTTATCCAGATATTTAACAGTAATGTCACCGATATATCCATCAAACTCTTTCTTTACCTGACTTACAAAATCATTCATCTGGGTATAAGTCATGTAATGATAATTCTTCTGGGATTTGGATGACATTGTATCAGCAATGCCAAACGCCTTAGGAAATCCCGATGCCGGAATTGTAAACTTAGCCTCCCATTTTAAAGTATACAGACTGTTATCTGTCTTTTGAGCTTCAACAAGCTTCTTTGTAATATCCTGCTTTGTTTTTGGAACATTTACGCTTGAAGAGCTGTCATATGACTTATCATCCTTAGTGAGAGTAGCCTTATTATTAAATTTCTGGTCATCAAATGTCTGCAATGCATCTGTATAGTATTTGACAGTATACTTATTGCAGTTCTTGTTACCATCTGTAGAATTAAATGTAACCGATGTCACCTTGCCACTGCTGTCTTTGTTAATTGTATACCCGTCACTAGGTGATATATCAATGTCTGTAATCTTATCAAACATATCATCTGTCAGGACAGCTCCCGCAATATCCTCACAGGTTTTATTTACTGTAACCGTCCAGATAATCCGGTTATTAGTTTTATCATATTTGCCGGATTTTTCTATAAGATTTTTGTAATACTTTACGTAGCTGCTTGATGTATCTATAACAGTTTCTTTTGAATTTTGTTCTGTTGATTTACCTGTAACGAAATTAGTTGCCTGCCATGTAGCATTATTTCCCAAATCTCCGGCATTGGTCAGATAATACCTGTATGTAATAGAACAGCTATCACCTGCCTCTAATTTTGGAAGCTTTGCAGTAAGTGTTGCCTTTCCCGCGTCTGCAGGGTCATTCTTTCCTGTCGCTGTTGCAATATAACTGCTTTCAGCATCCTGACCGTTTTTCTTTATGCTGTAGGTAAATCCGGTAGTATCAACCCTCATACCATTGCCGTTAAATTCATCTGTTATTTCGATATCATCAGGTGTACCTTTTTCAGAAGATACATCCACAGTAAACTCAACATAATAATTACCGTTTTCATCAATAGCAATATTATTATTGTTTGTATTGCTCTTCTTTACGGAAATATCGTAGTTTAAGGAATCATTTCCGTTCCAGTGGACATTATCCTTGTCTACTGTTATGGTGACATCACCACCGATATTGATATCAAGATCACCTGAATCATTGGTCTTACCCTCACCAAGAGCCTCAACCTTTGCCCAGCCTTCTATATCGCTGCTTTTACCCTCGATATAGCCATCTGCAAACTTGATAAGGATAGCATATGTCCCATCCTCGTTTTTGATATATCTGTACTGGAACTGTTCTATATCACTGTTGTCGTCACATTTTGTCGTCCATGAATTGCACAAATCATCCGGAATAGTCACCGACGGATCATAAACATAATAATAATTCTTAACAGTATTACCATTGGCATCTACCGTATCATTCTTGCCGATTCCAAAGTTCAGCTGAACCTCAAGCTTGAACTTCTCGCCGTTCCAGTCCGCTGACTTGCCCTCACTGGACATTTCGGTATATGAACCATTTGATTGCAGTTTTTGAAGATTAACATAGTTTTCTGTGACATTATCTATGGTAAAATCCTTCTGATTCTGATCTGCTGCTGATGCAGGTTGTATAAGTCTGTACGCAGTAATGCCCAGCACTATAACAGCCATCGATATAATAAATGTAGCAAGCTGTCTACGTCTTCTCACTCTTTTAAGCCGCTCTTTGCCGAGACGTTCCATATCCTTATCCATTCTGCATCCTCCTTTCATAGAGTTATATATAATTCATTTTACTTAATCGTTATTCAACAGCTAATATATTACACACTTTTGGTCACACAACGGTCACACGAGCCTTTAAATCGGGATTTTCTACTTTTTTACCAAAAAATACCAAATAACACTAGTCAATTTTGCCAATTTTAGACAATGGCCAGATGGCAAATGTAATTCTGCCGACTACCTGCTCCTCTGAGACACAGCCTATAGCTGTATTTCTTGAGTCAAGTGATACGCTTCTGTTATCGCCCATCACGAAAATCTTGGATTCAGGAACCTGATAAGGCAGCTCTATATTACAGTCTCCTAAAGCTTTTTCATTGAGATACGGTTCATCAATTGCGATATCGTTTACATAAACCGTGCCATCCTCTGATATATTGACCCAGTCACCCGGCATCGCAATAACTCTTTTTACAAGTATCTTGTTATTGTAATAAAAAGCTATGACATCTCCTGTTTTAAAGTCATGCCCCTTTGATGCCATAAGCACCTGTCCCTCCTGTAACGTCGGTGACATGGATGTTCCGGTCACCTTCAAAATAGGGAGCCACAGGTTTGCGACCAATATTGCTGCCGCTGCCACTACCACAAGTGTTCCTACGGTATTGAAGAGTGTTGCTGCAAATTTGTTGTTATACTTCACTCTTCTCAGTTCCTGACGCAGCTCCTTTATGCCAAGATCATCGCTATAACGGTCATAGTCGTCTGTCATGATACTGCGATAGCCCGATCTATCTTCAGTCTTCTCAGCACTTTTATTCTCAACTTCTTTATTCTCAACTCTGTTTTCTTCTGAAACCTTCCTTGATATTTCCTTTTCTATATGTACAGATATATCCTCCGGCCGGTTTCCTTTTTTAGTCTGCTGATATTCCTTCTCTATTTCAATATTTTTTTCTATATCAGGAGTTATGTCTGGCGCCGGTGTTACATATTTGACCGGAATTATTTCCGCTATTTCCTGTGATATATTTTCATCAACATTCTGGGTCTGCTTATGTACCTGCGTTACTTTTTCAGATGACTTAACAGCTGTTTCCATCATCTGTGCCAAAAGTAAATCAAGCTTATCCTCATTGGTAAGTGGTTTCTGTTCGACATCCTTCAGCTCCTCGTCTTTGCTTAAATCCACTACATCAATATTATTTTTGCTTTCTGCAACAGCTACAATATTGTTATGATTAATCTCTGCAACTACCTTTTTATTGTATTCAGCATCTGTGCAGCTTTTTGTCGAATTTGTGAGGTTAGCTGATTTATTCTGCTTAATTTTCTTCTGTTCTCTTTTTTTTCTTAGCTCAATGTACTTTACGGCAACTCTTGCCAGAGCATATATTGCCTTTTTATATATTTTTTCTATCATTCTTTTGTCCAATTATCCATTTCATAACCACAAAATATTGCTTCTATATTATTTTCTTGTCAGATTATTTGAAGCCATGGATATTACGGCGGCAAATTTCTGGATTTCCTCTGTTGCTGACGTGAGTTTATTAATTGCAGCATTGATATCACCAGATGTCTTTACCTCACGCTCAAGTGTCTGAATATGTTTTTTTGTCTCGTCAAGCTCTTTTCTTAAGTGTTCAACCTCTTTACTTCTGTCTAAAAGCATCTCTAGCAGCTCACTTCTGCTCAGCTTCTTTAATTCTTTTGCTTCCATATTCATAATCTCCATATATCAGAACAACCAAAGAATAGCTTACTATATCTTTGGTTGTCATTTGTCATCTATATTATATCATAAAATTTGATTTCTGATATGTTTTTATATTAATTTTTGTGACCTAATTCCTAATTTTGTATGATTTCACAAAATACACTTTCAAAAAAAGTTGTAATTGCTTTTTTTTAGCCTCATTTAACAAAAAATATCGTTAGTTTGTACAAAACTAGAATTCAAATTTCTTTGCAAAATAAGCATCAAGCTCATCAATTGCGATACGCTCCTGCTCCATTGTGTCACGGTCACGTACTGTCACACAATGGTCTTCCTCTGAGTCGAAATCATATGTCACGCAGAATGGTGTTCCGATTTCATCCTGACGACGATATCTCTTTCCGATTGTTCCTCTGTCATCATACTCACAGTTGTATGTCTTTGAAAGCTGTGCAAATACCTTCTCAGCACTCTCATTGAGCTTCTTTGACAGTGGAAGCACTCCAATCTTTACAGGTGCAAGTGCTGGATGGAAATGGAATACTGTTCTGACATCCGGCTTCTCCGGTGTACCGATATCCTCCTCATCATAAGCTGCGCAAAGGAAGGCAAGTACTACACGGTCTGCACCGAGTGATGGCTCGATAACGTATGGCAGATATTTCTCATTCTTCTGGTCATCGAAGTATGTAA